>Ga0247727_10011541_pt1 | contig 15390 bp, 7 predicted proteins | sample WisWelCaveWW1625_FD_202498 | JGI IMG/M metagenome (GOLD analysis project Ga0247727, IMG submission 202498) | Biofilm microbial communities from Wishing Well Cave, Virginia, United States - WW16-25 | ecosystem: Environmental > Aquatic > Deep subsurface > Groundwater > Cave microbial mat | place... | reverse complement strand
GTTCTGGTGAACTGTTGTTGGTCGGGGACTACGCCGTCTCGACACTGCAGGTGAGCAACGACTGCTCGACACGCAGAGCAGGTTTCGCGAACCTGACCGACTGGAAGGCGACCTTCGTCCTCTTGAAGGACGGCACGCCGGCAGTCTTGGACGATCGGTGTCTGAATCTGGTTACGCCAGTCAAGCCACCGCCGTCTACTCCGACACCGACGAACACGCCGACCGTGACGAAGACGCCGAGCCCAACGACGACGGGTACGCCACCGGCGAGCCACACGCCGACGAAGACGCCGACCAAGACATTGACGGCGACACCGACGAAGACACCGACCGTGACGAACACGCCACCGGCGACCAAGGTGCCACCGTCGACAAGCACAGCGACACCGGGTCCCTGTGAGGTTTGTCCAACTCCGTCGACACCGGTGCCTACCAAGACACCGAACAAGACGGCAACGAACACGCCAGTGCACCCGACAAACACGCCAACGTGCCCGACGTGCGAACCGGAACACACGCCGCAAGGAACTAACACTCCGAGCAGCGGACCGTCACCGACACCTGGAATCGGCGACTATTGAAGTTGGAAGAGGGGAAGAAAGGATAGAAGAGAGATCCACAGACTTGTAGTAGAAATACTGCGGTCTGTCTGCCCCTCTTCTCTAGCTGATGAAGCAACCAAGCTTCGTCAGATAAGGAAGAGGAAAGCGAGAGAACTAAGGGCTTGACAAAGACCCATAGTGTGTTCTATACTTATTACAACTAATTTTTGCCTGTCCGAATTTCCTGCCTAAAAGAAAATATTATGTTTAAGAAAATTACTGCAACTTTTCTCACTGCCGTTCTTTCTTTACCCCTCAGTTTTGGGGTGATTTCTCCGTTAGTAACTCCCGCGGTTGCCGCTGGACTTCATTACAGCCCAACTCTTTCAGTTGATAAAAATCAAGCTCAGGTTGGAGAAACTCTAACTTACACTTACAACGTGGTTAACGATGGTGACGGCAATCTTACTAGCGTTACCATGCATAGCCGTCTGTCTGATTTTGTTACTCTTAAGAGTGGGTCAACCAATATTTACAAAGGACCTAACACAGTTACTGGTTTTACCGACAACTGGGTTCGTGACGGACTGAATCTTGGTGGTTTGAAACCAGGACAGTCTGCTAAAGTTACTTTCCAAGCCGTAGTTAAATCTAATGTAGCGGCTGGGTCCACTATTCAAACTTCAATTAGAACGACTACAGTTGAACTTCCAACCGAAGTTCCCTGTGCGGCTTACACTACTGTTGGTGGTACCTTTAAATACCAACCCAGTAAGACAGTTGACAAAGCTACCGCAACTCGTGGTGAGACTTTGACCTACACTTTAAAGGCTACCAACACAGGGGACCTAACTCTTCATGATGTTTCAGTCGCTGAGACTTTGCCAGGCAAGGTTACCTATATCGCGGGATCTACTGTTTCAACTAAAGGTAGCTCTACTGTCAACGTAACTGACGCTTGGATTGCCGACGGAGTCAACCTGGGAGAACTTACTCCTGGTCAGAGCGCCACAGTTGTCTTTAAAGTTAAAGTAAATGCTAACGCCAACAACGGAGACATTCTAGAAAACGTCGGTCACTTTACTGCTAAAGAACTTCCCAACGAAATTCAGTGTGCAGCTATTACTAAGGTAGTAGTTGAACAAAAAGAGGCAAAGGGTTTCCTGAAGATCTTCAAATACAACGACTACGATGGCGATGGAGTCTTTGATGGAGTCGACAAGGGAGTTGGTGGTTTCACCTTCCATATCGTTGGAGCAAACTATGATCAGACTGTGACTGTTGATGCAAGCGGTGTCTGGAACTCTGGTCAGATCAACGCTGGTGAGTACACCATTACTGAGGAAGACAAGAGCGGTTGGACACACACAACCAGCAAGAGCGTGACCGTGAAAGTTACTGACGCTCAGACCACTGAAGTTCGCTTTGGCAACAAAGAAGCTGGAAAAGTCTTGCCAACGGAGCTTCCTAACACTGGTCCAGCCTTAGCCCTCTTTGGGCTTCTGGGTGCTGGCCCGGCAGGATACTTGCTGCGCCGACTTCGCAAGAAGATCTAAGTTGCAAGATATAATATCTAGATCGCTAAAGCGACTAAAGATATCCTAAAACTGACAGTGGTAGAAATCCCTTGACAAGCAAGATTAACAGTGTTTAAATGAGTGGGTTCGCCGACCTCACTAGTAATTTCCCTAGTTTAAAACAGTGAGATAAACATGCCGAGAAAGCAAGTTACAAAAACTGAAAGTGTACCGGCTTCCGAAGAAGCTGCTGAAGCTATTATTGCTCAGGAGCCAAGAATCGAGATGGAGCCAGAAGCTCGCGATCTAGATTTCGCGGCTTCCAACACGCGTGGTAAAGGTGTCCTCGAAGTCATGCCAGAAGGTTATGGTTTCTTGCGTGCCAACGGCCTTTCTGCTGGAGCGGGGGATATTTACATTTCCCAATCACAAATTCGCCGCTTTGATATACGAGCCGGAGACACTGTTGAAGGTTTAGTGCGTCCACCAAAAGATACGGAGCGTTACTTCGGTATGCTCAAGGTAGAAAAAATAAACATGGTTAGCCCAGAAGAGGCAATGCGTCGAGCGAAATTTGAGACTCTGACCGCTGTTTATCCAGACAAACAAATTAAGATGGAAACCGGTAAACTGCCGATCTCGGCGCGTATCATCGATATGATTGCACCAATTGGTTTCGGACAGCGCGGAATGATCGTCTCTCCTCCAAAAGCTGGTAAGACGACAATTTTGAAGGATATGGCCAATGGGATAGCAACCAACTACCCCAAGGCCTACCTGATGGCCGTTCTCATCGGAGAGCGACCAGAAGAGGTGACTGACATTACTCGTAACGTCAAGGGTGAAGTACTTTCATCCAACTTTGACGAACCCGCTGAGGCTCAGACCAGGGTAGCTGAAATGGCCTTGGAAAAAGCCAAGAGACTCGTCGAGACTGGACAAGACGTCATTATCCTTCTTGATAGTATTACCCGACTCGGTAGGGCCTACAACCTGGCTTTACCTCCTTCCGGTCGAACTCTTTCCGGAGGTTTTGATCCAATCGCTCTCTACCCACCCAAGAAATTCTTTGGGGCAGCTCGAAACTTCGAAAACGCTGGTTCGATGACAATTCTCGCTACCGCCTTGGTTGACACTGGTAGTCGTATGGATGACCTGATTTACGAGGAATTCAAGGGGACTGGAAATATGGAGCTTCATTTGGACCGTAGTCTAGCCGAGCGTAGGATTTACCCTTCGATTGACATCAGCCGCTCTGGTACGAGAAACGAGGAGCTCTTACTTCCCGAGAAGTCTTTGCAGAATGTCTGGCGCTTGCGACGCATGCTTGAAACTCTCAATGAACTCGAGAGAACCGAGCTGTTAATAGAAAGACTTTCCAAAACAGGAAGTAACGAAGAGTTTTTGGAGAACCTCCACAAGGCAGATTAAAAATTCCTGCTAAAGAAGTACTAATCCCCCTTAAGTTCACTTTAGTTACTCAAAACATAGTTTCAGAAAGCTCTAACAAGAAAATATATATACACTTAGCACTTGATTAAAAAGACCGATAACACGCGAGCTTCAAACCAGCAATAAGTTGTAAGGTTGTGTTAGAATAGAAACATACAAAAAGACAGCCAGGCAGGCGTGTCTTTGGAGGGCCCCCGTTAGGAAACCTAAGTTAGATAAGTTTTCCTTCTCTCACGGGGAATTTCTTGATGAGCAACCCGAGTGAATCGGACAGCAGCGAAGACGCCTATTATACTTACAACGTTTCTACCAGTCTCCTAGACCTTACCTCTTACGAAGAGGAGGTGTCGGCAACAAATGCCAAGAGACTACTTCCAACCTCAGCCGTCAAGGGGCTTTTGGTTGCGGTTGTAAAGACAGTTAGCACAAGTGTGGGACTGACCTGGGACTCGCTCTGTTTTTTGGCCGCTTACGTCGTCTTCTCCAAACAAAAAGCGCTTTCTTTGGTTCACTTACTAGACATCTCCAAGGACCGGCTAGTTCACTTTTTGATGTGGAGAAGGGGACTCTTGTTTAGACCGGCAACTCACGGAGGAGTGATCGCACTTTCTGCTCTGGCAGTTGTCTCAGCGGGGATTTTTTCAAAAGCACAGATTGCTGCTCAAGATTTAGCCACGAATAACGCTATAGTCGCAGCTCCAAACACACCTGAGACGATCATCCCAGTCGGTAGACCACGTAGTGAAGTAGTCACCTACACCGTCAAAAGTGGGGATAGCGTTGGTGAGATTGCCGAAAAGTTCGCTATTTCAGCTGACAGTGTCAAATGGGCCAACAAGATGATTAGCGATACTATCAAGCCTGGACAGAATCTCCAGATTCCACCTGTATCAGGGGTCGTTTACAAGGTGAATTCTGGGGATACGCTTGTTAGTATCGCCAAAAAGTTCTCAGCTGATACACAGACGATAGCTGACTACCCCTTCAATTATTTAGACTCCAGCCTGGCGCTGCGAGCAGGACAAACACTGGTCGTGCCCAACGGTAGTATACCCAAGCCAGTAGCCCCTCTGGTGCCTACAAGAGCGGCCCCAGCCTACATTCCATCAGGAAGTGGAGTACTGGGTTGGCCGGTTCCTGGTGGTGGGGTAAGTCAGTATGCGACCTGGTGGCACCCTGCAATTGACATCTCCGCTCCTTACGGAACAGCGGTTTACTCTGCAGCTGCTGGCCGAGTCATTGTTTCTAAGGCGCAGGCTTGGGGTTTTGGCTGGTACATCGTCATCGATCACGGCAGCGGTACTACTAGCACTTACGCCCATATGTCGGCTCTCTACGGAAGGGTCGGTGACAACGTGAGTAGGGGACAACTCATTGGGGCTGTGGGTACGAGCGGTTTTGCCACCGGCCCTCACCTGCACTTCCAAGTGACTCAAGGCGGCTCAACGGTCAATCCATTGTCTCTTCTTCCTTAGACTCCACCTAGATACAAGTGAATTAATAAGATATACTGGCCTCAGATGATTGACTCAGTCCAGGTTCACTTAAAAGCTGGTAAGGGTGGGGATGGTCACGTCTCCTTTCGCCGTCTGCGTGGGAAGCCTTACGGACCGGCTGAGGGTGGAGACGGGGGAAAGGGGGGCGACCTCTACTTAGAGACCACCAACGACCTCAATACTCTACTTCCTTTTCAATTTAAAAAAGATTTTGCAGCTTCCGACGGAGTGAGCGGCGGTAGGAACAACAAGAAAGGAGCCGAAGGGGCCGACCTTGTTTTAAAGGTGCCAGTTGGCACTTTGGTAAAATCTGTCAAAGGGGAGAAACTTTACGATCTTGCCGGGAAAGGCGAAAAAATTTTGGTGGTTGAGGGTGGGCGAGGAGGTCGGGGTAATGCTCATTCGCCCCGCTCAGAACAAGGGGACCTGAGCCGTTCAGAGTTTCTGAGAAAGGTAGAGAAGGGCAAAAAGGGCGAAGAGATTGACCTTAACCTAGAGCTGCAAGTTCTAGCCGATGTTGGCTTGATTGGTCTTCCCAACGCCGGTAAGTCTACCCTTCTGGCAGCCCTCACTGCCGCCACCCCAAAGATAGCTGCTTACCCTTTTACTACCCTTGAGCCAAATCTAGGTGTTCTCAGCTTGAGCCCCGAAAAGACACTCGTTCTTGCAGATATTCCGGGTCTGATCGAGGGAGCCTCGATTGGTAGAGGTTTGGGAGATCAGTTTCTAAAACATATCGAGAGAACTCGCGTTGTATTGCATATTCTGGATGCAACTTCCGCTAGCCTCTACACAGATTATAAAGTGATTCGCAAGGAACTAGCGGACTACAACACCGCACTTATCGAGAAAAAAGAAATTTTGGTTCTCAACAAGGTTGATGCGCTTGAAGCTTCAGAGTTGCGCAAGAAATTGCTTTATTTGGTCGAGAAGGGGCTGCGGCCGCTAGATATTTCGGCAGCCAAGGGAACTGGATTAGAACAGCTGAAGAAAATGCTCTCAAGGGAATTTGAATAGACCGCAACATCGACTTGCCTACGTCAAGCCTCTGGGTTAAATTAAGCTGATCCGCATTAATATAATAGTAATTTGCCTAAAGAGGGAAAAATATTAAAAGGGGATACGTCCCCTTTTAACTTACCGACCGTAAGGACTTACTTGGTGGACCTGGTCTCGCCGAAGCGAGACCAAGGCCCATGAGGTTATCTGGTGGACCCGGGGAGAATCGAACTCCCATCTGATCCATGCGAAGGATCTATTCTACCACTTAACTACGGGCCCAAATAACTCTATAACAACTCTACTTCGTCAAAACTTCAAGGTCAAAAAACGGTGCTTCGCGCTAATATAGTAACAGTTTAACGTTAGTAGGGAAAAATATTAAAAGGGGATACGTCCCCTTTAACTTACTGACCTTAAAGTCTTACTTGGTGGACCTGAGGGGACTCGAACCCCTAACCTCTTCCATGCCATGGAAGCGCGCTAGCCAATTGTGCCACAGGCCCAAAAATTGACTTCAGAATTTTACCAGACAGGCTCAACTTATTCAAGTTAAGCCTTTTCTTGTTACCTTTACAAAAAAGGTAACACCAAAGTTGTCGCCAGATTGCTGACTAATCTATGGTCGTTTAGGTTGAAAAAGAAAAGGCCCCCCCCGACGTGTCGGGGGGGGCCTTTCTCGTTCGTTACAAGGTTGCTTTACTGATTCGGTTGACTTTGACTACTCTGGAGTTTTTTCTGGATTTTTTCAGCCTGGGCTCGTAGTTCGTCAAACTGAGCTTGTACCTGCTCTCGATTTGGAGAGTCGGCTGGAAGAATCTGTAGAGTAGTGGCCAGCTCGTTGGCAGCTCTGATGATATTGTCGTCGCCACCTTTGGCCTGCAGGGCCTGAGCAAGGTTGTAATGAGCCCCTGCGTAGTCACCCTTAGCTTGAGCCGCGCTCTCGAAGAGCTTGATGGCATTGTCCAAGTCTTGTTCGGCTAGATAAAGGTTTCCTAGAGCCTCATAGAGCTGTGGATTCAAGGGATCAAGCTGAATTGCCCGAGAGTAGGTGTTTTTGGCGTGAACCGAGGCGTCCGCCCTCTGTTGACCTCCTATATTGGAGTAAACCAGGGCTAGGGATTCCCAGTTGGCCACGTTGGCGGCTGAAGTCCCGGGTACCTTCTTGATGTTGAAGACTCCTAGGCCGCGCGCGTCATAGCCGGCGATGATCTTTCCTTGATCAATCGCTTCGGCTACTAGTCCCACCAGAGTCGTTTGTTCAGCTTGACCTAAGTTTCCCCGTCCGCTCAGGGCACGAGCCAAAGAAAGGTCGGTGAGCATCAAGGTTCGGTGGTAGACATCTGAGTAGGGATTGGCCCGAATTGCCGCCAAGAGGTTGTCGCGTGTTTCGCGGGCCCGATTGGCGTTGGCCTCATTGAGGCTGCGTCGCAAAAAGACTTCCCCGGCGTAGGAGCGCCAGCCGACGTAGACCAAGGCGGCTAGCAAGACCAGGGCCGGTATGAAGACGACGAAAGCGAGATTGTTCTGCTTCGGTCTTCCAGTCGGTTCCACTTGGACGATTCCACCGGCTCTCAGGGCGACGAGTCGCAAATCGACATCATCAACACCGGCAACACCGATTTCCTTCAAGTAGGAATAGACAGCGCTAGCTGCCAGGGTGAAGAGGAGGAAGGTAGAAATACCCGAGTCGAAGAAGAAGACTCCGGCCACGAAGGCCACCAAGGAGAGAGCCAGAAAGACTGCTTCAGGATTAGCCCGACCTGAGCTAGAGCGGAGCACATAAGAGAGCGGAGCCCTGATCAACATTAGCAAGACGAACAGATAGGCTATGGTGCCGATGATCCCCATGGTTGAGAGAAGATGGAGATAGTCGTTGCCAGGGACATCGAAACGTATGTTCCAGTTGTTGCCGGCGTTCATCTCGATCGGTTTGCCGGTGGTGTAGGTGAAGAGGTAAGTGCCTGGACCAGCGCCGAGCAAGGGTCTTTCACCAACAGAGCGAGCCGAGACCTTCCAACCGCTTTCCAGAGGAAGGGTCACTTCTCGAGGCAGCTCTAGGCTAGAAGGGTTGCCTTTAACGGCAGGCTTAACAATGCTGTTCCGCAGTCCTGACGAAGTAAAGATCAAGGCGAGTATTACAAAGACCGCGGCTAGACCGCCAAAGAGATAGCGATCTTGTCCTTCGATTCGCGTCTTAGGAGAAAGGAAGAGGAAGCCGGCGATCACTATCGCGAGCACGATCCAAGACAGAGGAATGTTGGCCGCCACGAAGGCGAGACCCATGAAGAAGACGGCTACTCCAGCGGCAGCCTTGGCGATGTAGTTTTCTTCTCGGGCAATGAGAGACAGACCCAAGGGTAGGGCAATCAAGAGGTAGAGTACCAGTTGATTGATGCTACCGAGGGGGGTCCAGTTGCGTACGTGAGTGTAGGCCTCTGGCAGAAGGTATTGGCCAAAGTAAGCCGCACTGGTCAGAAAACCGGCTACCAGTCCAGCTGCTACCGCTCCCCAAACCAGATAACGCCTAGAAGAGGTGTCGAGATTGGAGACCGCGACGAAGTAGATCAAGGCGTAAGACAGAATCGAAAGGAAAGAGAAGTGATAGCGTGGGTACCAACCAAAGATCGAGATAAAAGGATCGACACTGAAGATGGTAGCCAGCAAGCTGACGGCGACCAGGATGAGAACTGGTACGTCGGCTGGGGTACGGACGACTCGAACTCTGCCCTCAAGGACCATCTTTCCAGTCCAAAGGACGGTGAGTAGAGCGGCCGAGCCGACCAGGAGGACGTACTTATTGAAGTTGTAAAACTCGCTTGTCATGGCCAGGAAGAAGAGTGGCGTCACAAAGGCGAGAGCGACTAGGTAGTAACGAATTATAAGAGTGAGAGTGGCTGCGTAGACTTCTTTCATAAATTTAAAAAATTGCTCCGGTCGGGCCCCGATGAAATCGGGACTAACGGGGCAATTTTACCTTTCTCTTGCTCTTTAATTGTGTAGACTGGTGCCGAGCAAGATGCACTTAGTCTAGATTTTTTTAATAGTATTGTCAATTCCTTTTTAATCACCTTTTGCCGAAAAGGTGATACCAAAGCGGCCGGCCGGGATCCTCCAGCTACCCCGTACAAAAAATTTGCTAAGATTTCAAACTCCTCCGATGAATCAGAGTCGAACATGAAATCTTGCCTTCGGCCCACCAATTTTTTGATACGGGGCTTAACGCTGACTAATCCAAGGCCGGATAAGTATGCCTTTTGCGAAGTCAGTGTTTTTGAACTAGCAAAAAAACGTTGAGAAAGCTGGAACTGACTAAAAGGAATTCCAGAAGGTTCCGAGTTTTTTTGCATAGTTTCAACAGCTGACGAAAGCATAGGCTGGTCTTTTCTTGATACTTCTTTTGACCAAGCAAAAGAAGTTGGATAAGAAATTTTGCTAATGTTTTGAAAAACGTTAAGTCTCATTAAATTATTCCTCCTGATCCACGATCAACCAGTTAAACTCAATTGCACGGGTGGCGGAGGCAGTGGCTTCGGATTCTCCTTCTAGGGCGACGGTGAAGCTTTCACCTGGCTTAATTTCCTTGATATAGAGTGAGAGACCGGAAGTCTTCGTCTTTGGAGTCAGATAGATGAGTGAATCTTCTTTGACCTTAGTTGTTTCGATTCTCACCTCTTCCTCTCCAGGGGAGAAGCTTTCAATACCAGCGATGTCGGCGCTCTTTTTAACCGCGATGCGGTTGCCGATAATTAGTTCCTGAACCCTAGCTACACCTGCCTCAATCGAATTGAAGACGGCGTTGCCCAGGTCGTCAATGAAGGCGACGACCTGGCCGAGGTTATTGACAATGTTAAATCTGGCCCCGGCGGCGGAGAGGGTCGCCACGAGATTGCCCGTCTCGTCGGCAGCCAGGCTACTGAGGAGCTGGGCGTTTTCTTCAAGTGTCCCATTTTGGTCCGCAGGGGGCTCAGACGAGCCAACCGTTGGAGCAGAGGGGTCAACGTTCAAATCTCCGTTGTCAGTGACGGGTGCATCATCCTGCCAGACACGGAAGAAGTCGATGTCAAAGTTTACTACCGCGGTAGCGGCGGAGTAAGTATTTGCCCAGAGATGGAGATTGACACTGTCTGGTATTGCTCCAGCAGTAGCGATGTTCCCACAGGAAACCCAGCTGATTCCGTCAGAGACGTCGTTGTCGACGTAGTAGTCGACGCTGGTCGCTGAATTCCAAACTATTTTGAGCAGGCTAAAATTGGTAGTTGAGTGGGTGCCAGAGCAAGTAACGGTCGACTCGGTTCCGCTGACCTCACGGGCGGCTCCAACCCATTCAGTTGTGCCGGTGCGGAAGTAGATACCATTTGCTGGGGCGGTGCCCGGAGTTGGTTCAGCTATCTGGTCAGAAAGCCCGACAAAGACGCGTCGGTTAGCGTCAGTAGTATTGGCCCGGACCTTCATGAGGATGACTGGTTTGTTGTCATCGGCGTAAGAATCGTCTGGGTCGTCCAAAGCTCCGCTAGTAGTATCGGTAGCATAAATGATACATTCGCTGGAAGTGCTGTCGGTAGCGATTCTGGCGGGTGCGTTGACATTGTTCACTAGACTACTAAAGGTACAGCCACCAGCATCTTCCTCTACAGACCACTGGAGATTGTCGCCCCAAGCCGCAGCTGTATCGGCAGTCACATTGGCTCTGGCTTTAGTAAACTCTTCCCCGAAGTAAGAGTTGTGGGAGAGGAAGCCACCGGCTTCGGCTAGGGCGCCGAAGTTCGCGGAAAGATTCTGGACCGTAAAGCCGTGGGTGGAGGAGATCCCGGCCGAATTAATTTGATAATCCCAACCCGAAGCAATATTAATAGCAGTATCGGTACCGTTGGAGGTAGTGATACCAGTTATATTAATGGCATTCTGAATTCCTCCTGCGGTTGTAGTGGCAGGGGGATCAATGTTAATAAAGTTTTGAGTTGCGCCGCTCGAAGCGGCAGAGCCGGCGTTGATATCCACTACACTTGTGACTCCGGAAGTGGGTGAGTTGCCGGTGATCGAGACTACCCCAATATTAGCTCCGGTAGCTAGGACATCGAACGCGGTTCCGTTAAGGGCATTATCACCAAAGCTCAGGGCGTTAACAATTTCCGCATCAGAGGCATCAATAGCGTTCGTAAGTACGTTTCCAGACCCAGCCACATTGAAGAGAATACCATTGGTGGTAGTAATATCACCTTCAAGAACATCCAAATAGAGTAGGGCGGTAAGAGCGTTGGCTCCATTGGCAGTGTCTGCTTCCTGGAGATGAAGGAGGTATTCGGTGTCCAGAACGTCTGCACTGGTGTTGATATAGGTAAATTTAGCGGCGGTATTGGTCGAAGTCGCACTAGTAATATTTTCATAGTCTAGGTTCAGGCCGATATTTCCGCTGGTAGATGAATCAATATCGATGTCGACAACCCCAGTGGTAGAGGTGGAAGAGTTGCTCAAGATGTTCAAGGCCGTGTCCCACCCCGAGCCCACGTTGATGGCGGTGTCGGTACCGTTTGAGGTAGTGATAGCGCCAATATTAATGCCGTTAACTACTCCAGAAGCTACGGTTGAACCATCATTGTGGGTAATATTAAGGCCGTTTTGAGTTGCGACGCCGGAAGTTTCACCGATGACAATATTGGCTCCGTTGGCGGTAATGCTGCTTCCGGAGGTGAAGGTGATGGTAGGAGTAGTGACATCGATACCGTTAAAAGTGGTCGAACCGGCAGTTGTTTGGCTGAGAGATCCACCTGAAATTTCAATTCCCTCGACTGTTATTGTTCCGCTAGTATTGGCTGAATCGTCGAGGAGAATATCAATACCCTTGCTAGATTGATTGGTCGAGGTGAACCGGGTACTAAGCTCAATGTTTGCCCCGATTAGGGTTCCAGCAAGGATAGAGGTATCGTCACTATCTGCTCCTAGAGTCAGGATATTACCACTGGTGATTTCTGCGTAGGCAGTCGCCTGTCCCAGGTCACTAAATTCAAAGCGGGCCTCACCAGTGAACCAGTTTCCGGAAGTGACTCGGAAGAAAGCACTATCATCATTGTCATCGTCTATACTTGCAATGATACTCCCCTCAGAGGCAATGACGCCCTTGATCGAACCGAAGTTCTGGGCAGATAGGTTTAGTTCGGCGCCGGATACCGCAGTGTTATCGACAGTGAAGATATCATTGGTGGTGAGGACACCGTCTGCTGATCGATAAAGATTCACCGAGTTTGCATCAGTACCCCACTGGATGCCTGAGGTTGTCCCATTCGTTGCTGGAAGTAGAATGCTGGAGCCAGTTCCAGAGTTGGCGATGGCTAGTACTGCTCCGCTACAAGTGATTACGCCTCCAGGTACACAGTTCTGTGCCAGCGAGAGGATATTGGAAGTATCTGTAAGTGAACCGGCGGTGCCGCTGTCACCGACTACATTACTTATGCTGGCGACAGCACCAGTAACGGTAACATCAGTATCATCAAGAAAAAGGAAGCTAAGTTGTCGACTTACGTCAAGAGCATTCCCACTGACAGTTGAAGTTTGAGTTGTAAATGGAGAGCCATACTGGACGTTGTAGGCAACACGGCTTGCATCAGCTGAAAGAGTGGTATTCACAGCCCCATAGGCTGGGGAAAAAGTAATACCTTGGAGGACACTACTATTGGTCGTTTCGGTACTGGCTGAGGATATCGAGAGACCAGCTCCGCTAGTCAGAGAACTTACGTTGAGTGCAAAAGCAGTTTGGGTAGTTGCCCCACTGTTAAAGACAAATTGTGAAGCTGGTGTAGCATTACCAAATGTTAGCGTCTTAGCATTATTATTTGTGCCAATGTTTATGGCTCCGGTAGAGCCAGTATCCAGAGTTAGTACCCCGGTTGTCCCGGTGGTTATGCCTATTGCAGTCGCGGCCGCACTAGTGACTGAATTTGTCAGAGCTCCATTGAAGAAAATACCACTGTCCCAACCCGAGCCGATGTTGAGGGCATTTTCAACAACATCAGCGTCAGCTCCGGTGAGGGCACCGATGCCAATAGCATTTTTGGTTCCAGTAGCGGTGCCACCGCTGGCAGCTGCAAAACCAGCAATGTCAATTATATTAAATCCACCAGAGGAATCTTGTGAGTCGGTTGTAGTTATTCTTAGGGTTGCCGGGTTTGAGGCTGTGTCATTAAAGGTTGTAGTCAACTGCATTAATCTACCAGAGCTGAGAGAAGCACCGCTTGTAGAAAGATTAAAACCCGTTCCAGTTGTTATGGAGTTTGCTGTCTCGTTGTAACCAGCACCAGCGGTAACCCCCGAGGTGACCACTATTTGTCCAGTGCCAGCTGGAGCCAGGGTAATATTTCCACTGGTCGTTGTTGTAAGGGCCAAAGCGGCGGAAGTTGAGTTGATCGAGAGCCCACGTGTTGAGTTAATTAAAGAGTCAGTAAAGCTAGTAGTTCCGTTGCCAGTTACGATACCGTCGATGAAGTAACCTCTTCCGTAGCGGTTGGTGAGAGTGGAGGAGAGATCAGTAGCGCCGATTTCGGGAATGTGCCATTCATCGACTACGGCGTTGTCATCCCAGGTGAGGGCGGGGGAGATAGTTAGGTTGGTACCAGAATCAACACTGACGATCTTGGCGTAACAGGTTGTAGCGGCTCCACTACAGTTTCCGGCTCCGACTACAATTCTCACGTAGTTGCCGGTATTAAAACCGGTGGTGTCGTCGAGGACTAAGGTAGTGGTGCTGCTCCCAGCCCCGTTGGCTAGGTCAGTTCCGTCCAAGGCTGTGAAGGCAGAAAGTACATCCCCATCTCCGTTGACATCAAAATTGAGACTGTTGATGACGTTGTCCCAGCCAGGATCGATGTTGATGGCGTTTTCGCTGACATCAGGGTCAGCACTCGTTAACTGCCCAATTAAGAGAGCATTTTTTGTTCCACCACTTCCGTTAGCAGCGGTGAAGCCTTGAAGTTCAATGATGTCAAAGCCGCCGCCCCCGGTTTGAGAGTCAGTGGTAACAATCCTCAAACCCTCTGGATTAAAGCCGGTGCTGGTAAAAGTTGGGGCAAGGTTTACTAGTACACCCGAGGTAAGGCTGGTAGAGGCGATATCTACGGCGTTGGTAGTAGTATTGTTGGCGGAAATATTCAGTGAAGTGTCCCAACCAGAGCCGATGTTGATGGCGGTTTCGGTAGCAGTGTTGGGAGTAGTGATGGCATCGATATTAATACCATTTAGCGTTCCAGCCGTGTTGCCGGCGGCGGCGGGATCAAGGAAGATCAGATTTTGAGTGGTTGAGGCCACAGTTTGCGCTACACCGGTAACTTCTAAACCATTGATGACATCCGAAGCATCCACCGGAGCATTGCCAATGGTTGCGTGTAGAGCACTGAAATTGGTTCCTCCTCCGGCGGCCGTGAAAATTGAAGCAGAAAGAGCATCAATGTTGGTAGTGGTGCTAGCTCCAAAACCAGAGTTGGTAATGCTCAAAAGGTCTGCACCTGGAGCACCAGTCACTTGTATGATTTGTACGTTTGAATCAGTGTCGGTATTTATTACAAGTTCTCCGCTACCGCCGGCGAACGAAATGATAGAATTGCTCGAAGAGTCGTTGTCGAATGTAAAGTTGCCGCTCACTGGGTAAATCAGATTGGAATTGCTACTATTGATAAAGTTTGTTCCAGTACTGTTAATTTGAATTGCATCTGTTAAGACACCTTCAAACAAAAGGCCGTCAGTGACCGCGTCAGCGTCGTTATTATCTAGCTTCAGCAAATAAGGTATAGTGCCTGCCGGTCCTTGTACGACAGCATCTGTCTGGATCAGCACCCCATTGACCGTGTCGTTGATATCGCCACTATCAACAGTAAAGATAGCAGTGGTGAAGATATCACCGGCACTATCATTTCCAGTATTGAAATCAAAGTTAAAACCGACCCCACCGTTGGTAGTACTACTCTCGGTTACAAAGCTAAAAATATTTCCTCCCCCAGTCGTGGTGGAAGTAAAAGAGTACGTTCCGGTCCCACTAGTAGCTATGGAATCATTGACATTAGCGAAGTTTAGAGTCGTTCCGCTCCTAGTCCACCAGCCAACAGCTCCAACACCAGTGATGGTTCCGGTACAGGACAGGTTCCCAACTGCACCAGCATCGGTGATGACACACAGGTCGTTGCCGTCTCCAGCTTCAGCACTGGCATTATCCTCAAAGGTAATACTTCCCCCATCTTGGACTTTAAGTATGGTAGAAGCGTCGTCGAAGTAGATTTGGTTGTCCCAACCGCTGCCGATGATGAGGGCGGTCTCAATAGTCGAGGCACTGGTGAGGACTAGATTGTCGATATCAATAGCGCGCAGCGCTCCATTGGTATTGGTAGCAAACGCAGGGGA
>Ga0247727_10011540_pt1 | contig 15390 bp, 13 predicted proteins | sample WisWelCaveWW1625_FD_202498 | JGI IMG/M metagenome (GOLD analysis project Ga0247727, IMG submission 202498) | Biofilm microbial communities from Wishing Well Cave, Virginia, United States - WW16-25 | ecosystem: Environmental > Aquatic > Deep subsurface > Groundwater > Cave microbial mat | place... | reverse complement strand
ATATTATAGACACTAATTGTAACAAGAGAGCGGCGGGGGAGTTCGAATTGAATGGTGGTGACCGAATTAAAGGGGTTGGGATAATTCTGTTGGAGCACAAAATCTGCCGGCAATGGCGGACGGTCTTGATCGCCGATATCGGTCAAGACTCCGACCGGGTAACTAAATTGATAGTAAACCAATTCCACGTTGGTGTGGTTGCGTCCGCTCCACTGCACCGTAATGCTGTCCGTTTTATCAATAACGGTCATTAGTCCAAACTGCCCGGGACCGGGAAAAGTGCCTTCGCTGTACGGGCTGCCTTTAATAGAGCCGGTTTGATCCAACGCGGCCGCATGGAAAACCGGAAACCCGCTGCCGCCGCCACTGCCGTAGTAGCTGTTGGTGCCGTTATCGATGGCCAACATATGAGCGTCGCCGGAAATCATGCAGAGATTTTTGATATTATTGCTTTCAATAAAGTTGGCCAGCTCGGCTCTTTCAGTCGTGTACCCATACCAGCCGTCATCACCGGTGGTGCCTATCCAGGGTAAAGAATTTACCCAGACAATCAGGGCATGTGACACCGCCGCATTTAATAGCTCTTGTTTAAACCACGTTTTCTGCTCGACACCGAGCATCGTTTTTGAGCTATTATCCGTGGCCGAGAAGGGGCTGCGCGCCGAGCGGGAATCGCAGACGACAAATCTCACCCGCCCGACCGTGAAAGCCTGATAAATCGGCACATTGCCGGTTCCCGCGGCCAACGGATAATGAGGGACGTATTCCTGATAGGTCAAACGCGCGGCCATTTTCCCCGGAGCAGTCGAGTCGGAATTATTGGGGCCAAAGTCGTGATCATCCCAGATATAGGCAATCGCGACATGGCGGTAAAGCAAGGACTGATTGGCCGCGCCGTGAACTGTTTCGAAGGCCTGCCTGAAAAGATTGACATTATTTACGGCAATGTTTTGATAATGCATGTCTCCCAAATGAAAGAAAAAGAGAGGGTCCAGAGATTCAATCGTCTGAAAGACAGCATGATTGGAACCGGTTTGGGCGCAGGAACCCAGCGCAAAAGTAAAAGTTGCGGTGTCGACCGGAAATGTGTGGAACCGGCCTTTGTCCAAAGGATCAATGACGCCGCCGATTTCAACTCCGTAATAATACGGTGTGTTGGCATTAAGCCCGGTTATGGCAAATGTCACCACTCGATTATTATCTGAAGTAATGGCTGTATCCCAGTTGGAATATGCCGGCGATGACAAATCCGGTTGGATGCTTACTGCCAACCGGGCCTCGGTGCTGTCAGTTATGAGTTTTGCCTTAACTTTGGCGGACTGGGTGGTGACGGCGCCGGACCACATCAACTGCACCGCCTGTGGGAAAGCCGTAAACGGCAACTGTCCCAATATAAATAAGCCAGCTAAAACCAGTATTTTTCTCATTTTGCAACTTCCCGATTCACTCTTTTTTAATTTGATAGCGAAAACTGACTATTAATTCAATCTTAAAACTACCGCCTACCAATAGACGCATACCCTCCGGAAGCTGTTGTAAAAATCGGTTTTAACATTATATTGTAAGTAGAGGTAAGTGGAATATGAGTTCCGGAGTTGGAAGAAACGAGCTGTGTCCCTGCGGCAGCGGGAAAAAGCACAAAAACTGCTGTTATCAGCGGGGTGTGCTCTTTGATAAGAAAAACCAGAACAAAATAGCGCTTGGAGTTTTGGCCGGTGTTGTTGTTTTGGCAGGTATAATTGCCTATTCGAAAATGTTTTCGAGTTCACCTACTCGGACGCCAAGGCCTCTTTCGCAACCGCCCTTGACCAGCAGTCCCGGTTTACCGTCACAGACCCCGACTTCAGCAGTCCCGACATCAGGTGTGTCCTACACGCCTCAACCGCCGGGTCCTGTACCGGCGGGAAAAGTCTGGTCAACTGAACACGGCCACTGGCATGATATCCCGGCCGTAAACGTAGTCTCGTCTTCGACATCGACCGCGCCGAATTCGTCATCCCCCGTTTTTGACATTTTGCCAGGCCAGGAAAACGCCCAGGCACAGACCAAACTCACTCCCCAGCCGCCGGGGCCTGTGCCGGAAGGTCAAGTTTGGTCAGCCGAGCACGGCCATTGGCACAATGCTCCGGCGCCGGGACAAACGAGCGCTACCGGGACAGCGCCTGGTCAACCCGCTCAATTGACTCCCCAGCCTCCCGGACCGGCTCCCGCAGGCAAGGTCTGGTCGGCGGAACACGGTCACTGGCACGACGCCCCGCCCGAATTCAAAGTAATAGAAGTAAATCAGAGTAAAACTGATCCGAAGTAATCCCGCTCATCCGCTCTTTCAACCAAGTCATTAACGTGGAGAACATTCTCCGGCAGTTTAACTCGTTTCATAAAATGCCGATATTGTTTAAATGACTCACTTTTACGCTTCATCAAAGCCGTAAACCAATGGACGGATTTACCTACGACCTCATAGTCATCGGCTCCGGGCCGGGGGGGCAAAAAGCGGCTATTCAAGGCGCCAAACTGGGCAAAAGAACCGCTTTGATTGAAAAAAAAAATGAACTCGGCGGAATTTGCACCAATATAGGCACTATCCCCAGCAAGACCTTGAGAGAAGCCGTACTGCATCTATCAGGTTATCGCGAGAGAAGCATTTACGGCTCTGCTTACCATACCAAAGACGCTCCGACCATTGCTGATTTGTTGTTTCGCGCCAATCATGTTATCCGCCACGAAAATGACGTTATCCGTCACCAATTGCAGCGCAACGGCGTGGACTTAATTGACGCCCAAGCCGCGCTGATCGAACCCAATATCGTTGCGGCCAGCATCAAAGCCGGGCACGGGCAAAGAATTCTATCGACCGATAAAATTGTAATCGCCACCGGCACCAAAGCCGGCCAGGATTCCGCAACCCCCTTCGACGGCCAGACCGTATTCACCAGCGATGACATTTTGGGCTTGCAATGCCTGCCGAAATCATTGGCTGTGGTCGGAGCCGGAGTAATCGGCTGTGAATATGCCAGCATTTTTGCCACATTGGGCGTCAGAGTAACTTTGATTGACAAGCGCGACCGGCTCCTGCCGTTTATTGACCGAGAAATTTCAGATTCGCTGGCTTACCAGCTAAGACAACAGCGCGTGGTCATCCGCTACAGTGAAGAAGTCGAAAGCTTGGACGTAGTTGACCATCACGGCGGACGGCGGGTCATTATAAAGTTGACCAGCGGCAAAACGGTGGTGGCAGCGGCGGCGCTTTACAGTGTCGGAAGAATCGGCAACACCGAAGACCTCAATTTGGAGTCGGTCGGATTAACGACTGATGAGCGAGGGAGAATTAAAGTTAATGCCAACTACCAGACCGAAGTGTCCAATATTTATGCCGTGGGCGATGTTATTGGATTTCCCAGCCTGGCCTCAACTTCGATGGAGCAGGGGCGCATAGCGGTCTGCAACGCCTTTAATCATCCGTATGTTTCAGTGCCGGAACTGTTTCCCTACGGCATTTTTACTATTCCGGAAATATCCATGGTCGGCCGAACTGAAGAAGACCTGACTAAAGCCGGCGTGCCCTATGAAATCGGCCGGGCCACCTATCGCGAAATTGCGCGCGGACAAATTATCGGCGACCAGATCGGACTTTTGAAACTATTGATTCACGTAGAAACTCACAAACTTTTGGGCGTGCATATTCTGGGCGAAGGCGCCAGTGAACTGGTTCATATCGGTCAGGCGGTGATGGCGCACGAGGGAAAAGTCGAGTACTTTATCAATTCTGTTTTTAATTATCCGACACTGGCGGAATGTTACAAGACCGCCGCCTTTGACGGCATCAACCGGCTTAGAAACTACCGCCCGTTAGTTGCTGATGTTCCTATGAGGACAGACTCGGCTGTGAGCGCCCCGCCGCTTGCGGTGGGAACCGCCAAATCTTAATTTGGGGCATGATGGAATCTGACCCCAAGGGGTGAGCCAACCGCCGATGGGAATTGTCAATTCCCCGTCCCACACTTTACAACTTGTCTTTAAAAGTTTCGCATCCATTCTTGGAGAGAATACTGTTTAGCTTTTCCAGCAATTCTATTTTTTCTTTTCTGGTCCTGGTCCAGACGGAGACTCCCATCAATCCGACAGTTTCTGCATGCCACACTTTTTCAGTGTTAGGACAGATGTGTACGTCATGTCGTGATTTTACGTGAGCCATCGCTTGTAGAAAGGAAGTTGGCCCATACTGGCCTCGCAGAGTATTGCATTTTAATCCGCAGAGTTGGCAGAAGAAAACTTTCTTTTCTCCGGGTTCAGTATTGAAGAGATTTATATCTATGAGTCTTTTCATAACAGTCTACCTTTTATGTTATTGCAGTTAAGCACTAACTGCATAGCAGTCCGAAATTGTGTGAAATAGTCCCCCAATAGCGTTTTAGCACTTTTTAGGGTGGTTGCAATAGCCGCAAATCATTCCACATTATACAAAAATATCCTGTGCTAAACGGCACAGGACTAAGACCGGCAGTTTAGCACTTTTTTAAGTGGTTGCAATTGCCTTAACTCAATCCACTTGTTGGAATTTTACTAATTCCATTTCTATTTGTCAAGCAAGAATTGGGGCTGGGTGGCTGAAACACACGATAAACAGTGGGTTCCGTCCACAGCAAGCTATGGGCAATCGTAACCTATCTTGCATGTCACACATGTCCAGACGTTTTCTAGCTAAAGATGAGGTAAAAAGAAGGCTTTTCAGATATTAATGAGCCCGGCGGGGTCTCTGCGGATAAAATGCCATCACGATTAGACGTGCGCGAGTATTCCGGAAGCGATATTATCCAGCGGCAAAATAGCTGGGTGGTCTGGCTCATCTGTGTAATAGCCGAATCGATTTGTTCGACTCCATGCGCCTGCTCGTCGCTGGCTGCGGACATCGCTTTTATAAGATTCAGTACTTTATCGCCGATAGTAGAAATATTCTTCAGAATTGTTACCAGCTCACCGGTCGATTTGACCCCGTTATCGGAGTTGGTCCGTGGCCGGGCAATCAGGGTCGACGTATTCTTCGCCGCTTCGGCCGAGCGTAGCGCCAGATTGCGGAATTTTTCAGCGACTATGGCAAAACCCTCACCGGCTTCTCCGGGGCGGGCTGCTTCAACCGCCGCATTCAGTGCCAGCAGATTGGTCTGAAATGCAATCGCACTAATAACTTAGACAATACGGGCAGTTTCATCGGAGGAGCGCTTGTCCTCCGAGTTCGGTTTGGTCACTCCCTTCATGGCCATATTTCGCTTCTGGGAACTGGCCCGCTTTCATTGTTTTGTTTGGTCTTGCCCAGATTCTATTAGCATTGGCCCGAAATCCAGAAGCGTCAAACTATGTCCTCGCTAATAGTTTGTGGGCCCCGGTTGGTGCCGAAACTGCGATTGATAAGCAAAGAGATTCAGTCACTTGCCGACAATCGCCGCGGTGGTTTTTCGATATATTTCGCTTCCGTTAAGCGGTCGTCTAATTATACCATGTGCTCCTATGGAAATAACTCTCGACTCCGGAATTTTAGTTGAGCGGTCATCCAGGAAAAAGATCGGAATACTGACATTATTCTTTCTAATTTGTGCGAGTAATTCAGGACCGGTTCCGTCCACCAGCACCAAATCAGAAATGATGACATCCACCCGATTTTCACTGAGCGTTTGCATAGCTGCAGAACTTGAAGCGACTGCAAAAGCTCGACAGTTATTGCGTTCAAAGGACTGTTTTAAGACGCTTGAAACGATGCGGTCGCTGGAAACAATCAATATCGAAATTCTCTGATATGACAGAGTTCCTTCAACTTTTTCCAGTAGAAGTTCTTTACTATAAGGTTTAGCTAAATAGCCGACCACTCCCATTGAATGGGCCTTCCTAACAACTTCTCCCTGAACTAAACCCGAGCAAATCACTATTGGAATCATTTGTAAATGGGTGTTTTTTTTGATAAAATCCAGAAGTACAAAACCGCTTTGCTCCGGCATCGAAATGTTGCAAAGAATAAGGGATATGACTGAGTTATTTCGGAGGAGGTCTATCGCCTCGGAAACACTTCCGGCTCCCAAAACTCTATACTTTGAAGTTGGGAGTGCAGCGATCGTAAACTCAATAAAAGTAGGTTCATCATCGACATGCAGAATCGTGAGCTTCTGAACCTTTGCTGGGATCTGTTCTTTCTTGGCCACTTGGGGACGCAGTTCAATGGAACCAAGTTGAGATAGAGCTCTGACCCTGATCTGTTCTTTGTTTTCCACATTACTACTCATCGATTTGAACTCTTTCATAAATCCTGAGTTTTTCCACAAATATCGGCATCTTGGACCGAATCTGTAAGACGAAACTGTCTGGCTTGAAGAAATTGTGCATTAATTTGCAGCATTTCAGCGAGAGGCACTTTATTGATAAATATTGATTTTGAAAAATAGAAGGGCCGCCACCCGCCCGGCAACTCGTGACCGCCCCGGGTTGATTAATTCTTCCAAATTGAAACACTGCCAGCCAAGTTACAGGGGAGTCTTAATCTTGGGAACGTGAGTTCGGGCTGTAAAGATATACTTTCGATAAACTCTCAAGGCCTTTTAAAGCCGGTACCGTTTCATAATCAAACAACGGCCCGAAAAGAATTCAAAAAGGAAAGCCGCTGGGACGGGTAGCCCACCATTTAGGTGGGTTCCTGCCAGACCCAAGCCCGTCTTTTTATTGATAATATTCAAAGACAAATGCCGCTGCCCTGCTCACGGAAACTCACCTGAAAGGTGGCCCACCCTGTCCTGAAAGGTGGGTCCCTGTCAAGCTCTTATCATTCAACTCTGACTCCCTCAAATTCATCTATCATGACCGGAACATCACGCTTCCCAATATACCAATTATATCTCAACCAGCGCCAATCACCCGGCTCTTTTGCCAATCCCCTCTTGACAGGATTATTGTGACAATAGTTGATTTTTTCAAGGGCGATTTTTTCTGAACGGCAGTTGTGGTCATAACAGCGCGGCTGCCAAAACGCCCATCGCCCTTGGCCGTTTCTAAAGATACGACAATAATCAGGAAATTGAATCAATTTGTCGGCAATAATCCGAGCCGCAGATTTTGATTTTAATTCCCCAATCATTGTCCCCAGCGAGGTACGATCCGGCGGATGAATGACTAAATGAACATGTTCAGGACGGGTGGCCCACCTTCCAGGTGGGTTGCCGTCTGTTACTTTTGTTCATTTGCATTCACTGTCTCTCGCCGGCGCTCAATAATATGCGGAGAGGCAGGGATTCGAACCCTGGGAGCCCGCAAAGGCTCAACGGTTTTCGAGACCGCCCCGTTCAACCACTCTGGCACCTCTCCGGCTCAATTTGAATTAGAATTTCCGATGTGAAAGTTATAGCGGCCGGGCGAATCTGTAAAGTAAAAGAGCTACTGTGAAATCCCCGACTCTTCGGCGTAAAACTTACCTTCCTGGGCCATTTGATATTGGCGCTCGATAAGTTTGTTGACCGCGCCAAAGCGCGGCCGCACAAACTGAAATACAATAAACGAAAACAGCACCATAAACACGGCTTCCGTAAACCGGCCGGTCAGGAAATAATAGAGGTACCCATATCCCGAAATGGCGGCGATCAAAATGAACACGGGCCGCGAAGCACGCAAAAGACCCGCCAGAACATCCTGCTGAAAAGTTTCTTTGCGCCGGACCATCGGTTTCTCCAACAGTTTCCCGCGCCACCAATAGGCGAAGGCGCCTTCGGTAGCAGCCAGAATCAGAAGAACATAAAATATCGTGTTGGCCAGGTCGCCCAGTTTGTTCTCCAAATCGTGGCTCTTGTCGTAGTAAAAGCAAGCCAACAAGAGCCCCATGGGAATTATCACATTGCACAACAGGCCAAAGTAAAGCGGTCGGGCGACAATGCGGTGGAGCTCGATCGGCTCGCCGTTAAAATCTTTTTGCAAAGTCAATTTATTTTATCCTTTTGCAATCTAATCTGCTTGAAAAACGCCTGCATCATTTCACCGATTTCATCTTTCAATACGCCGCCGACAACTTCAATTCTGTGATTTAGTTTTTTTTCGGTCGGGACATTGAATATCGAGCCGCAGGCGCCGAACTTCGGGTCTTTGGCGCCGTAAACAATCGTTTTGATACGAGACAACACCGCCGCACCGGCGCACATGGTGCAGGGTTCGATAGTGGAAAAAAGATAGCAGTCATCGAGCCGCCAATCCCCGCGCTGACTGTAGGCGGCAGTTAGTGCAATCATTTCGGCGTGAGCGGTGGCGTCTTTGAGCGATTCGGTCCGATTATGTCCCCGTCCGACAATTTTATTTTTGTAAACGACAATGGCTCCGATGGGCACTTCATCGGCATCGTAGGCTTCGGCCGCTTCGCTTAGCGCCATGCGCATGAAATCTTCATATTGGTCGGGGTGCATTTGGGGAATATATAATCAACACAAGGTGTTCACAATTAATTTTAGAATTGTGGAGTAAGCCGAAGCTCCCGCTGTTTCGACATTGCGATAAAAGAAAGGAGCCGACGAGGGCCGTCTCGATGGGTCAACATCTGCCCCGCAAGCCACCCCTTCGACATGCGCAGGGTGACTTGCGTTTGGTTTTATGAAATATAATAAGTCATGCGGAGTTTGTCTAAGTATTATCAGTTTTGTCAGGTCTTGCTCCGACTCCTTCGGAGTGTGACCTGACGCATTACTGTCGGGTCACAATCCCGCTTTGGCGGGATCAAGACCCAACAGAACAGGAATTTTATTTTCTTCCATTTCGACTCTATGCGAACGTCATCCGGAGCCTGTCGAAGGGTTGCTTTCGATTCAATTCAGATTGCCACGCCCCCGCCATTGGGGGGTGCGCAATGACTCCATTTTACTTTAGCAATCTTCTGGCAATCGCGTCCGCCTGAAGGAAAGCCTCATCTGATGTCCGCAAACTGTGGCCGTCATCGACAAGCATCGCCGCCTTCACGAGAATTTCATATTCTTTTTGATTAAGACGTTCATCCAAGGGAATGCCAAATCTTTCGACGAACAGACCGCGGTCGATGCCGCGTTTCAAACGCAGGCCCGATAAAACGGTGTCATCAGCTCTCTCTAACAGCGCCGATTCATTTATCCCTCTGGGAATTTCATTTTTGGTAAGCGCTTTGATATAATCGCCGACACTTTCCACATTGGCGCAGCTTCTCCCTTTGATGTAAGAATGCGCCGATGGCCCCAACCCGATATACTCCCCGCCCTGCCAGTAATTCAGATTATGCCGGCATTCGTGGCCGGGGAGCGCTAACGAAGAAATCTCATAATGCTCATAGCCGGAATCAACCAATACCCTTGCAGCAGAGCAGTACATGGCCTCAATCGTCGGCTCATCTGGAACGATCACATCACCTGATTCAACGCTCTTTGCCAAAGGAGTACCCGGCTCCACTGTCAGCTGATACATTGAAATATGAGGCGGCTCCATATCAACCAGTTGCCCGATATCTCCCAAGAACATATTGCCGGTCTGGCTCGGAAGCCCGAAAAGCAAATCCACATTGAACGACGCAAATCCCAAAACGTGGCAGTGATAAACTACTTGATGTCCTGCACGGGGGCTGTGCGGGCGAGTTATTGTTTTTAAAAGCTGTTCATTAAAGGACTGCATTCCCAAAATCGGCCGGCTGACACCCAGTTCTTTCAGGGCGGACAATTTGTCGACTTCGACCGAATCAATATTGCACTCAAAGGAGAATTCCAGATTATCGGAAAAGTCAAAACAGCTTTTGGCTTGGAGCAGCCATTTTTCCAGAAGTTTCAAATTGGCCACGGATGGCGTCCCGCCGCCTATGAAAAGAGTGTCAATCGTGGCATTATTGGAAAGCTCTTGGGCGGCGAGCAATGTTTCGGTGGTCAGGGCCGCAAAAAATTTTTCTTCAAGGTTGGCCGCGTGCAATACTTTGAAATAGTCGCAGTAGTTGCAAAGATAGGGGCAGAACGGGAAATGGACGTAGAGTCCTAGGGACATTTAAATGGATATACCCAGACGGTCCCAGCGTACGTGAGTTGGAAAATTGAATATCGCGTAGCCGAGCCACTGGATGGCATCGATGACGTAGGGAAAGCCCCAGCCGGGCGTTTCAGGATTCGGTTCCCAGGACCAGTACACAAAGATCGCTTTGCCGAGAATGTTTTCTTCCGGCACCGAGCCCCAGAACCGGCTGTCGCGGCTGTCATCCCGATTGTCTCCCATCACAAAGTATTCACCCACGGGGACAACATACGGCCCGAAATTGTCGCGGTAGGACAAATCGGCCGGAATAATCTTGCGGTCGATGTTTTTGGACGGCACCGGAATCGGCGCCACCTGCCCGTCGATATAGACGACTTTGTCGGCTATCTGTACTTCCTGTCCGGGTAAAGCCACGATCCGTTTAATATAATCCTTCTCGGGGTTCATGGGATATTTGAAAACGATTACATCTCCCGGTTTGGGCGCGCCGCCGTATTTGAAGGCCAGCTTGTTGACGAAGATATAGTCGCCTTCGTACAGAGCGTCTTCCATTGAGGCAGATGTCACCTTGTACGCTGAGACCACAAAGATACGCAGCAGCACGGCCGCCAATAAAGCAATAATCGCCGTTTCCGCATATTCTCGCCAGAGCGGTTTGCGGATGCGAAAATTGCGGACATTGCGGGCATGCTTTTGGGCTTCTTCCCGCTGGATATCTTTTATCAGGAAATCCTGATCCATACGTATTGGTTATATCGGTTATGCCCTACAGGTCTTTAGCCCGTCCGGGCGTTGACTTTGGAAGAATCTATGCTGGAAGAAGGGCTGTGGCAACTGCTTCTATTAAATTGATAATCCTCTGGTAAAACCGAATTTGACAAAATCTTTCCTGTTGCCTCGCCCCTCTCAATCAGTTAGCCTGTAACTCTTATGAATACAATGTCATCTAATAAGTTATTGATTTTTACACTTGGCGCCTTGCTATTGGGAATCTTGTTTGGGTTATTTTTGCCCGACTTGATGCTGGCCTTGGCGTTTGTGGGGGATTTATTTGTCAATATTCTCCAGATAATCTTCATTCCGCTGGTGGCATCGGCCATTATCACCGGCGTTTCTGCTTTCGCAAGCCGAAGACAAGTCGCCAAAGCGGCGCTGGCGACACTGACTATGTTTCTGGGAACAACGATTATCGCTATTCTGATTGGATTAGTTCTGACAATCATCTTCAGGCCGGGCGTTGGCATCAACACCGGCGCGGGATTTACTCCGGGCGAAATTGTCAATGCGCCGGTAACGCAATCTCTGGATTTTTTGAGCGAATTAGTTCCATCAAACATTATTAATGCCGTCACGCACGGGAAATTTCTGGGCTGGATGATTTTCTTGACAATACTCGCGGCCATTCTCGGCACACTCGGACAAAAGGCTAAAGCGGTCACGGATTTTTTCGACACGATTTACGCCGTAGTGCAAAAAGTCTTGGGTGTCGTGATAAATTTCGTTCCGGTCGGTATTTTCTTTTTGATGGGCACGGTAGTGGCGCGCAATTCCGGGAATATCGGCTACCTCACTGACGGTCTGGGCAAGTTTTCACTGGTGCTCTTATTCGGATTTTTGCTGCACGCCTTGCTGGTAATTCCAGCCATACTCAAATTTTTGGGACAAATATCACCTCTCGATTATTTCAAAAATGTATTACCGGCTCTAAAAACGGCGCTCGTCACTGCTTCGCCCACCGCCGCGCTGCCCGTTGCGTTTGAAAACAGTATTGAGCTGAACAAAATTGATAAGCGTATAGCCGCGATGGTGCTGCCGATAGGCAGCAGCTTGAACGTTAACGGCAGGGCTTTATACGTCACCGTCAGCGCTCTTTTCATTGCCCAAGCTTTCGAACTGAATTTGGGAATTACCGGCACATTATATGTCGCCGTGGCGGCGATGTTCTTCTCACTTGGCACCGCCACCGTCCCTTTTGCCGGAATGCTGACGATTGTGTCGGTTTTTGATTCGGCCGGATTTCCCTCAACGGCTTATGCCGGAATTGGAATTATATTTGCGCTGGATTGGTTTTGGGGAAGAATTTTTGCGGCGCTGGATGTCTGGTCGAGCACGGCTGTGACGGCTGTTGTTGAGAAAACAGTTCTGGCTGATATAGCCCGGCCGGAGCGAAAAGAGCCGCTGGTAAGAGAACCCGAACGAAGATTTGAGAGAGGCCGGGAGCGCCGTGATTTCCCGCCGCGCCGCGGCCGCGATGACCGCAAGCGCCCGGACTTCCGTCCCGAACGTCCACCACGGCCATATACCCGGCCCGAACGTGAGCCGGTACCGCCTTACAAGCCGGCGCCAAAACCAGAAGCATTTTCAGAAGGACCGAAACGCCCGGAACGTCCGGCGTCTTCACCTTTCGAGTTTAAGTCGGAAAGCGTCAAGGCTTTCAATCCGGAAGCGGTCAAAGCGGCCGAACCGGCGCCCTTAAAGCCGCCATTTCCCAAAAAGGAAGCGTCGGACTCCGGGCGCGATGACCGGCGCAAATTAAGAGAAAGAAAGCATTTCTCACACGGACACGACGCCGCCAAAAGAGAAATTCCGGTGAGCCCAAAACAACCGGAAGACTCGCCGGAGGAAGAAAAACCGGCGCCGGTCATCTCCGTTCCAAGAGTAGTGCCAGCGCCGCCGTTGATTAGAGAAATTGGGAGTCCCAAAGAGAATACTGCCGAAGCCACCGTACCGAGCGAAGTACGTGAGGTGACGGAAGCAAAAGAAAACGAAGCCGTTGAGATGCAGACTTCCTTGTTTGGCCGCACGCCACAGCGTAAGGGGTTTCGCCCTAAACCGGACGAGCCGCCCAAGCCGGTCGAAGAATCCGAATCATATGCCACCAAAGAGCAGGAATTCGGCCGCAGCGTCAGAAAAAAGAAAAGCACTTAGGAGCGGCAGTCGATTCTTGCAAGTCATTATCTAATAGAGACTTTTAATCAACCCTCGATTTGGTTGGTATCCGATTTCCGGAACTTTTTGTTTATATTTTCACTATATAGATTGAAATTACAATAATCAAAACTGAAAGGTGAACTAATAAGAATATGAACGGAATAAAAGTTACCATGATGATGCTGGGCCTGATGCTCTTATTCATGTGGGTCGGGTTTCTGGTAGGCGGTCAAAACGGAATGATAATGGCCTTTGTGATGGCGGCCGTAATGAACTTTTTCGCCTACTGGTTTTCCGACAAGATGGTGCTGCGCATGTATCGTGCGAGAGAAATCTCGGAAGCCGACCATCCGCGGCTTTATCGCATAGTCAAACGAGTCGCCACGCAGGCCATGATTCCCATCCCCCGCGTCTATATTGTCCCGAGCAAAGCGCCCAACGCCTTTGCCACCGGGCGCAATGTCGACCACGCCGCTGTGGCCACAACGGAAGGTCTCTTGGAATTATTGAATGACGACGAACTCGAAGGAGTGATCGGCCACGAGATGGCTCATATAATGAATAAAGATATGCTGGTCGGCACTATTGCCGCGACTTTTGCGGGCGCTGTGGGAATTCTGGCCTCGATGGCCCGTTGGGGCGCCATCTTCGGGGGTTATGGCAGAAGTGATAATCGCAGCAACAACGCCATCGGACTTTTGGTAGCCGCGATTGTGGCGCCGCTGGCGGCCATGCTGATTCAAATGGCCATCTCACGCCAGCGCGAATACAAAGCCGACCGAATCGGCGCCAAAGTATCCGGCAAGCCGCTGGCGCTGGCTGCCGCACTGAAAAAAATACATTCGGCTCCGGTGCGTCTGAATCTGGAAGACCGACCGGCCACAGCTCATCTGATGATTGCCAATCCTCTTTCAGGAAAAGGGCTCACCAATTTATTTTCGACCCATCCGCCGGTTCAAAAGAGAATTGAGCTGTTGCAGAAAATGGTCTACGAGCAGGCCTATAATCCGTATTAATTAGAACGAAACATTTGGAAATGTGGGCGGCAGACGCCCCAAGCTTGCCCTGAGCTTGTCGAAGGGTCTGCCCCTTGCTAATTATTGAATTACTATGCTGTCGGACGCCCTCGCTTGACAGTTTCTAGTATGTAAACAGGTGTCAGACGAGGCCGTCTGACACCACAGCAAAGTCTCCCTAGGGCTGCCGAAGCGCGACTCGCGATTTGGCTGGAAAACCCTCTTATCGAAGTTGTAATACTGCCGATTTTGTTTAAATTGGCCTTATGACACACGCTCATATACATAATAACGTTTCCAGATACCGACTTTTCTGGACCATTGTATTTAATGCCCTAATTACGGCGGCCGAATTTATCGGCGGCTTTATCACCGGCTACCTGGCCTTGATGGCCGATGCGGTGCATAATCTTTCCGATGTGGCCGCTTTGGGACTGGCCTGGCTGGGCGTGAAGGGAGCGGAACTGCCGGCGTCGAAAACATCGACCTACGGCTACAAGCGCGTGGAAGTCATGACGGCTTTTATTTCGGCGGTGGCTTTGGTGGTAATTGCCTTTTTCATCTTTCAAGAAGCCTTTGAGAGATACGTTTCCCCGCAACCGATATCAAAACCATTCATCTTCATCAGTGTCGCGCTGGTAGGATTAATCGGCAACCTGTTTTCCATCTGGCTGCTTCATAGCGAAAGAGGGAAATCCCTCAACATGAAAACGGCTTTTCTGCACATGACCTATGACGCTTTGTCTTCGGTGGCAGTTGTCATTGGCGGTGTTGTCATCTGGCTGACCGGCTGGTATGTGCTCGATGTTATTCTTTCAACATTAATCGGAATTCTGATTTTATATTCATCTTATCTGGTCATTAAAGAAGCCGTTATTATTTTTCTCGAAGCCGTTCCGGAGGGAATTAAATTTGACGAAGTTCTTCAAGCTATTTCAGCCACGCCTCGCGTCAAGGATGTCCACGATTTGCACATCTGGTCATTGTCGTCTAATGAAATTGCTTTATCCTGCCATGTCAGCGTTCAAAAAGAGGATTACTCGCACGGCCCGGCTTTGATTGTCGAGATCAATGCCATGCTCAACGAAAAGTTCAAAATCGGTCACGGCACGATCCAACTGGAAATCAATGACTGCCATCGCACCGATGTTCTTTGCGGACCCGGCGACCACCAGCATCAGAAACTTCATGGACAAAATAGTTGAATTAAACATTACCGACCTGGCCTTTGATGGCCAAGCCGTCGCCAAAATGAACGGCAAGGTGGTCTTTCTCAACGCCGGCCTGCCCGGCGAGACTGTCCGCGCCAGATTAGTGCGCTCCAAACGGAATTTTGATGAAGCGGTCGTGCTGGATATTTTGTCCAAATCGCAGGAACGCATTGAACCGGTCTGCGCACATTTCTCCGAATGCGGCGGCTGCAGCTGGCAGGATTTAAAGTACTCCA
>Ga0247727_10011539_pt1 | contig 15390 bp, 11 predicted proteins | sample WisWelCaveWW1625_FD_202498 | JGI IMG/M metagenome (GOLD analysis project Ga0247727, IMG submission 202498) | Biofilm microbial communities from Wishing Well Cave, Virginia, United States - WW16-25 | ecosystem: Environmental > Aquatic > Deep subsurface > Groundwater > Cave microbial mat | place... | reverse complement strand
TAAGAAAGGTTTGTGTTTCGATGCAGCCTTGGCGCGCTAAAGCTTCAATGTTTTTAACTTTCAAATCATAATCAACGGCTTCTCGCGCTTTCAACAACTCTTGCAAGGTTTTGACGAGCGTTTTGGGTAACATTTGTGTTTTGATCAAATGCCGGCTGAATACACTGATACACGCGCGATGAGTGTTTCGCGTTTTTTGCAGCGGCTGGCCGACGGCATCCAAGCACGCCCGCGCCGCATGATGGCAGGCATAGTAGCTTCGGCTGATCGCGCAACGAAAACGGCGATGATACAAATTGAACTCGGCGTCGCTCAACATGAGCTGCGCCAGTTCGAAGCGTTCAATATCGCTTTCTTTTCTCTTTCCCATTCAACCCAAGCCGGCTCGAGTTTAAGCCACAAACGAAAGTTTTGGCAAAGGAACGGCGTGAGATGAAAGCATGCCGTCAGCCTGTGCGCAGTATATCATTTTTTCGGGAAATAGCAAGAACACGTTTTGAGAGGAATGGCTTGCGCGTTCCTGCTCTACCCTTGAAAACCGCTTGACTTCCTCTCGCAGCCTGCTAATTTAGCCGCCACAACCAACGCGCGGATTGCATCTTCTTCCTTCTCAAACAAACTTCTATGCCGCCGCTCATTCCCAAAAATTTGCCGGTCATGCTTGGGCCCATCCTCTGTCTGTGGGCTTGCTCATCTTCGCCAAGCCTCGATCCGGAAAAGCTGCCCTTAAAATTCGAGAGCCTGTCCGCTTTTGATCCCTCCGTTATCCTCGAAGATCTTGACAATGACGGTCGCTATGAAATTCTCAAAACCCAAAATGAGCTTGATCCTGTTACCGGCACACGCTCAAGCTTTCTTCAAATAAGAACACACGATGATCTCGTCGTCGATCAAATCAATTTTCCGGCGCTCATTTGGAATGTCGCCTTTCTAGATTTGGAGCATGACGGCGCGCAAGAATTGGTGGTGACGCTCATGCGCAACGATTCGTTGTTCGTCAGTTTCATAGATCTTCGCGGGGCCAAACTCTTTTCATTCTTCCTTATCAACGGACGCCCCCGACGCGAACCGGAAGGCGAGTTAGAGTGGGATCCCGCCGTCACCGATTTCCATCTCGATGACGTTGACAATGACGGTCGGGAGGATTTGGTGACCGTCATTCGCACCGGCTTGGCTCGCTCACCACGAGGCATTCTTGTTCACACGTTGCCGCACGGCCGATTGCTCGCTCAGAAGTTGGTTGGTGCCATGATCATGGATAGTTATTGCGACGACTACGACGGCGACGGAGAGGCCGAGCTTTTGGTCAGAAGCTTTGCGCCAAACAATGGCGCGGATGTCGGCGGCTTTGATGACAAGCATTCCTACTTGATAGCGTTTCAACTTTCCATTCCGATAGAAACCGTTTGGTCAAAGCAATATGGCGAGGCGTGGAGTTTGGCGAAGCTGAATTTCGCTGATTTTGACGGCGACGGAAAACGCGAGTTTATCGCTTACAGCAGCACGACCTCGGCAAAGCATCCGCTCAAGTCAATCTTTGAATTAATCGAACCTGGTTCGTGGCGTAGCTATCGACAAATTGAGTTGCCCGATCACTTTCGCGAACAAATCCTTGCTGATCTGAATCGCGATGGCAAGCCCGAAATTGTCGCATTGCGCCATCCCGATGAAGTTTGGACGATGGATCAAGAGTTCAAGGTAACTAAAAGAAAGAAGCTGTTTACCAATGGACTCTCCCTTTCTTTGTGCGGAGATGTGGACGGTGACGGCTTCACTGATATTGCCGCGAGCGCGGCCCAAAAGTTCTTTATACTTGGAACGGATCTCGAAATCAAAGCCATGATGGAAGAGGCAAAATTTCTCGGACAAATCCAAAGAAACCTCGGCGAGCCGTTTTGTATTCGGGTCGCACACAAAGGCAAGACCGAGCTTATGCGGTTAGTCAAGAACGAGTTTTATCTCGTTCGCCGCTTCGGCATTCCTGCACTCTGGCTGCTTGGAAGCTGTTTGGCTTTAGGTTTAATCGTTGCCGTCGCAAGAATACGCCGCCGTTTTTATTTGATGAAAAGCTTGGCACTTCAAGCGCAACAAGCCCAAACCTGGTCGCTCATGGCCGAGCGCGTGGCGCACGATCTCAAGAGTCCGCTCACCAGCATCTTGCTCACGCTACAGCGTTTGCAAAAGGAGTATCGCAGCCATTCGCCGCAGCACGCGCACGCCTACGATGATTACGCCGCAAACATTATGGATCGCATCGAAGCCTTGCGCCGTATGACGCGAAACTTTCTGAAGCTGATCGACATTGAAAAGCTCCATCTCGTGGAAACGGAGGTGAATCGCTTCTTGCAACAGGCCGTGAATGCGATCAACCTTCCGCCGGATATTCAATGCAAGATGAAGCCGAGTGCGGAACCGTGCTCTGTGCCCATGGATCACGAGCAAATGCAAGTCGTGCTCGAAAATCTTGTGGCGAACGCAATCAACGCCATGCCCGAAGGCGGCAAGATCACGCTCGCAACTTCGTTTGCGTGCAATCTTCGCTTGCCCAACGCGAATGGCAACGCGCGCGATTACGCCGTGCTCGAAGTGCAAGACACGGGCATCGGTATTCCCGCCTCCGCGCGCGAACATGTCTTCGAGCCGCGCTTTACCACCTCCGAAAATGGCACGGGCCTCGGCCTCGCAATGGTGAAGAAGATTATCGCAGCGCACCACGGCCACGTCGAGTTCGAAAGCGAAGAAGGCACGGGCACGGTGTTCAGCGTGTATTTGCCGGTGAAGTGAAAGAGGTTTTGCTTTTCTTTCTCTTTTGAGTTATATTTTTACCGCATTGAAGATGCGAAAAGGTTCGGCTGTCGGTAAATTTATCCAGCGTGGATATGGAGCCAAACGAGCAAAGCAGACGTTGGGAAACAGCAAAAGAGCATCGAGAGGCTGCGCAACAACTTTTGATGAACAGCATGTATCAGGCGAGCGCCAGCCGAAGTTATTACGCTTGTTTTCAAGCCATGTGGGTCGCGGTGGGCGATCCGCCTTTGGGACATTGGAAGCATGCGGGTTTGATAAAAACCTTTTGCTTTGGTAAATGGCTCACGCCGCCGGTTTTGCCGGCAAGCTTGGCAGTTCTTTACAAAAAACTTTTGACGCTCTATGATTTGCGATTAGACGCCGATTATCGCGCCGTTCCGCTTGATCAAGATAAAGCCCAAGAAGCATTGGATACAGCCAATCAAATTCATGCTTTGGTTGCGCAGCACAAGAATCTATAAATAGGAGAATAGCAATGGCGCTTGCCCTCATGAAACAGAACGCCTTCAATGCCGCCAACGCCTCCGCGGAATTGACGAAGAAGATCCTCGCCGCCTATCCCCAGGCGGAGATTCGCCCCCGCGAGCTCCCGGTCGCGGATGAAGACGTGAGCATGGAAGTCTTTCTGCCGCTGCCCATGAATGAAATCTATCGCGTGCGTGAGCGCATCTACGATTGGATTTTGGAATTGCAGGAGCGCCACGGCGTTTTAATCTTGGCCTCGGCGCTGCCGCGTTAAAAACTTTTCTCGGCGACATCTCCGCCCCGCGTCAATTAAACATGGTGGGATCGATGACTGCGGCGAATTTCGGTGGGAAAGCTTTCCCGCCGAGCCACACCGAAGACACCGAGTTTCGCCGAATGGTTGCTTGAAGATTCGATGTATTAGAGTTTTGCTTCGCAGCTTGCCCGCACATTAGCACGTCTCTCCTTGGGAAACCCATTCCACTCCTCAACCTTTCCCGCCTTTGCTTCCCGCGTTTCAAAAAGACAACCTTGAGGTTTCCTAAAGCAAACATGTTTGCTTTAGGCGCGCCGGTTCTCGATTGATTGGCTCGCGCCAATGAATTGATTTTCTTGTTCGCCGCTCACAGGCTTTCATGAAACGAGCAGCGGCATGTGATTTGACTCCTTTGTGGCGCGAGGTCGAAACCTCAATCCAACTTACAAACACTGAGCACCACCTCACGATCCAACAACCAATTGGAGGACAACATGCGTCGCACGACGATGCTTCTCGCTTTACTCGTTCCCGTGTTTTTGATCAACGCCACCAACGCATTCGCTTGGGACGGCAAGCGCAAAGGTTTTATAATAGGAGTCGGCGCGGGCGGCGGGCTCGCATCCTACAAACCGTATGTGATATTCGCTGACAATGAAACTTCGGAAGGAGAGCGCACGAGCAAGTTTGCGTTCATGTCGGATTTCAAGATCGGCTTCGCGCCCAGCAACCAAGTCGCGCTGTATTGGATGAGCAAAGTGGCGTGGTTCGGCTATACCCTGGAATACCACGACCAATTCATTGATATCCGTCAAAGCTATACCATTGCCAACGGCATCGGCGGCGTGGGTTGCGCTTATTACTTTCAACCTGAAGGGCCTTCGCCATATGTGACCGCGGGCCTCGGATTTTCATCCTGGGATGCGCCGTTTGAAGAAAACTCCGATGGCATCACAGGCTCCGGCTTTGTGCTCGGCGCGGGTTATGAGTTCTCCAAACATTGGAGCCTCGAAGGCAATCTTACGTGGGGCAGCCCGAACGAGAAGGACGACGAAGAGCTTGGCTTCAAGACGCTGGCGGTAAGAATTACCGTGAATGTGTTGGGATACTAAAAGCGAGGAGAGAATCATGTTCGCCAAACAATGTTGCACGCCATTGCTGTTGAGCGCCGGGGTCATGCTCTTGACCGCATGCACCTCTTCGCTAAAGATTACCAGACTGAACGATGCGCCGTTATCCGAAACCCCTTCGCATAAAGAAATTCAGTTTTACAATGAAGGCGAAAGCGCACCGGCTGATTACAAGATTCTTGGAAAAGTCTATGCCTATAAGCGTAGTGGAACTATTTTCAGCACGCCGAGCGACAAATCTATGATGAAGATGATGCGTGCGCCGGCCGCGAGCTTAGGTGCGGATGCAATCATTGGTTTTCGCTCGAGCATTTTTAACGGCGAGGAATCCAAATCGATTCGCAGATGGGCAAGCGGCCTGGCTGTAAGGTTGGGCGCTCCGGCCTCGCCCGAAGACGCGCAAAACGATTTGCTCGTGGTCATTGCGCCGCCGCGCTTCGAAAAAAAGCAGAGCGAAAAGAACGAAGCAAAGTTTGACAAAGCCATGCAGGACGCCGCGCAGTGGCATTTGGAGCAAAAAGGCTATTACGCCATTCTCGGCAAAAACGCGTTGTTGCCGCTCACGCTCGGACAGATTGATTCGTTGCAAGCCGAGGCGCTTTACGAATATGGCGATCGCAGAGCCGGATTGATTCTGCTGCTCTCTCTGGAGAATGTCAGCAGCGGGCACATTGGCATTGCAGGCGGCGGCGACGCGCAATTGTCCGCGAAGTTGCTTTCAAAGAAAACCCGCAAGATCGTTTGGGAAAACGTGGGAACCGGCGGCACTTTCACGTTGGGCGCGGTGCTCACTTTGGGGGAAGATCGGAAAAAGAATGCGATCTATGCGGCAATGAAGCACGTGTTCGAGCCGCTTTCCAACAAGGCGGAAGCGTATGGCGTGGCAAGCAGCAACGGCAACCAAATGGAGCAATGAAACACGCTCCTAAAACTTTGAGGAATACTTCATCATGACGACCAAAAATTTTCTCTCGCGCGGCCGGAAGCGCTTACAGCTTTGGCCGATCTTTGCTTTCGTTTTCTTCTGCAACACAAGCGCATGGGCTACACCCGCCGACACGCTCTGGTCCGAAAACTTTGAAGGCGATTGGACGAGAGATTGGAATGTAGACGCGGGAACGTGGGAAGTTGGCATTCCCACCAGCGGGCCGAACAAAGCTTTTCGAGGGCAAAAATGTGCGGCAACGGTTTTGGCGGGCAACTATGCTCCTAACGTTAAGTCTCGCTTGATTCGTCATACGTCTTTTATTGTTCCCTCTGCTCTATCAAATCCACGCTTGCGCTTTTGGCATTGGTATAGCATCTCAACAAGCGATGAAGGCGTAGTACAAATTAAAGTTGGGAACAGAGATTGGGAGACGATCTCAGAACACTATTTCAATAGCGGCTGCGAGGTTTGGACCTCCACCTACATTGATTTAAAGCCATATGCCGGAATGAATGTGCAAATTGCTTTCTACTTTACTTCAGATCCGGGCACTAGCAATGTAAGTTCCGGTTGGTATATTGATGATGTTAGCGTCATCACTGGATCACTCATTTTATCGAAATTCGAAAATTGGGAGACTGGTTTGGGTGATTGGAATGTTACACGGGGCGTATGGGAAGTTGGCAAGCCTTCTATGGTTGGTCCGAACCGCGCTTACAATGGGGAAAATTGCGCGGCTACCGTTTTGAAAGGAAACTACTGCCCCAATGTTGATACTCGCCTAGTAAGTCCATCTTGTGTTGTTCCCCCGGCTTCATCACAACCCGCGCTGCGTTTTTGGCATTGGTACAGCATCTCTACAAGTGACAAAGGCGAGTTGCAAATCAAAGTTGGAAAGGGGCAATGGAAAACAGTAGCAGGTCCCTATGTCAATTCCAGTAGCGGTATTTGGTCTCCCGTTTTTGTGGATTTGAGTGCTCATGCTGATTCCACCATTCAAATCGCTTTTCATTTTACTTCAGATCCAGGCACCAGTAATATTAGTAGCGGCTGGTATATCGATGACATCACGATCGACTGCGTAACCGGCGTCAGCGAGATTTCTTTTGAAGGTGATTTCGCGCAGTCGTTTGCCTTGCACCAAAACCACCCCAACCCCTTCAACCCCTCCACCACCATCTCATTCGATCTGCCGCGCGCGAGCGAGGTCACGCTCAAAATTTTCGATCTCGTGGGGCATGAGGTTGCGACTTTGGCGGAGCAAATGGTGCAGGCGGGGCGATACAATTTCAAGTGGGATGCGAGCGGCATGCCGGGCGGGGTGTATTTCTATCGCTTGCAAACCGAGGCCTTCACGCAGACGCGCAAGCTTCTGCTGTTGCGATAAATCGAGGGCGCGCGACATGAATGTCGCAGTACGATTGCGAGTATAACACAAACTCCCTGAGCGCGCGCAACGCCAATGCGCGCCTCAGGGAGTTCGGGGGAAAATGAGTTTTCAACTCACCACATTTATGGCGCGGGCGATTGCTCTAAAAAATCTTCCAAAACCAGAATCGTCAACTCGGAGAAATTTTTCAAGCGCTTGTCGTTGGTGATGAACAACATGGTGTCGTGCTCCACGCCGGTCGCTAGTTGAATGGCATCGGGCGTGCGGTATTGGTATCGCGCTCGAAATTCGGCGGCACGCTCGGCAATTGGCGCATCGACCGGAAACAAAACGAAATTCCGCGATTTCAACAGAAAATCGCGGTAACGTTTCGCAAGCTCGTAGTCGTTTTGACGCAAAGGCTGGGGAAGCACTTCAGTAAGTGTGATCAAGGATGAAACGGCATAGATGCTATTGGCGGCGCTGTTGAATCTTGGGAATATCTTATCAACCAAGCGCAGATACTTGGGATGTTCTTCGATATAATAAATGACGGGAGCGGTGTCAATCACCCATTGCGTGTGCTCATTCAACACCTCTTCTATCCCCATGAGTCCCTCTCCTGATTGACGTATTCCTGTGCGTCAATGCCGCGCCAAATCTCTTTGCCGAGGCCTCGCAGGCCGGTGATATCGAGCGTGTGATCGCCGGGCAAGACGCGCAGCGTGTCCACAAAGAGGCGATTGAGGATATACAAGCGCTGCTCCATATTCAAGGAAGTGATTTCCTTGTACAGCCGGATGGCCTGTTCATGAACCATGATTCACCTCACACACAAACGTTTCAATTAACCTGACCGGAAGCACCTGCCAGAATTTTTTCGAGAGCCGCTCTTTCGCTCGGGAACTCCGGCGCAAAGAGCCAATCCACTCTCAGCCAGAATCCCGGAATGGCGACGGAACGAACCACGCCCGTTTCATCTACGGGAATATCCTGCCAAACGCCCTCCACGTTTTCCCAAAAGAAAGCCGTTTGCCGAAAGGGATCGATGGCCCAATACTCGCGCACGCCATGCTCGGCGTAAATTTCCTTCTTCTCCGTCAAATCCAACCTTCGGCTGCCGGGGGAGACGATCTCAACCACCAAATCCGCGGCCCCGAACAAAGCCTTACCTTTGCTTTGCGCCAACTTCTCTTTGCTTACAAACATGAGGTCCGGCTCGGGCGCGTTGAACTCAGAGAGCTTCATCGCGGCGCGCGAGCCGAGCACGTGCCCCAGCTCTTTCTCACGCACGTAACCGCGCAGGAGCATCAACAAAAATCCGAATAAGTCTTCATGCTCGAAAGTCGGCGGGGAAGCCATATGAATCACTCCATTGATAAGATCGGCTTTTTGATCTTCACGAATGAGGGCACAAAACTCCTCGAACGTGACCTGCTCGCGTGGCGGCGCTTGTTTCGGCAAAGGCCGGGCTAAGACTTCGACTTCCGTCATCATAATTTCTGCTCACAATGTTTGCTTTGGACTTGCCGGAGTATAGCAAAAAAATTCTAACAAGCAAGGCGCGATTTCAGCCATGCTCTGAAGGGAGTTTTTACTTCACCACGGCGTTGTGCCCAGCGCTTAAAAAGATCCCTTCTGGATGACAGATGATAGGGGCGGCAAAGAACCCATCAAGTCTCATCAATCCAACAATCCACAACTCCATCACTCCAAAACTCCGAGCTTCACTGCGCGCACCCACACTGCAGCTCCCCAAATCCGATCGCGTTTCCTTTCCACACAAACGCTTCGCTCGTCTTTGCGTTCTCCCAAAAGAAAGGCAGGCGCGGCCGCGGATGGTTGCCGATCTCGTTCATGGTTTCGGCATCGTACAGACGGCCGTTCTTCATGACCATCGCAATGAACTCCGTGTGCTGAATATTCTCCAACGGATTTTTATCGAGCACGAGCAAATCAGCGAGCTTACCGGTTTCGAGCGAGCCGAGTTCTTTTTCCATGCCGAGATAAGTTGCGCCATTCAACGTCGCGGCGCGCAACGCTTGCATGTTTGACATGCCGCCTTGGGCGAGCATCCACAATTCCCAATGCGCGCCGAGGCCTTGCAATTGCCCGTGCGCGCCGAGATTGACTTTCACGCCCGCATCGCTCAATGCCTTTGCTGTCTTCGCAATTTCGATGTGACCGAAATCATCATCGGGAATCATCGTGCGGCGGCGCGCGCGCGCATCAATAAACGCGCGCGGCGTGAAATTCAGCAAGCGCGATTTCTCCCACACGTTTGTTTTTTGATACCAATAATTCTCACCCCAAATGCCGCCATAGGCCACGACCAACGTTGGCGTATAAAATACTTCGCTTCCTCCCCACAAAGAGAGCACGTCTTTATACACCGGCGCAATCGGAATCGCGTGCTCGATGCCCGTGTGGCCGTCGATCACCATCGTTAGATTATGCCAAAACGTGGAGCCGCCTTCGGGAACCACGAGCATGTTCAACTCGCGCGCTGCTTGCAATACTTGCTGGCGTTGATTGCGTCGTGGTTGATTGTAACTCTTCACCGAGAACGCGCCCACGGCTTGCATGCGCCGCAAATGCGAGCGCGCTTCATCGAGGTTGTTGATCACGGCTTTGAAATCGCCGTCCGCGCCGTAGAGAATCGTGCCGGTTGAAAACACGCGCGGGCCGGTCATCTTGCCCGAGGCGACCATCTCTGCCATGTTGAAAACCGTTTCGGTATTCGCGGAAGGATCGTGCATCGTGGTCACGCCATACGCGAGATTCGCGAAGTACGCCCAGCTTTGCTGCGGCATGAGCCCGCTAAAGAAATGATTCGCATGCGCATGCACATCGATGAGGCCGGGCATAATGGTTTTGCCGCTCGCGTCAATGCGCTTCACGTCGCTCGGCACATTCACTTCACTCGACCTGCCAATCGCGACGATGCGATTGCCCTCGATGAGAATTGCGCCGTTCTCAAGCACTTCTTCGCCGCGCATCGTGATGATGCGCGCACCGACCAACGCGAGCTTTCCGCTCGGGACATCACTCTTCAACTTCAAACCGATTTGCACGCCGACACTATCCGGGCCCGCGATGCTATCCGGCGCGCCGGTGACGAATTTAAAACTCGTGCGCAGCTCGCGCGTGAAATATTCCGGGCCGATGAGCCAGTGCAGACTTTTGCTATCCGCGGACCAATGCAAGTAATCGCCCGCATCGCGTGTGACGCGCTTCACGGGAATCGCTTTGGTGCCGTTGTTCAAATCAATCGCGCCGCCGGTTTTGGGAAAGGGCGCAACATAGGCATTGTACAACTCCGTGAACGCAACCCATTCCTCATCCGGACTGAGCGCGATTTGATTGCCGTATTTCAAATTGAAGTGCGTGTACTCTTCGCCGCCATCGAGCCGCACGCTTTTATATTTTTTATCCAAGCCGCCGCCGGTTTGATAAAAGATGCGCTCGCCGCTGCGATTGAAGCGCGGACTGTAGCCGTCTTCTTGAATGAAATGCTCTTCGCCGCCCTCCGCCGACATCCAATACAAACCCGGCTCCACGCCGTGCGCAAAGCCGAGAATACTGTTGCCGTCTTGGCGTTGATACACGAGCTTCTTTCCATCAAACGAAAACGCAGGCGTGATATAATACCCTTTGCGCCGCGTAAGCTTCATCGGTTTGCCCCGACCGTCCGCGCGAATTTTATACAACGCGCCGAGCGCACTGTCACTCCACGTCGCATATGCGATCCACAAACCGTCATTGCTGAACGCGGGGAAGAATTCGAAATGCGAGCTGTTCGTCAAACGTTGCGGCTTACCATTGGGCAGTTGCTTTTTCCACAATGAACCCGCGCCATGAAACACGAGCCATTTGCCATCGGGCGAGGTCACCGCGTCGCGAATCATTTTTACTGCAAAGGAATCTGCGAAAGCTTGCTGCGGCGAGCGCACGGCCGCGGTGAGCGTGTGCTTCGCATTCACCGTGAATGGAATTGGTGCAGCCTGTTTGCTCGCCACCTCAATGCTCCAAATTTTTCCCTGCGCCCAAATCACGATGCGCTTGTTGTCCGGCGTCCACGCATAGTTGGGATACACGCCGAAGATGGCCCACGTCTCTTGCTGATCTTTTGTGAGCTTGTCATGGATCGGCCACTGTTCGCCCGTGGCAAATTCATGCAAGTAGAGCACGCTCTTCAAACGCACGCGGCGCACGAACGCGAGATATTTGCCGTCAGGTGAAACTTGCGGACGCACCGCGCCGCCGGGCCCGGCAATGAAATTTTCCAGCTTGCCCTTTTCGCGATCGAGCCGGCGAATGACATAAATCTGCCCGTTGGGATCTTTGTTGTATTGAAACGTGCTGCCCCCGCTCAGGTCTTCGCTGAAGTACACGTAACGGCCGTCAGGCGAAACGCACGGCTCGCCCGCGTCTTGTTGATCGTTCTTGCGTTTCGTGAGCTGCAAACCCTCGCCGCCGGAAATATGATACAGCCACATCTCGCCCGCGCCCAGCGAGCGCGTAGAGGTGAAATGTTTGCGCGCGATGAGATAGTTGCCGTCCGGCGTCCACGTCGCGTTGTTGAGCAAGCGAAAATCTTCTTTGGTGATTTGCTTCGCGCCCGAGCTGTCGCGCTGCATCACCCAAATGTTGTCCCCGCCCGCGCGGTCGCTCGTGAAACTGATGCTCTTGCCATCGGGGCTGTAACGCGGCTGCGCCTCGAACGCGGGGCCGCCGCTGAGCAACCTCGCCGCGCCGCCGGTGATGGGCACGCTATAAATATCGCCGAGCAAATCGAACACGATCTCCGTACCCTCGGGACTCACATCGAGATTCATCCACGTGCCTTCGTCCGTGGTGAAGGCAATGTCTTTCGTTGGGCCGTGCGCTGCGGTCACGTCCCAATCTTTTTTCTTCTTTTGTGTGGAATCTTTCTTTGCCGCTCGGGTGGTATCTGTGGAGGTTGAGAAGTTTGTGGCAAAAACCAAGGAGTGAATACCGAGAAGAATTGCGATGAAACAGAAGCAAAAGAGTTTTTGAGACATGATTGCTCCCTAGCCGGAATTCAAGAAGCTTTTGTTTGAGGATTTGATAAAAGGGTAAAGAAACGAGAAGGCAAAGTCAAGGCGGGAGTTGCGAAACGGAGATAGAAGCCCTCATAATCAAGAGGGCTTCTGACTGCCGGCGGTTGGCCAAAAGTTTAAAGTGAGCGCTAAAAGCCGCCTCGGCAGCTTCAGTGCAAAAGCACCATCTTCTTGGATTGCACAAATTTTTCGCTGCGCAATTTGTAGAAATAAATGCCAGGCGCTACGCGCTTGCCGGAATCGTCGGTGCCGTCCCAAAGCGCGGTTTGCTTACCGGCCGGGAGTTTTTGGTTCAGCAAGGTTTTCACTTTCTGGCCGAGAAGGTTATAAACCTCGACGGAGGCGTGGTCAGTGAATGGAAGTACGAATTGAATTTGTGTAGCCATCGAAAACGGGTTGGGGAAGTTCTTTTCCAAAATGAACGTCGAAGGCGCGGGTTCGCGTGCGTCGACGGAAGTGCTGAGTGAATCAAGTCGAATGACAAGCTCACCATATTCTGAATCATCCAGGGTCCTCAGCGTTTTTAAGCGAATTATGCCAGTCGCTTTTGGGAGATGCGTGACTTCTGTTTTTATTCGAATCGGGGGTTTGTCAACCGGTGGCACGAGAATCGAAGAAACATCAGGCACACCCTTAAAGTTTATCGTGGTGGAAACTGGCTGGCTAAGCACCTTGAGCTTGACTTTGACCGGGTTCAAATCAGCATTATAAATTTCAAAATCAATCGTGGAGATCTCCATTTTTGTGCTCCTGCCCGCCTCGACTTTTGTCAGCAGCGAAGTATGTAGAATTCCCTCAGACAAAATATCAGAATTGTTGTCGGGAACCATATCGCCGCCGTAACGAATCTCCGCTCGCATCGCTGCCAAGGGCACACCATCCAATGACAAAACCGGAGTATATTCCAGCGGTATTACCGTTTCTTCAGAGGGCGCCAATGTGGGTTTGTATCCGGTTTTTTCATAGGACAAAGCCGTGTGCGCCATGCCGAACCTTCCGGCGTAAAGATCAATATGGATATCTTTTGCCGGATTCGGACTTGTATCCGAATTCTTCACTTTAATCAAAACGTTATTGGCAACATCAAGAGCCGGGGGATTTTGCCATGTCATCGAAACAATGCTCAAATCCGCTTTATTCAAGGAATCGAACGCGGCGTACGCATTGGCAAAGCCGGCGCCGGCCAATTCGTTCCAAGTAATATTCGCTTCATCTCGCGCCATTGTATTGAGTGGATAAAGAGCTAACAAGTGCGCACTTCGCAACAAAGCGTCTTTCAGGCAGGAAGGCGTGAGATTTTTATACTCCAGCATCAACGCAGCCAACCCCGATACGTGAGCTGCTGCGACAGAACTTCCGAAGATCGTATTCTCTTGATAGATTCCCACGGTTTGGGCTGGCAAGAAGAGCCCTGCTATTGGAGTGGACTCGACATGCAAACCTGGCGCGGCGAGGTCAGGTTTCCAACGGTATTTGCCGACCTCCAGCGGACCTTTAGAAGAAATGTCTGCGATGAGATGCGCGTTTCTGTTTATGTTATTCAGAGTTTTGCTAGCGCCGACAGTAATAGCTCCGAAAGCCGCTCCCGGCGTGGTGAGGCATCCTTCCGGGAACAAGCCGCAAAGCGAGCGATTATTCCCGGCGCTGGCAATGCAAACTAGGCCTTGAGCTACGGCATAATTAACCAATTGGCTAAACGATTCCGTGCCATCATCGGGAAGAGGAACGGTCGGCCTTCCCATCGCATCGACGTTGAATTGCGCAAAACTCATGTTCACGATGCGAATGGGCTGGGTTCGCGCCAAAGTGATCACATGATTCAGGCCGGCCTGAACATGGTCGAAGCGGCTTGCGCCTTGCACGGCTTGTCCTATTTGGACCCTTTCAGCAAAAACTTTGATATCTCCCCAAGACACACCGGGGGTGCCGCAAAGCGCAACGCCTTTATGCGTCCCGGCAGCAGTGCCCTTCCCAAACGCGGTCAACGCCATCACGGTCGCGTGTGGTCCGGTCGCAGAAGGATTTTCTGGCACTCCGCTGGTTAAGATAGAAAAATCATACTGCCACATCGGCGTGACCAAGGCTTGGTGGCCACCATTGTCATTGACACCGGAATCCAGGATGATGACTCCGATGCCGTTTCCGGTCAAGTTTTCTCCCGTGCCATTGCTGAACTGTTCTTGCAAGGTGAGAGGCGAGTATGCACTGCTGGGCCGCACGGCCATACTCGGAACGCTGGTGTCGAGAGCGCTCATGAATTTGCCGGCGTATTCCACCATAAAGACTTCATCATTTTTAATAATGGAGGAAGCAACGTTGTCGGCGAGAACGTCTGGCACGAAAAGAAACGATACAAACTTATCGATGTAAATCGAGTCGCCGGAGGTCACAAAAGGCTTGTAGGTGGCGAGCAAAGTGTCGGCGGGCACGAAGCGGTTCAAATCGATGACAATATCGATGATCGTCCCCGATTTCGCTTCGATGAGGTCGTCGATTCTGTTGCTATTCGCATCGCGCACCCACGGCGCGGCGGCATAAGCGAGCGAGTCTCTTTGCCAAACGTGGGGAATAAACTGCTGCGCTTGAGAGATAAGCGGCGTCAGCAGCAGAATCGCAAAAAGAAACCCGGTCACAAAAAAACAAGAGGCGGAATGGGAAGGAGAAAAAACGTGCGCGGAAGCAAGACTTTTATCCATTGTTGTCCTCCAAACGAGTGAAAATTGTTATACAACCAGGCCAGTCACGGCCTGACGATTCTGAAGCCGATATCGTTGGCAGATTCATTCTGCTTCTGAAAGTATCGGAACGTAGAGCGGCATGCCGAAGGATTAGATTTGAAGCTTCCTCCCCTTATCACTCTTTCAATAAGCACGGCATTGTCCGGGCCCGTTGGATTATCATGGGGCCAAGGCATCTCATTGTAGAAATCAACTTTGTAACGGTCGAAGCACCATTCATAAACGTTGCCGTGGATGTCGTATAATCCGAGAGCGCTTTTAAGTTTTTGCCCGACCGGCTGCGGCTTGTCGCATGTCTGGCAGTTGCTATTGTACCAGGCAAAGTCCGTCAGCGCGTTCAGATCATTATTGGGAAAATAATAATCCGTTTTGCCTTTGCACGCATATTCCCATTCCGCTTCTGTGGGCAATCTAAATCCAAAATGGCGCGCAAAAAAGTAAGCGCCCCACCATGTCACGCCAGTAACTGGATAATCAGCAGAGTCGACTTAGAGCCAATACCGTTCACTTAACGAGTTCAATTGCTTCTCGAAAAGTGGTGGTGGGTTGCGGCCAATTGCGGTGCGGATCACGTTTCAATAAAAAGTTGGACATTTTGCGTTTGACCACGCG
>Ga0247727_10011538_pt1 | contig 15396 bp, 6 predicted proteins | sample WisWelCaveWW1625_FD_202498 | JGI IMG/M metagenome (GOLD analysis project Ga0247727, IMG submission 202498) | Biofilm microbial communities from Wishing Well Cave, Virginia, United States - WW16-25 | ecosystem: Environmental > Aquatic > Deep subsurface > Groundwater > Cave microbial mat | place... | reverse complement strand
GTCTTGACCTGTACGAGGGTGAGCCGGTGCATAGAGAGCACGTCGATCGCGGACTGGAGATATTCCTCAACAGCACCGGAACCGATCTTCGCCCGCTGTTGTTCCCCGCGGATGACCGGCTCGAGGCGGCCGCTGCGGCGCTCGATCATCCGCACGTCCAGCTGCCGGCGATCTTCATCGTCGAGATCGCGCTGGCGAGGCTCTGGATGTCCTGGGGCATCGAACCGGCCGCGCTGATCGGGCACAGCGTCGGCGAGAACGCCGCGGCATGCCTGGCCGGTGTGCTGTCGTACGAGGATGCGCTGGGACTGGTGATCCTACGCGGCCAGCTGGTGGAGCGCGTCGCCGAGGGCGCGATGCTGAGCGTGCCGCTCTCTGCGCAGGCGGTCGAACCGCTGCTTGGGAAACTCGGTCTCGATCTGGCAATTGTCAACTCGCCCGAACTTTGTGTCGTCTCGGGCAGCGTGGCGGGAATCGCAGCGCTGGAGAAAGAGCTGCAGGAGCGCGAGATCGAGTCTCGACGCCTCAAGATCTCGGTCGCCGGACACTCCCGGATGCTGGAGCCGATCCTCGAAGAGTTCGGATCGTTCATCGGGAAACTGAAGCTGAGCCCGCCGAAGATCCCGTTCATCTCGAACTTCACAGGTACCTGGATCAAGTCGGAAGAGGCGACCGATCCGGCGTACTGGGTCCGGCATCTCAGGCATACCATCCGATTCAGCGAGGGAATGAAGACCTTGCTCGAGACTCCCGAGCGGGTCTTCCTTGAGGTCGGCCCGGGACGGATTCTCAGTTCGCTCGTACGCCAGCAGGCGGGCGTAAAGGCCGGGCAGACCGCGGTCTCGTCGCTGCGCCACCCTGACGAAAAGATCCCGGACACGGCATACTTTCTCACCGTGCTCGGGCGCCTGTGGGCGGCCGGAGTGAAAATCGATTCCGATACGCTCTGGCGGGGCGAGAAGCGGCTGCGCGTTCCTCTGCCGACCTATGCGTTTCAGCATCAGCGCTACTTCATCGACGCCGCAAAACCCGAGGGCCGCGGTCCCGACCTGAAGAACCTGAAGAAACTCGCGAAGCTGGACGATTGGTTCTACCAGGCCGTCTGGCGGCCGCGAGGGATAAACCGCGTGACCGACGAGAAGCAGCTGACCTGGCTGGTTTTCATGGACGACGCGGGGATCGGGCGGCGGCTTGTCGAGCGGCTCCGCCGCCGCGGCCACAGCGTGGTCCAGGTGCGCGAAGGCGACGCCTACTATCAACGCAGCGACGCCGAGTACGTTCTTGCGCCGGAGCGCGGTCGCGAAGGCTATGACGCGCTGGTGAAGGATCTGGTCGCGAGCGGAAAGGTGCCGAATCGAATTGCGCACCTGTGGCTGGTGACGCACGACCAGAGCTTTCGTCCCGGCGCAAACTTTTTCCACCGCAACATGGAGCGCGGCTTCGACAGCCTGTTCTTCCTCGCGCAGGCGCTCGGCGACGAGAACGTTCCACGACCGCTGCACATCACGGCGGTATCGAACGGGATGCAGCAGGTCAAGGGAGAGCCGCTGCCGCATCCGGAGAAGGCGACGCTGCTGGGTCCGATCAAGGTCATTCCAAGAGAGTTCCCGGGCGTCACTTGCTCCAGCATCGATCTGGTGCTCCCCGGCTCCGGCGCGTCCTTCGATCCGCGCAAGTTTTTCCGCGGCGCAGGCGATGGCGGGGGAAATCTCGAACGCACGCTCGACGCGCTCGAAAACGAGCTGATGGCCGCGCCGGAAAACGGCGTGGTCGCGCATCGGGACGGCGAGCGAATGCTGCTTTCGTTCGAGCGCTGTCTGCCCGGATCCGGCGCGGCCGCGTCGCGGATTCGCGAGCGGGGCGTGTATTTCATCACCGGCGGCCTGGGCGGTCTCGGCATGGTGATAGCGGACCATCTGGCGGAAACCGCGCGAGCAAGGCTGGTGCTGCTCGCGCGAACGCCCCTTCCGGACCGCGGCGAGTGGAATGAATGGCTGCGGCGCCACGGATCGGACCATCGAATCAGCCGGCGCATCGACCAGATTCTCGCGCTCGAGGCGAAAGGGGCAGAGGTGCTGGTCGTTGCTGCCGACGTTACCGACATCGAGGGGGTCCGGCAAGCGGCGGCAGCCGCGCGTGCCCGCTTCGGCGCCATTCACGGCGTGATTCACACGGCGGGCGTGGTCAATGACGGCTTGCTACAGCTCAAGTCGCTGGCCGACGTGGACGACGTTTTCTCGCCCAAGATCCACGGCACCGTCGTCCTCGATACGGTGTTCGCGGACGCCGATCTCGATTTCATGGTGTTGTATTCATCGATTTCGACCGTGATCGCGCCGGCCGGGCAGGTCGACTACGTGGCAGCGAACGCGTTTCTCGATGCGTACGCGAAAAGCCGTGCCGGACCCGGCGCGCGCCGCTATACGGTCGCGATCGGCTGGGGAATCTGGAACGAGGTCGGCATGGCCGCCGAGGCGCTGCTGCGGCCCGAGCCGGTCGCGGTCGGCACGGCCGGGAGCGTTGCGAGTGGCGCGGATGGGACCCCGGGTCTTGCCGAGAAGGGGACCAGCCACCCGCTATTTGACCGGCGGGCGAGGGACGCTCGCAACGAGACGGTCCTCGCGGCGCGATACAGCCCGGCCACGCACTGGATTTTCGACGAGCACCGGACGCTGAAGGGCCACGCCTTGATTCCCGGAACGGGGTACCTCGAGCTCGCGCGCGCGGCGCTGGAAGAATTCGGCGAGGGCGGCAGCTTCGAGCTGCGCGATCTGTTCTTCTTCCGGCCGCTCCTGGTCGGAGACCAGGAAGCGAAAGAAGTTCGCGTCAAGCTGAAGCGCAACGAGGAGGGCTACGGCTTCGAGGTCCGCGGCAGGCGCAATGTCGATGGGCGAACCGGATGGGAACTGCACGCGCAAGCCGACGTGCTCCTGCACGCGCTTGCGGCGGCGGACCGCATTGCGCCGGCGCAGATCGACGCGCGCTGCCAGGTCGAGCGATCGGGCGACGTTCCTGGCGGCATGCCATCCCCGCAGGAGCGGCACCTTCGGTTCGGCCCGCGCTGGCGCGTGCTGCGCCAGGTGAGTTTCGGCCGCAACGAAGCGATCGCCCGCCTGGAATTGGCCGCGCAATTCGCTCCGGACCTCGGCAGCTACAAACTGCACCCCGCGCTGCTCGACATTGCGACGGGCTACGCGATGAAGCTGATCGAAGGCTACGACGGGGAGAGCCTGTGGGTTCCGATCTCGTACCGGAAGCTGCGTTACCGCGCGCCGCTGGCAAGAACGGTCTATAGCTGGGTGCGCAATCACGGCGCGAACTCCACTGCGCGCGACATCGCGCTCTTCGACATCACCATTTGCGACGAAGACGGGCGGATCCTCCTCGAGATCGAAGAATTCGGTATCAAGAAACTGGCGGTCGCGGTCGACTTCGCGGTCGCGGCACGACCTTTGCCGGCGGAGATCGAGTACGAGCGCCCGGCGGGGACCGCACGACAGCTGTCACCGGCCGAGGTGCAGTTGCAGCGGAACCTCCATCAGGGCATTCTGCCGAAGGAAGGCGCCGAAGCGTTTGTGCGAGTAATGTCCGCGCCGCCACGGCCCGGCTGGATCGTCACGTCGCTCGATATCGCCCAGCTGCTCGAGCAGGCGGCGCTCGCGGAGGCCCCGGCCGGCGCCGATGGCGGCGCCAAGTTCGCGCGCCCCGAACTGGACAGCGAGTATGTCGAGCCGCGAGACGAGGTCGAGCGCACCGTCGTCGGCTTCTGGCGGGAACTGCTGGGCGTGGAGAAGGTCGGGGTGCATGACAGCTTCTTCGACCTCGGCGGCCATTCGCTGATCGCGGTGCGTCTTTTCGCGATGATCAAGAAGGCGTACCACGTCGAGTATCCGATCTCGGTCCTGTTCGAGGCGCCGACGATCGAGCGCTGTGCCGCGATGATCCGCGCAGTGATCGGCCCGGTGTCCGCCGGCGCACAGAGCGCGGCGGCCGCGACCCCCGCGGCTCGCGAGAGCCACCGCAGCCGCTACACGCACCTGGTCGCGATGCATGCGGGCGAGCGCGGGCCGCGCTTGCCCTTCTTCCTGGTTGCCGGCATGTTCGGCAATGTTCTGAACCTGCGCCACCTGGCGCATCTTGTCGGGACCGACCGCCCGTTCTACGGACTGCAGGCGCGTGGCCTGTACGGCGACCATGCGCCACACGAGACCTTCGAAGAAATGGCGCGCGACTACCTCAAGGAGCTGCGGACCATCCAGCCGAAGGGACCGTACTTCCTGGGCGGGTTCTCGGGCGGCGGCATCTCCGCCTACGAGATGGCGCAGCAGCTGCGAGCCGACGGCGAGGAGACCGCGCTCCTGGTGATGCTCGACTCCCGTCTTCCGGTATCGCCGCCGATCACCAGGCGCGACAAGGCCCTGATCCATTTGCAGCGTCTTCAGCGCAAGGGACCAAAGTACATTGTGAACTGGGCGCACGATCGCTTGCGCTGGGAAAAGGAGCGGTTTGCGAAGGCCTTTGGCGTGCCCGAAGAGAAGCAGCAGCCGTACGAGCTTCACAACGAAGCGATTGAGGCGGCCTTTCGTGCCGCGCTCCCGCGCTATCGCATCGAGCCCTACCCGGGTGCGATCATCTTGTTCAGGCCGAAGCTCGATCGGGCCCACGTTCTCGGGCCGGGCCGGGTGCTGAACTCGAACCTCGACCACGTTTATCACGACAACGATTGGGGCAAGCTGGTCGGAAGCATCGAAGTGCACGAGGTTCCCGGCGGCCACGATAGCATGGTACTGGAGCCGAACGTGCGCGTTCTCGCGGGAAGGATCCGGGCCTGCCTCCAGAAGGCGGAAGCCGGCATCGCCGCGGGCAAGAATTAGCGCGATCTGAAGTACAGGACCAGCCGCTCCGGCCCGAGCCGTCTACTCGGGATTGATGGAGAAGCAGGGGAAGTAGTCGGTGCTGCCCGCCTCGTACTCTTCGGCAAGCTGCGGGATCTGGTCGAAGCCGTAGATCTTCTGGTCGTCGATCTCTGGCATCCAGTCGTTGGTCTCCGCATATGCGACGGCGCGAACCCCCTGCGGGTACCGCGCATAGTGGGTGTAGATGTGCTGATGGCGCTCGATGCATTCCTTGGCCCGCAGGTGCCACATATCCATGCCTTCCTTCCAGCCGGCAGTGGCGATCACGCCCTCCCTGGACAGGGCTTTCAGCGTCGCCCGGTAGACCGGGCTGCCGACGTAGTCGAGAAAGATCTGCACCATCTCGCCGTGAGTGCGGCGTTTCACCTCATGGATGAACGCCTCCTCGTGCTTCCTGTACTCTTCGCGGAAGACCGGATCGTTTTTGTAGCGAGCATCGTCGAATTCGATCTTGCCGAAGGTCCTGCGATCGACGGCGGTCATCCCGAAGCGCTGGATCTTTTCGAGATGCCGCGCGTTGCCGGAAAGCATCACGGCCCGGCACCCTTGGCGCCGCGCGAGATCGAGTTCGGCGTAGGTCACGCCGCCGCCCCAGCCCCATACGTTCGGCGAGGCATATTCGTCCTCCGGGACCAGCAGCCGGAACGTGCCGTAGGCAAGCTCCCAATTCGACCACGCAGTCACGTAACGCAGCGAGAACGCGCCCCACTGCGGAAGCGGATGCCGTGTCGAGTCGGGGAGCGGGATCACTTGACGATCGGTGAGAACCATCTCCTGCGCGAGACAGCCCATGGTGCCCGGCGCGTCATAGGCCATGATCTTTTCCGGATAGCCCCAGCGGTCCTCGACACCAGTGCAGAAAATGATCGCGTACTGGCCGGGTTCGACGTTCCTTACCTTCGGCCCGACCTCCAGAACCTTGATCACGCCGGCGTTGCCGATCACGACCCTGGCTTCGCCCCGCTGCAGGCAGATGTCGATCGGCCGGCGGTCCAGCGCGTGGCCCATGTTGCCTTCCCATGTCCCATACAGGGGCCGCGCCCGGATGCCATGATCCCCGACCGGCGGAAGCTCGATCGTCTCGCGCACAAGCTTGGTACGCACCGGCCTGCCGCCATCCCCGGCATGGAGAACCCAGGCATCGACTTTTCTGCTCATCCGCCGCCCCTTACTTGGTGTTCGTTCGCCGGCCGCCAAGGCCGAAGTTGTAGCCGATGAAATCCAGGAACACGCGCGAGCGATGCACCCGGTCCGGGCGGTTCATCAGCCGCCGGCGAACCTGCCCCGCCGCGTAGCCGAGCACCCAGCACAGGTTCGCCGTCCAGAGATAGGCGACGCCGTGGTTTTTCAGGAAATAGTGACGGCGCGAATCGAAAAAGTACGGCGGCGTGCGCTTGCGGAGGTCCTTCATCCCGGTCGAAGCCGAGCCGATGTGGGCGACCGAGCTCGCCGGGAGATAAAACGTCGGCCAACCGGCCAGCCGCGCGCGCCGGCACAGATCAACCTCTTCGAAGTAGAGGAAGAAAGTCTCGTCGAACAGGCCGATTTCGTCCAGCACGCGCCGCCGGATCATCATGCTCGCCCCGGCCAGCCAATCGACCTGCTCGACCTGCCTGGGGATCGGCAGCGCCACTACCCACTTGCGCAGCAGCCGGCTCACGACGCCGATGCCGAGCGTGCTTTCCAGCTCGCTCTGCCAGCTGGGAAAGCGGAACGCGGTTTCGTGCGGCGTGCCCTCCGGGCCGTGGATGTAACTGCCGGCGATTCCGGCCGCCGGGTGCGCGTCGAGGAAGTCCACCAGGACGCGGACCGACCCCGGGTCGGGGAACGCGTCCGAGTTGAGGAGATAGATGTAATCGGCCGGTTCGCCCGCCGCGAGCCCGCGCCGGATCCCGACGTTGCAGCCGTAGCCGAACCCGCCGTTCTTGGCGGAGCGTACGACCTCGATGAGGTTCGACCAGCCGCGGGATTCCACGGCATGCAGGATCTGTTCGTAGGATCCGTCGGCCGAGTCGTTGTCGACAACGACCGCGCGCGAACCAGGGATCGCGCCAATTTCGCGCACCAGCGCCGCCAGCGCCTCCAGTGTCATCCCGAGCGTCTTGTAGTTGACGATGACGGCGAGCAGTTTCATTTGGCCTGGTGGCTGCGGCGTATCATTCCTGCCCCTTGCGACGCCGGCCTTGGAGCAGTGAATCGCGGCGTTTCTGGCCTCGCGCATGGCTGTCCTGCACCGTTTTGGCCGCCTCGCCGCCGGACGAGAGGAACGCGGCGAGCGAGCCGATGGTCGGAAAGCGGTAGAGATCGGTCAGCGACAGCGGCTGATCGAGCTGGTCCCGCAGCGCGCGATGTACCTGTACGACGAGGAGCGAGTGCCCGCCGAGATCAAAGAAGTTGTCGCCGACGCCGACGCTTTCGAGGTGCAGAACCTCCCGCCAGACGGCGGCGATCTTCTCTTCGAGTCCGCCCGCCGGCGCGACGTATTCGCGCCGCACGCTTGCCTGCAGGGAACTCGGCGCCGGCAGCAGCTTGCGATCGACCTTGCCGTTCGGTGTGAGGGGGAGCGCGGGCAGCAGGACGAACGCGGACGGAACCATGACCTCGGGCAGGGATTCGCGCAGCGGCCGGCGCAGATCTTCGACCGAAGGCGCATCGCCCTTGGCGGTGTAGTACGCCACCAGGCGGGGGTCGCCCGGCGTATCCTCGCGCGCGACCACGACACATTCCCGGATCGACGGGTGCCGGGCCAGCTGGGCCTCGATTTCGCCGAGCTCGATGCGATAGCCGCGCAACTTGATCTGGTGATCGCCGCGGCCGAGAAATTCGAGCGTCCCGTCGGCGCGATGGCGGGCGAGGTCGCCGGTCCGGTACAGGCGTCGTCCGTCGCGGAATGGATCGTTGACGAAACGCTCGCGCGACAATTCCGGCCGCTTGAAGTATCCGCGCGTGACACCGTCGCCGCCGATGTAGAGTTCGCCGATCATCCCGGCCGGTACCGGGTTGAGCGCCGGATCCAGCACGTAGACCTGCGTATTGGCGATCGGGCGTCCGATCGGCACCGGTCCGGGCCGCGTATCTACGTCGTGCGTCATCGACCAAACCGTCGTTTCGGTCGGCCCGTACATGTTGGTCAGCACACCGCCCGGCATCGCGCGCTCGAGTTGGGCCGCGAGCGCCTCACCCAATGCTTCGCCTCCCACCAGCATCCGCTTCAGCGAGACGAGCGCCGATGCCGTCTCCGGGTCGCCGACCAGCATGCTGGCCATCGACGGCGTGCACTGCAGGTGAGTGGCGCCGTGCTTGCGGAGGAGGGCGTCGATGGACTGGCCGCTCGGGGCGCTGGCGGCGCAGCGCCGGCGCAGATCGTCCAGGTAGGGAAGGCTGGCCAGCACGGTATCTGTCGGGATGCCGAAATCGATCAGGCAGGCGATCTCGGTGACGCCGGTCCGATGCAATCGATCCACTATCGCCACGCAGGATTCGGGCGTGCCAAACAGGCCGCTGGTCTCGAAATAGCGCTCGAAGGCGCGCTCGGACAACTCCTCGAGTTCCGCCGGCGAGAGGGTACTGAGATCCAGCCCCTTGGGCGCGACCGCCGCGAACAGCGACACAGCTCCCTTGAGGTAGTTCTTGAACGGTTCGTGCACTTGCGCCCGCACGTGCGCTGCATCGTGCGAGACGAAGGTATGCAGCATCAACGACACTTGCCCGCCCTCTCCCGGGTGGCCGTGCTCCTGCCACGCTTTGCGATAGACCGCGAGGCGTTCGCCGAGCTGTTCTATCGACTGCTGGAGCAGGTGCGTGAGCACATTGGCGCCGATCTCGCCCGCGCGGCGGAAAGTCTCGGGCGCTCCGCCGGCGGTTATCCATACCGGAAGCTCGGCCTGGATAGGGCGCGGCCTGGTGCTGAAGGTGACGGGCTTGCCGTCGCCGCCCAGCCCCGGCCGAGTTTCCCCGCGCCACAGGCCGCGAACCGTCTCGATCCCTTCGAACATGCGTCGTTGGCGGTCCGCGTACGCCTCCGGCGCGATGGCGAAATCCTGCGGCTGCCATCCGGAGGCGAAAGAGATGGCCACGCGCCCATCGGACAGGTTGTCGACCAGTGACCATTCCTCGGCGACGCGGATCGGATTGTGCAGGGGCAGCACGACGGATCCGGCGCGGATGCCGATCCGCTTCGTGATCATCGCCAGCGCGCCGGCGGTGACCGAGGGGCTGGGGTACATGCCGCCGAAGATGTGAAAGTGGCGCTCGGGCGTCCAGACCGCGCTGAAGCCGTGTTCGTCGGCGAAGCGCGCGCCCTCGATCAGCATCTTGTATTTTTCGCGCCCTTTGTATTGTGCATAGTCTCCTTCGTCGCTGGCGAAATAGAACAGGCCGAAGCCGACGGCGTCCTCGGGCTTGCGGCCACCGTGCGCCTCGCCAAGAGCCACGCGGCTCGAATACAGCACGACTTTGAAGCCGCGGCTCAGGGTCCAGAAAATTTCCAGCACCGAGATGTCGAACGACAGGCTGGTGACTGCGAGCCAGACCCCGGCATCCGCTCCCAGGCGCTGATCCATGCCGGCGAAGAAATTGACCACGTTGCGGTGCTCCACCATTACCCCTTTGGGGTTCCCGGTGGACCCCGAGGTGTAAATGATGTACGCGAGCGAGTGGGACGGAACCGGCCGCGACGGATTTGCATCCGGCTGGTTCGCGTCCGCAGCGAGATCGGCGCGGACCACTGCGGCGCTCCCTGCAATCGCTGCCGCCACATCGGAATCGGCCAGCACCAGCCCTACGCCAGAGTCCTCGACGGTGTAGGCGATGCGCTTGGGCGGATAGCCCGGGTCCATGGGAATGTAGGCCCCGCCCGCCTTGTGCACGGCCAGCAGCGCGATCACCATCAGGTTCGAGCGCTCGATACACACGCCGACCGGGACATCGGGCCCGACCCCCTTCGCAACCAGCAGGTGGGCCAGCCGGTTGGCGCGCCGGTTCAGTTCCGCGTAGGTGAGTTCCTCGTCGGCGCAGACGAGCGCTACGGCGTCCGGCGTGCGCGCGACTTGCTGCTCGATGAGCTGGTGAACGCAGGCGTTGCGATCGTAAGCGGCATCGGTCCGGTTCCAGTCGATGACCAGCGCCCGGCGCTCGGACTCGCTCACCAGCGGCACCGCTAGCAGGGGCGCTTCGGGGTGGGCGGTCATGCCCGCCAGGACGGCGTCGATCCGCGCCAGCAGTTGCTCGACCGTGGCCGGTACGAACAATTCGCAATCGTATTCCGCCTGCAGCCCGGCGCCGTCGCCTGAAACGACGATGGTCAGCATCAGATCGCAAGCCGCGGCTTGCGGCCCCAGCGTGGCCGGATCAGGCGCCTCGGATCGCTCCCAAGCAGCGGTGCGCAAGCCTGCCGGCAATACCAATACGCGAAAAAGCGGCTGCGCGCCTGCCAGCGCCGCGACCGTCGCGTATGGGACATCGCGATTCGCCGCCGCCGCAACCGTGGCGGCCTGCACGCTGCCGAGGAACGCGCTTGCCGTGCGATCGCCGGGGACCGGCAGGCGCAGCGCCAACAGATTCGGTGTTGCGCCGGTGTCGCCGCCGCGTGCGAGGGCGGCGGTGCCCAGCCAAAGATCGTCCAGTCCGGCGCAACGCGAGGCGACCAGCGCGAACGCACCAAGCACGACCGAGAACGGATCAGCGCCGCTGCGCGCGGCCAGAGCGGCGACACCCGCCCACCGGGCGGCGGACAAAGGCAGCGCCAGCCGGCCGCGCAAGAACGACGATACCGGAAGGCGCGGGTCGTCGGTAGGCAGTTCGAACGGGCCCGGACCGCCTGCGATCTGTTCCTTCCAGAACCCGGCCTGCTGCGCGAGGTCCCTCCGTGGCGAGCTACTTGTCATGGCCGCTCTCCTGCCGCCGCCTTCGCGGTAACGATGAAATCACCCAGCACCAGTGCATCCAGTCCGGCGGAAAGAAAGGTATCGATCGCCTCGGTCGGTGAGCACACGATCGGCTGCCCCTTTACGTTGAACGACGTATTGAGCAGGATGGGCAGGCCCGACAGCGCCCCAAAGGCGGTGAGCATTTCGTAGAAACGCGGGTTCGTCGCCGGCGTTACCGTTTGTACTCGCGCGGTGCCGTCGACATGGGTAATGGCGGGCAGCTTGTCGCGGAACAGCGGCCGTACCGGAACGACGAACAGCATATGCGCGAAGGTTTCCTCGTCGCCGGCGTCGAGCTCGAAGTACTCCGACGCCCGTTCGGCCGCGACCGCGGGCGCGAACGGGCGGAAACCTTCGCGTTTCTTGATCAGCATGTTGACGCGCGAGCGCATGTCGGCCGGGCGCGGGTCGGCCAGGATACTGCGTGAGCCGAGCGCCCGCGGGCCGAACTCCATCCGTCCCTGGAACCAGCCGATGACCTGCCCTTGAGCCAGCCGTGCCGCCGCCGCTTTGGCGAGCGCCGGGAACGCATCATACTCCTGCGCCTGGATGTCATCGCGCGCCGAAAGCGTCTTCTGGATTTCGTCGCGCGCGTAGGCCGGCCCCCACAGGGGCGCGGCGATCCGCGGGGAGAGTATTTGCGCTTCGCGGCGGTGCACGTACAGCGCCGCTCCGAGCGCCGAGCCGTCGTCGCCCGCCGCGGGCTGCACGAAAATGCGGCGGAAAAGGCGGCTCCTTCGCACCACGCCGTTGTTGGTGCAGTTGAGCGCCGAGCCGCCGGCCATGCACAAGTCCTTCAGCCCGGTCTTGGCCGAAAAATGCTTGAGCACGTGCAACTGCACTGCCTGAAAAACAGATTGCACCGCGGCCGCCAGGTCCTTGAACCGCTGCGTCATCTCGCCGTCGGGAGCGCGCGGCGGCCCGAAGCGCTCGGCAAGCGCCGCAAGCACGCCGGCGTGGGTCTCTCTCTCCTCGACGGTCGTGTTCTTGCCGAACAGCGCAATCGCGTAGGTGCCGTCCTCTTTGAGCCGGACGAGGTCCATCGCCTGGCCGAAGTACTTGCGGCGGTCGCCAAAGGGCGCGAGGCCCATGACTTTGTACTCGTCCATGTTGAAGTCAAAGCCGAAGTACAGGGTGAATACGCTGTATAGCACGCCGAGGGAGTGGAAGGCGGGCACCTTTGCGAGCAGGTCGAATTTGTTGCCGGCGACCGAGTAAATGGACATGCTGTCCACCTCGCCCATGCCGTCGCTCACCATCACCAGCGCGTCGTCAAAGCCGCTCTGGTAATACGCGCTCGCGGCGTGCGCCAGGTGGTGCGGAACAGCGATGAATTTGCTCTTCCAGTCTACCCCGGGGAAATGCCGTTCGAACAGCCGAATCTGCAGGCCGGAGTCGTACACCTGTGCGTACTGATCGCGATAAAACGGGTCCTCGTCGAATACCGTGCGGTGCGGCGCGTAATCGAAGCCGTGTGCCACGCAGGCCAGATCGCGCGGATCGAGCCGCGCATGCTCGAGGCAGGCGCGGATCGAATGTACCGGGAACGCGCCGGTCGCCTTCTCCCGCACTAGGCGTTCCTCGGCCACCGCGAAATCGACCATCCCGCCGCGCAGCAGTACGGCGGCGGAATCGAAGCCTTGAGCGATACGGTATGCCCGCTGCTCGAGATCGGGAAACCGCGATCGCTTGTAGCGGACCGAGTTGTCTAAGCCGCTGATGCCGATGATGTCCACATGCCCTCCTGGAACGACGCTCGAGGCACCGATTTGGCTGAACTCGGTCTCAGCGCGGGCCACGCCATGGTCCCGAGGGCGGTATTCTACCGAATCGGTAATTCTTCCATCCCAGTCAAACGACTGAAGTATCCCGTTCCTTTCAAACTATCACACTCCGGGAGAAGCCCGTCGCGGAGCAATGCAATACTCGACCAGCCACGAAGCCAGGTGTCCCATTCTCGTTGACACATTCCGTACGTCTCGGCAGCATCGGGTGTTGCAGCCCGTTCGAACGAAGCAAACATGCCGATAATTTCAAAGCGATATGCGCGAACTGCCCTATCGTCGGCCGGCATCACGGCACTTTCATTGGCGCTTGCATTCGTTGCTATGGAGCTGATCCTGCGGTACTCATCGATCGGAGAGAAGATCGCGCCGGAGAAATACTACTTTCTTGATACCCCGCAACACTTTAGAGACCAACACAGTGAATTCGGCTACGCGGCGTTCTCAACAAACCGGGAAGTCGCGATCTATTCCCGCGGCGACCATGCCTGGGTTGAACACGACGTATCGTTTACAGCAAACAACGCCGGGCTCGTGCAGCGAAAGGATATTGATCCGACGAAATCGCATGTTGTTGTCGTTGGGGACAGCTTCACACAGGGTCAGGGCGCCAGCCCGTGGTTCTACGAACTCGAAAATGAGCTGCAAGGATTGCCGCTTGCGAATCTAGGCGTCATTGGGACCGGGGTTCTGCACTGGGAGAAGGCGGTCGACTGGTTTCAGAAGCACGTAGCGGATGTGGATATGGTAGTGGTAATTTTTATTGCAAGCGACTTCTCACGACCGTATTGGTTTGCGAAGTCAAGTCCGAATGAATTGCAGTTCTGCTATGAATTCGCGTGCAGCACGATTTTTACCAAGCTTCTCGATGCTGCTCCGCTTGACCTTGCGCAACGCCGACGCGAAGTCTCACAGAGACAAGGCCCCATTTCCGTCGGCGATGCGCATTCGATAGGAGCCGGATTCAGGACTCAATTGATGAAGACTCGGACTGGCTCCATGTTAGTGGCTGTATTGCGGAGCACGCGCTCGGCGCCCTGGAAGCACTTCGAAGCGAACAAGGCGGGCCTGCAAGCGCTTCTCGCGCGCCACAAGGTGGCGTTTGCGCTTCACTTGCCGGAAAAAGGCGAAGCAGCTGAGGGGAAGTGGTCTGCGACTTCTTTGGAGATAAAGGGCTTCATTTCGACAATGAAACTCCGCTATGTCGATGGCCTGGAGCGCTGCGCGTTGAACGTCTCTGACTTTCGCAGTTTCGACCCGCATCCCAATCCAACTGGCTATCGAAAGATAAAAGAATGCGTACTCGTACTGCTCAAGACGACCCAGCAGGGCTCAAGCTCGCAACGGCCCTGACTGATATGGTTCCGATGGTTCATGCGTGTCGAGGTCGTTCATTCGAGCAGTTTCAGCGCAAGACCGGCTCATGAATCCTGCCGAGGAAGGTCATTTTTCGTGCTGTTGGCGGCGCACGGCATCGAAAACCGCGCGGGCGATCACGCCGTAACCTTTCGATCGCGGATGTGAATCGGAGTCCGTCGGATATATCTGGATGTGTTTTCGGATTTGCTCTTCCATCGCTCCGGTCACGTCGACGTGCGCGATCATACTTGCCACAAGAAACTGTACTAGGTCTTCCTTAACCCGCTCTTCGTCGTCACACAGCCTGACAAGCGCATTTGGCATACGCTCTCCGGAGTCTTTGAGGAAACGACAGTAGGCGCGCTCCTTGGTGGGAATAAGCACCACCAGGAGCCGTACGCCTTGAGCGTTCGCACCATTTTTGAGCGCTGTGAACGCTCGCTTCGTGATTCGCAATCCTTCTTGAACGATCGGGAGTTGCGGATCCAGGGCGGAAAGCCTCAATCCAGGGGTGAAGATGGTGCGGACAGACGGCACGGACGGATCTATCCATCGCATGCGACGATCGGGCGCTTGCGAGGCCATGCGGTCCTGTTCCCACAAGGTAAGCCGCGGCAAAACAGTGACCCGCAAGATCGAATAGAGAACGCTGTGTTTCGCGAGCCAATCGCGCAATCCCGCGAACAACTTTTTCGGTTCAGCGGCGTCGATTGGCGGGAGTTTCGACTCACCGCCATCCAATGAACCCGCTTCGCGCCAACCGTGCCAGTGCGAATTTCGGTAGGCGGCAGTATAGGCGTCGATCAGGTCATTGCCAAAATAGAAGCCCACGAGCAATAGCCGCGGCCGCAGTCTCTTAGCGTCGTGCTCGGCAAGATAGAGGTAGTGCAGGGGTCCATATCCTCCCAGCGCCATGTTGTAGACCGGTTCCTGGAGAAGGATACCGAGTTGACGCGGCCAGCTGTCGATACCTGCCGCGCCGTATCCGTAGGTCATCGAATCTCCGATGGCAACAAGGTCGGCGCGTTCAGGCACTTCGGGATTGCGAAATCCAAGCGCGTCGTGTCCAGTCGTGTGCGGCTTGATTCGAGTGCCCAGAGCGGGGTCCGCGATCAGCGTGGCAGGAAGAAAATCCCCGGGGTTTACTGTCAATCGCACAAGCAGTTCGCCGAACAGCAGCGCTACCACCGTCGAGATCAGAATCAACCCGACCGGAATGGACTTCCTGAACAAGAACCGGACTCTCCCGTATCCGCTCAAGGCTGAGTACTTCCCTGGCATTGGACTCAATCGAGTTCGAATGCCGATTCGTAGTTGTGCATGAGCGCGGGGTCCTGGGCGTGCTTGCGCAGGTAGCAGTTGCCGACGGCAAGCACGTCCAGCTCGGTGCCCATGAAACAGCGAAACGCG
>Ga0247727_10011537_pt1 | contig 15396 bp, 13 predicted proteins | sample WisWelCaveWW1625_FD_202498 | JGI IMG/M metagenome (GOLD analysis project Ga0247727, IMG submission 202498) | Biofilm microbial communities from Wishing Well Cave, Virginia, United States - WW16-25 | ecosystem: Environmental > Aquatic > Deep subsurface > Groundwater > Cave microbial mat | place... | reverse complement strand
GGCCGCGCGGCCCACGCGCTCGTGCTCTCGGCGGCGAGCCTCGGGAACGCGCTCACGCTCGTCTCCCCGGTCGAGCTGCGCCTCCCGTCGGCCCTGCTCGACGAGGTCCGGGAGACGGGCGCGAAGCCGGTCCAGACCGCGGACCTCGAGGCCGTGCTGCGCGACCTGGACGTCCTCTACGTGACCCGCATCCAGCAGGAGCGCTTCCCCGACCCCCTGGAGTTCGAGAGGGTCCGCAACGCCTACCGGATCGACCGGGAGACGCTGGAGAAGGCGGGGAGGCGCCTCTGCGTCCTCCACCCGCTCCCGCGGGTGCGCGAGATCGACCCGGACGTGGACTCCATGGAGGGGGCGCTCTACTTCCGCCAGGCCCACAACGGGGTCACGGTGCGCAAGGCGCTGCTCTCGCTGCTGCTCGGGGTGAAGCCGTGAGCCCCGCGCGCCGGAAGCCCACCAAGGGGCGCCGGGCCGCGGCGGCCGCCCCCCCGGGGACCACCGGGGGCGCACCTTCCATCCGGGTCGCGAAGCTCCGGGCCGGGACCGTCGTGGACCACCTGGTCGCCGGGACGGCGCTGCGGTGCTTGGGGCTCCTCGGCGTCCCCGCGGACGGGGTCGTGACCGTCGGCCTCAACCTCCCCAGCAAGAGGATGAAGCGCAAGGACATCCTCAAGATGGAGAACCGGGTCCTCACGGCCGCAGAGCTCGCCCGGATCGCGCTGCTGGGACCCCGGGCCACGGTCTGCGTCATCGAGGACTACCGCGTCGTGCGGAAGATCCCGCTGGAGCTGCCGACCGTCATCGACGGCGTCGTCGAGTGCCCGAACCCCTCCTGCATCACCCACCACGACCCGGTGAAGCCGCGGGTGCGCGTGGAAACCTCCGAGCCGCTCCGCCTGCGCTGCCACTACTGCGAGCGCCGGATCCGCTCCGACGAGGTGGTGTTCGTGCCCGCCGCGGCCATGTCCCCGGGCAAGTGACGGCGCGCCGCGCCTCCCCCGCGGCTGTCTTGGGCGCGGGGCCGTCGCGGGGCACAATCCGGCCATGACCATCATCGCCGCGCGTGCCCTGGAGTCCGTGGCCGACGGCCTCCCCTCCTCCATCGACGGCTACGACCTCGCGGCCGAGAGGTCGCGGTACGGCCTCATCCCCGACGTCGCCGTGCGCCGCCGGCGGCTGAACCGCGGCACCGCCCTGGTCTCCGTCCGGGCGAAGGCCGTGGAGACGGCCACCCACGCCGCGGCCCGGGCCCGCCACGCGGAGGCGATCTTCCCCAACACGATCGCCGCCGACTCCCCGGTGATCGAGCTGGGCTGGCCGCTCTCCGGCCCCTTCGTCCGCTGCCGGGCCGGGGTGTACATGGACCTCTACCTCGGCGTGGCGCAGAAGCTGCTGGACCCGGCCCACCCGCGGATCCGGGAGGCGATCCGGCGGCTGGCCGACCTCGACCTCCTCACCCGGAGGGAGATCAACACCGACGACTTCCTCGTCGCCGCCGAGGGCGTGGAGGGGATCCACACGCCGCAGGACCTCGCGGCGCTGGCGGGGCGGGCGGCGGCGGACTCCTTCCCCGGCTCCGGGGCCTGGAAGGCCTTCCTCTCCAACTCCGGCACCGAGGCAGTGGAGGCCGCGGTCAAGATCGCCTGGCAGGTGAAGCACAAGAGGTTCCTCGAGGCCCACGGCTTCGCGACGCTGGAGGCGGTGGCGCGCGAACTCGGAATCCCGCGGGTGCCGGAGATGGACGGGGACCGGAGCCTGCCGGACCCGCTGCTCGCGGACTACCCCTTCTTCATGGTCGGCTGCTGGCGTGCCTTCCACGGGCGCACGCTGGGGGCCCTCCACTTCACGACGAGCAAGAAGGCCCAGCGCGCGGGCTACCCCCAGGCCCGCTGGATCCGCCGGATCCCCTACAACGGATCCCCCGCGGACCTGGCCGGGATGATCGACCCGCGGCCCATCACGGAGATCCTCGCCGCGCCGGGCGGGGTCCGCGCCGTCGTCGAGGCGGGGCGCATCCCGCGCGACCTCTTCGCGGGCTTCCTCGCGGAGCCGATGCAGGGCGAGGGGGGCTACCTCCCCGCCGACCCGGCCTGGTTCCGGGGGGTGGCGCGGGTCGCGAGGGAGAACGGGGGCCTCCTCGTCGTGGACGAGGTGCAGACCAGCGGCCGCACGGGGACGCTCTTCCTCTCGCAGCAGCTCGGCGTCGAGCCCGACGCCCTGGCGGTGGCCAAGGGGCTGATCGTCGGGATGACGCTGGCGCGGGCCGAGTTCACGAGGTACCTCCACGGCGGGTGGCACTCCAACACCTTCGGCGGGGGGAAGCTCTTCGACAACCAGTGGGCCTTCGCGGTCCTGGACGCCCTCCTCCACCACCGGGACCCCGTGCTGGACGGGCTTCCCTACATGGACAACTGCCGCGTGAAGGGGGCGTACCTCGCGGCCGGCCTCGAGCGCCTCCGGGATCGGCACCCCGCGCTCGTCCAGGGCTTCGACCAGCGGGGGCTCATGGTCGGGCTCTCCGTCCGCCGCCGGGCGGACGTGATCCGCGTCGGCTGGAGGCGGGGGCTGAAGCTGCTGGGCTGCGGCCCCTCGGGGGAGATCGCGCGGCTGCGGCTCGTGTTCCTGGCGGACACCCTCGTCCGGGAACTCGACGAGGCGCTGCGCGTGCTGGACCTCGTGCTGGCGGAGGTCGGGAAGGAATGACCGGCCGTCCTACCCGCCTTTCAGCTTCCGCTTCACCTCGGGCTTCTTCAGGAACTCCCGGAGCTCCCTCGGGTCCTTGAACTCCTGCCCCGTGATGTCCTTCAGGGCCTTCTTCAGCGCCTGGACGACCTTCGGCCGCGGGCGGCGCTTGTCCGGGTCGCCGAACTTGGCCATCCACTTGCGCTTCGCCGCCTGCTGGTCGGTGTTCCCCGAGGCCCCCGTGTCCACGGAGACGCTCCCGGTCTCGAAGGAGTCCTCCTTGGGGTAGATCTCGAAGAGCTCGATGAGGTGCGGCTTGAGCACCGTCCACTCCCTCCACCTCCCGAAGCACTCCAGGACGAGCGCCACGAGGTCGTCGTTCCCGTCGGAGAGGAACTCCGTCAGGACCTCCACGCTGCCCCGGTCGCGGTACTCCCAGTCCCGCAGCAGCCCCACGGCCTCGGCCAGCATCCTCCCGCGCTCCTTCTTCCTCCGCAGGACCTCCTTCCCCTCGGCCGACTCCGTGTCCGCCTCGCCCGTCTTCGGGTCGATGCGGACGCCGTAGTCCCCCCTCGCCTTCGCCTTGCGGTTCTCCTCGGAGGCCTCGCCGAGCCACCGGGCCACCTTCGGGCCGAGGGTCTTCGAGGAGGGCCTCTGGACGAGGAGGCCGCGGAAGGTGTCGGTGCGGACGAGGGTGTCCGCGTGCCGGAGGGCCAGGTCGAGGAGCCGGTCCGCCACGGTGGCGTGCACCGTCCGGGCGAGGCGCTTGACGGCGTCCCGGCGGTAGTCGAGGTCCTCGGTGGCGAACTCCCTCGCGAACGTCTCGAGCGCCTCCTTCGCCTGGTCGTCGGTGGCGGGCTTCGGCTCGGCCGGTTTCGCGGGCTCGTCGGGGAGCGCAGGAGGAGGCGCGGCTCCGACGAGGATCGCGGCCAGGGCGACGGACAGGGCCGGGCGGGACATGGCGCACCTCCCCGGGGGCAGCAGGCGCCGGTGGCGGCATTCTACCCCGCCCCGCGGCCCGGCGTGCGAAGCAGGGCCAGTCATCATATCACAAATATTTGACCTTTCTGACCCATAGCGGCCCGGGACGAAGCCGAAGGGCATCGCCGTCAAGGAACAGGCCGTGGCGGCGGAGCATGCCCCGCCGGTTCCGGCCTTGCTACCCCCGGAGCCTTGCGACCCACGGGGTCGCGGCCGCCGGCTCCGGGGGGGCCCAGCCGTCGGGCGCCCGGACCGACGCCACCGCCTGGTCCACCACGGCATCGGGCCGGACGCCCTCGGCCGAGGCGCGGAAGGAGAGCACGAGCCGGTGGCGGAGGACGGGCCGCGCCACGGTCCGGACGTCCGCGGCCTCCGCGGCGTCCCTCCCCGCGACCACCGCCCGCGCCTTGGCCGCCAGCAGCAGCGCCCCCGCCGCCCGGGGCCCCACGCCGAAGGCGACCGCCGCGTCCACGCCGGGCGCCGCGCCGGGGCACCGCGGCCGGGTGGAGCGGGCGATCTCCACCGCGTAGCGCACCACCGGCTCCGGCGCAACGGCCCCGCGCACCGCCCGGGCGAGCCCCAGCACGTCCTCCTTCCGGAGCACCGGGGAGAGCGGCTCCCGCGGCCTCGAGGTCGTGCGGCGCACCATCCTCCGCTCGTCCTCGCGGGAGGGGTAGTCCACCTCGATCTTCACGAGGAACCGGTCGAGCTGCGCCGCCGGCAGCGGGTAGGTCCCCTCCTGCTCGATGGGGTTCTGGGTGGCGAGGACCAGGAAGGGCGGGTCGAGTGGGTGGCGGCGGCCCGCGCTCGTCACCTGGCACTCCTCCATGGCCTCCATGAGGGCGGCCTGGGTCTTGGGGGGCGTGCGGTTGATCTCGTCGGCGAGCAGCAGGTTGCAGAAGACCGGCCCCGGCTGGAAGCGGAAGGCCCGGCCGGCCCCGCCCTCCACGGCGAGGATCTCCGTGCCGACGATGTCGCTCGGCATGAGGTCCGGCGTGAACTGGATGCGGCGGAACTCGAGGTCGAGCAGTTCCGCCACCGAGGAGACGAGCAGCGTCTTCGCGAGGCCCGGCACCCCCACGAGCAGCCCGTGGCTCCCCGAGGCCACGCAGAGGAGGACGAGGTCCACCACCTCCTCCATGCCGACGATGCGGCGGCCGATCTCGCGGCGGAGGTTCCGCGCCGCGTCGGCGACCCGGAGGGCGGAGGCGGCGGGCATGCGACGAGGTTACTCTCTCCCCCTTGCGCGTCCTACACCTCCTTACCACCCTCGACCGCGGCGGCGCCGAGAACCAGGTCGCCGCACTCTGCCGGGCGCTCGCGGCCCGCGGCCGGGTGGAGCCGATGGTGGCCTACCTCAAGGGCCCGGGGGAGCTCGCCGCGGGGCTGATGGCGGCGGGGATCCCGGTGGCGCGTCTCGGCGCGGAGGGGACGGGCTGGCCGGCGGCCATCGGACGGGCGATCTCCCTCCTGCGGGACACCCGGCCCGACATCGTCCACACCCACCTCTTCAAGGCGGACCTCCTCGGAACCCTCCTGGCGCGTCGTTGCGGGGCCCGGGCGCTCGTCTCCACGAAGCACAACGAGGATCCCTACCTGCGCAGGCCGATCGGGCGATGGATGGGCCGGCGGGCGGCCCACCGCGCCGACCGTGTCGTCGCCATCTCGTCGGCGGTGGAGTCCTTCCTGCGCTCGACGCTCGACCTCCCCGACGGCAAGGTCGCCGTCATCCGGTACGGGCTCGATCCGGACCTCCCGCCGACCGCCGCCGGCGCATCCTTCCGGGCGCGGATCGGGGTGGACCCCGGGGCCCCCCTCGCCGTCGCCGTCGCGCGCCTCACGGCGCAGAAGGGGCTCGACGCGCTCGTGGACGCGGCGGCGATCCTCCGGAGCCGGATCCCCGACCTCCGCGTGGCGCTGGTCGGCCGCGGCGAGGACGAGGCATCGCTCCGGGCGCGGGTCCGGTCCCGCGGCCTGGGCGAGACGGTCCTCTTCGCGGACTTCCTCGCGGACCCGGCCCCCGCCTACGCCGCGGCCGATGTGGTCGTCCTCCCCTCCCGCTGGGAGGGCTTCGGGCTCGCGGCGCTGGAGGCGATGGCGGCCGGACGGCCCGTCGTCGCGTCGGCGGTGGGCGGGCTGCCCGAGGTCCTCGGGGAGACCGGGCGCCTCGTGCCGCCCGGGGATGCGAAGGCGCTGGCCGAGGCGCTGGCCGAGACGCTCTCGGAGTCGGGGCTGGCGGAGGTCCGGTCGGGGCGGGCAGGAGAATCGCTCCGGGAGCGGGTGCGGCGGGAGTTCCCCCTGGATCGGGCGGTCGAGGCCCACGAGGCGCTGTATGCCGGCGTCCTCGGTCTCCCGGCCGGGACGGTCCCGCCTGCGGCGCGACGGCGCAGGAGCCTCCTCCTCGTGGCCCGGGCCGGGACGGGAGGCGCCGCACGCCACCTGCGCCTCCTGCTGGAGCACCTCGACCGGACGAGGTTCGAGCCGACCGTGGCGGTCTCCCCCGTCGAGGATCCGGGCTTCCCGGCGACGCTCGAGGCGCTGGGCGCCCGGGTCGTCCCCGTCCCCATGGCGCGGGACCCGGCCCCCTTCCGCGACCTCGCGGCGTTCCACGCGATCCGCTCCCTCGTCCGCTCCGGGGAGTTCGACCTCGTCCACGCCCACGCGAGCAAGCCCGGGGCCTTCGCGCGGCTCGCGGCGGCCAGGGGCGGCCCGCCCGTGGTCTACACGCCCCACGGCTGGTACTTCGAGTACGCGCCCTCCGCGGCGGCCCGGGCGCTGTTCCTCCGCGCCGAGAGACGGTTCGGCCCCCGCACGGCGATCCTCCACTGCGTCTGCGAGGGCGAGGCGGAGGCCGCCGCGCGGGAGGGGCTCGTCCCCCCGGACCGGATCCGCGTCGTCCCGAACGCCGTGCCCCCGTCTCCCGCGCCCGACCCGGATCGGACATCCGCGCTCCGCGCCGAACTCGGGATCACCCCGGGGGAGACGGTCGTCCTCATGGCGGCCCGTCTCGCGCCGCCCAAGGACCCGCTCGCCTTCCTCGCGGCGGCCGCGGCGCCGGGGGCGGAGGGGGCGAGGTTCCTCCTCGCCGGGTCGGGCCCCCTGTTGGAGGAGTGTCGCGCCGCCTCGGGGCCACGGGCCCTCGTACTCGGCGAGAGGTCCGATGTTCCCGACCTCCTCGCGCTGGCCGACCTCGCCGTCCTATCGACCCGCTACGACGCCTGCCCCTACTTCGCGCTGGAGGCTGCGGCGACCGGGAAGCCGGTCGTCGCCCCTCCCGCGTTCGTACCCCGGGGGCTGGCGCCGGGTCTCGTCCCTTTCGATCCCGTGGACCCGGCTTCGCTCCCTGCCGCGCTGGCCGGGCTCCTCGCCCCGGCCGCCGCGGTTCGCCGCGTCTCCCTCGGCGCCGCCGCCCGGGCAGCGTGGGAGGCGTCGTTCTCCCCCACCCCGTGGATCCGTTCATTGGAGGAGATGTACGAGGAGGCGGTCACCTCCGCGGGAACCGCTCCATGAGGCGCACCGCCGCCGCGACGGCGCGCTCTGGGGGGATGCGGACCATGCACTGGTGGCGGCGGGCGTCGGTGAGCGGGCACTCCTTCTCGTGGCAGGGCCACCGGTAGGGGGCGCAGTCCACCTCCTCGCGGAGGACCTCGGTGCGGTCGAGGTTGCAGTTGGTGTAGGTCGGGTCGGTCGGGCCCATGACGACGACCGCGGGGACGCCGAAGGCCGAGGCGACGTGGCGGGTCCCGGTGTCCGTCGTCACGACGACCGAGAGGCGCGACGAGAGGCTCTTCAGCCCCGCGAGCCCCAGCACCGTTCCTGCGCCCAGGACGGGCTTGGACTTCATCCCTGCCTGGACCGACGCTGCGACTCCCTCCTCACCCGGGCCGTGGAGGATGGCAATCCGCAACCCCTTCGCTGAAAGGGCTTCACCCACGGCGCAGAATGCCTCGGAGGACCAGAGCTTCGAGGGCCCGAAGGAGGCCCCGACGCCGAGCCCCGCGAGCGGCTCGCCCTCCTTCCAACCGCCGGCCCGCAGGGCACGGAAGGCCTCCTCCTCCCCGTCGGGGGTCGTGCGGAGCTCCGTGTGCTCGTCGGTCACCTCCGCACCAAGGTGGCGGGCCAGGTCCAGGTAGTAGGACACCATGGGCCGGGCCACCCGCCGGGCGAACCCCGCCTTTTCCGGCCGGAGCGCATCGGTGAGCAGGAGCCCCCGTCCGTTGTAGGACCAGCCGACGCGCCGCCGGGCGCCGGCGAGCCGCGCCAGCAGCGCCGAGGAGTGGGAGTTCGGGCAGACGAGCGCGAGGTCGAACCGCTCCCCCCGCAGCCGCCGGGCCGTGCGCCAGAGCCCTCCCCATCCCCGGTCCTCCCGGGCGCGGCGGTAGACCTCGATCCGGTCGACGGTCCCGAGCCCCCGGTAGGCCTCCGCCCCCGACGGCACCGCCAGCACCGTGATCCGTGCCCGGGGCCAGGTCCGCCGCACGCAGCGCAGCAGCGGCGTGGCCATGACCGCGTCACCGAGCGGGTTCGGCGCCCGGACGAGGATCCGCTCGAAGGGCTCCATCAGGAGGCCCCCGCGCGGGGCGCGGCCTCCGCCGCGTGCCGGAGGAACCGGGCGAGCGGGGGCCCGAGCACCGCGGTGGACCAGCGCCGCTCCGCCTGCCCCCGGGCCGCCGCGCCCAGGCGCGCCCTCTCCCCCGGGTCGCGGGCGAGCCGCACGAGCGCCTCCTCCCATGCCGCCGGGGTCGCGGGCAGGAACCCCGTGCGGCCGGGCTCCACGAGCGCCAGGTTCGCCCCCACGGGCGAGGCCACCGACGGGATCCCCGTGGCCGCGTACTGGAGGACCTTGAACCCGCACTTCCCCCGGCTGAACGGGTCGTCGGTGAGCGGCATGAGCCCGAGGTCCATCCTGCGCAGTGCCTCCGCCTCCCCTTGCTCGGTCCAGGCCTCGAACTCCACGGGGACTCCCGGGAGATCCCCGGGCGGCCGATCCGCCACGACCAGCAGCCGCGCCCCCGGGACCGCCGCGCAGGCGGCCCGGAGCGGCCCCGCGATCCCCCCGAGGTAGGGGAGCGTCGCCCGGCTCCCGATCCAGCCGAAGCGCACCGGCTCCCCCGGCGCGCGGGGCCCCGGCGCCGGGCCGTAGGCGGCCGCGTCCACGGGAGTCGGCGCGACGAAGAGCGCCCGCGGCCCGCAGGGCCGCGCGAGGTCGGCCAGCGCCTCGCTCCCGGCGATGACCGCGTCGGCCCCGGAGACCGTTCGGACGAAGCGGTTCGCCCGGACCGTCGAGTGCGGATCCCCCCGCCAGGGGTCGCGGTAGGTCACGGCGTCGTCGAAATCGAAGGCGAGCCGCGCCGCCGCCTCGCGCAGCCGCCGGAAGTCCCCGTGGCGCAGGAGCCGCCGCTGGAGGACGACCAGGGACGCCGCCGCCGCCCGCGCGAAGGCCTCGGGGCGGTCCCCCCCCTCCCTCGGGAGCCGGACGACCTCGAGGGCGAGACCGGCCTCCGCGAGGATGGGCGCGATCCCCAGCCACCGGTGGCGGGCCGAGGGCCCCTCCGGCTCGACGGTGAGGAGCGCCAGGCGCAGGGTCACGGGGCGGGCTCCGGCCTGCGGGCCCGGAGGCCGTAGCCGTTGGCATAGGTGCGCTTCGTGTCGAGCGCGTCCAGGTGGCCGCAGATCCAGGGCAGGAGCAGGGTGAAGAAGGGCCGCGAGAGCAGCGACAGGGGCAGGGTGAGGATCCGCCACGCGAGGGCCCGGCGGCGCGGGAAGAGGTACCGGTGGAAGGCCGGGAGCCGGTCCCCCATGAAGGCGAAGTAGCCCCCGAGGACCTCGACCTCCACCTCCCGGAACCCCGCCCGCTCCGCCAGAAGCGCCAGCGACCACCGCGTGAACCGCCAGTAGTCGTGGGGAGCCTGGTGCTCGCGGAAGCCCTGGGGCGCGGTGACGAAGAGCCGCCCGCCCGGCCGCAGCACCCGGGCCGCCTCCCGCAGGAACTCCTGGGGGTCCACGAGGTGCTCCAGGGTCTGGGTCGCCACCACCGCGTCGGCGCAGGCGTCGCGGAAGGGGAGGCGGTGGAGGTCGGCGAGGACGTCGAGCCCCCCGTAGTCCCAGCGCGGGTCGCCCAGCGCCAGGTCCACGGCGACGTACATCCTTCCCGCGAAGGCCTCCCGGTACCGGCCCTCCCCCGCGCCGAGGTCCAGCACCCGGGATCCCGGAGCCACGGCCGCGGCCGCCCGCCCCACGAAACCGGTCACGGCCCGCCGCCCCAGGTCCAGGCGGGAGCCGGGCTTGCGGCGGGGGGGGCCGGGCTTGGGGGTCAATGGGGATCCTGGAGCGCTCGCTCCTTCGGACTGGCGGCGGTTATAATCGCTCCCGTACCCGTTCGGAAGGGGCCGCCGGCAGGAACGATCCCCGAGGAGACAGCCCATGACCCGGAACCGCAGCGTCCTCGCCGCCGCCGCCGTGATCACCGTGGCGGCCGCCGCGCTCGTCCTCCCCGGCCGCGGAGCCCCCGTCCGCGCCGACACCATCGACGACGCGGTCAAGGCCTTCGAGGACTACCTCAAGACCAAGCCCGAGTCGTCCGGCATCGTCAACCAGATCGGCGACCTCGCCCAGAAGCACCACCCCAAGGTCGCCAAGGCCTTCATGCCGCTCCTGCGGCACGCCGACGAGACGGTGAAGATCGCCGTCCTCCAGAACATCGGGAAGCAGAACGACCCCAAGGTGGCCGGGCCGCTCATGGGCATGTTCGACGCCGTCGAGAAGGAAAAGAGGTACAAGCTCCTGGCCGCCATCGCGGAGGGTGTGGGGGACGCGGACGCCAAGGCCCACTACGACTTCCTCATCAAGACCGCGAAGAAGTACCTCGACATCAACGCGGACGTGTCCTCGGCCGCCTTCCGCGGCTGCGCCAACAACGTCTGCCGCGAGACCGTGGACGACCTCGTGAAGCAGGTCGGAGTGGCGGACTACGTCACCACCGCGGACAACCCCGTCAAGAGGGCGGCGCGGAACGCCACCAAGCCCGTGCTGAACGACCTCCTTCGGAAGATCACCGGCGAGGACATCAACGACGTGAAGATCTGGAACGAGTGGTGGAAGAAGAACGACAAGACCTGGAAGCCTCCGGTCGCCGGGGCCGAGGGCAAGAAGGACATCAACGCCTCCCTGGTCTTCGCCGACGACGCCTACGGGTTCGAGCTGAAGAAGCCCAACACCCGGTGGTCCTTCCGCAAGCCCGACGGCAACAACCCCTACCTCACCATGGAGGCGCTGGACGAGGGGCAGAGGGCGGCCTGGGTCGAGCTGAACGTCATGGGGAACAAGAACCTCAAGTCGAAGACCCCCGAGGCCATGGCCGACGAGCAGAAGGGCGGGATCGAGGGGAAGTTCCGGGAGTTCAAGACGGCCGAGTGGGACAAGAAGGGCATGGTCGCCGGGGAGAAGTCCGTGGAGCAGATCCTCTTCGGGCCGCACAAGGACCACGACGTCGTCGCGATGCACAACGTCTACGTCCTGAAGAGCGAGGTCCACTACTTCCTCATCACCTACTGGAAGAGCGGCAAGGCCGCCTCCCTGAGGGAGGACATAGAGGAGATCATCAAGACCTTCAGGCTGACGAAGCGGTAGACGCGAGAAGGTCGAGGATCTCCTCCAGGCGGCGGGCGCCGCCCGCCGCCTCCGCCGAGCGGCGGGCGGCGCCTGTCGTTCCCGGGGAGCGCGCGCGGCCCGCGGTCGCTGCCAGCGCCGCGGCGAGGGCTCCCAAGTCCCGCGGGTCCTCCAGCACCTCCCCCGCCCCGGGCTCCATCCACTCGACGGCCCCGTTGGCCCGGGTCGTCACGGCCGGGATCCCGCAGGCGAGCGCCTCCAGCACGACGAGCGAGCAGGGGTCGTAGAAGGTCGGGTGGGCGAGGAGGTCCGCGGCACCGTAGAGGTCCTCGGGCCCGGCCGAGGGTCCGGCGAACTCCACCGCGCCGCGGAGGCCGAGCCGATTCGCCCGGCGATGCCAGGGGCCGGAGTCGAATCCGGCCGCAACGAGGCGCAGATCGACACCACCCTTTCGTACGAGGGCAAGCGCCTCCAGGAGCGGTGCGAGGCCCTTCAGGCGCGGCTCCCTCGCGAGGAAGAGCGCCCGCGGCGGCCCGGTCCGCTCCCGGGGCGACGGGACGAACCGCTCGAGGTCCACTCCGGGGGGGATGACGACGGCGCGGCGGGCGGCCTCGGGGAACCAGCGCTGGAGGTCGCGGAGGACCCGGCGGCTGAGCGCCACGACGCGCCGCGCCCCGCCGCGGGCGAGGAGCGCCTCCTCGATGGCGAGAAGCGCCCTCTGCTTCGGCGACACCGTCCGCGCCGCCCGCCGGGCGAGGCGCGCCGCCGCGCCGTCGGTCGAGGCCAGCGTCCCCTCGAGCGCCGCCCGGTGGACGCCGCCGTGGGGCTGGTAGACGTCGCAGGAGAGGACGTGGCGGATCCCGAGGGTCGCCGCGGCCCCGGCGTCCCGGGCCGCCCCCTCCGCGCGCATCGCGAAGGCCCGGTCCCGGACGAACCGCGGGCCCGGCCCCGTCCGGACCCCCGTCCAGCCCGCGAAGGCGCCGCCCTCCCTCGGGTCGCGCGGGTCCCGCGTCACGAGGATCGCCTCGTCCCCCCGGGCATTCGCGGCGGCCGCGAACCGCTCGAGCCAGACCTCGGCCCCCCCCTTCCCGGGCCGGAAACGGTCCACGAGGACGGCGACCCTCATGCGACCGGCGTCCGCGGCCGGTGGGCGGCCATGGCGGCGGCCTTCCGCAGCACGGCGCGGGCGAAGGACTTCGCGCGGCGGTCGAGGCGGGGAATCCCGAAGCAGGCGCGGAGGAACCGGACCGCGTCGGTGCGGTCCAGCAGCGTCCGCCGCGCGGAGTGCCAGAGCGCCGCGGCATCCTTCACGAACCAGCGCTCGCGCCTGAGCCCCGTGCTGCCCCAGCGCTGGAGGTCGATGAGGGCGAGATCCCAGCCCCTCTCCGGTGTCCAGCGGCCGATCCAGTGGTTGAGGTAGAGGTCCCGGTGGAAGAGCCCGGCGCGGCGGAGCCTCCCGCAGTGCCCGCCCAGGATCCGGGCGAGTTCCCGGCGCGCCGCGGGGGGCACCTCCCCCTCCCGCGCCAGCAGGTCGTCGAGAGGCTCCCCGGGTGCGGCCGCGGCGAGCCAGAAGGAGCCGCGCCCCGCGTCCTCCCCCCAGGCCGCCGGGAGCGCCGCCGGGACGCCGGCCCGGCGGAAGGCGAGGGTCCCTTCGAGTTCGTCGGCTGCGGCGCGCGTGCCGCGGAAGTGCCGCTTGAGGAAGAACCTGCGACCGTCGAGGTCGAGCCTCCGGTTCTCGCGGTCCGGGAGACGGCGGAGGCGCAGGCCGATCTCCCCCCCGAACCAGGTCTCGAAGATCCCCGCTTCAGGAACTGCGGACGACAGGACCCCGAACTGCGCAGGATCGATCTCGACGAGCCCCCGTCGGTTGCGGGTCCGGGCCCGCGTCTTCGCGGTCTCCCGGACGACGCGGCGGGCCAGTGAGCGCCGGGCCTCCTTCGACAGGTCCGCCGTCGCCTTGCGGAAGAGCCGCAGGCGCGCACTCTCCGGAACCGCGAGCCGCGGGAGGGTCCCGAACAGCGCGCCGAGGTCCACGGCCCGCCGCGGCGGGCCCCCCTTCCCGGGTCCCCGGAGCCGCGCGACGTCGATGAGCCGCACCTCCCCGTCGGCCCCGACCCGCAGGTGGCGGGCGAGGAGGTCGGGGAAGGCGAACCCCGCGGCGTGGAGCGCCCTCACCGTCCGGGCGGAGCGGGAGAGGCGCGACCGGAGCTTCGAGGGCAGGTGCCCCTCCAGCGCGACGACGTCGTCGAGACCCGGACCGGCGTCCGCGAGGGCAAGCGCGAGGGCCTTCCCGGGCCCCTCCTCGGCGGCGAGGAGGGATGCCGCCGGTACTCCCGTGACGGCGAGGCGGCGGTAGGCCTCCGCCTCGGCCCTCCCCTCGGAGCCCCGGGAGCGGCCGAACCGCTTGACGAAGAGCGTCCCCTCCGCCGACCGGGTCCGCAGGACCGCCCGCCCCGACCTCCACTGGACGAGGTCGAAGCCGGGGAGCGCGCGCAGGGCCTCGAGGGACTCGCCGGCCTCCAGCACCGCGCGGGCCGCGGCGGCCGGGGTCATCCCGACTTCCGGATCCGCTCCAGGAGGTCGGAGGTCGCGTGGTCCTTGGGGTCGCCGACGATGGCGATAGCGGCGCCGATCTCCCGCGCCGTCTCCCGCTCGGGGACCGTCTCCGGGGTGTAGTCGGTCCCCTTGGCGTGGACCGAGGGGCGAAGGCGGCGCAGAAGCCCGTCCACCGTCGGGTCGCCGAAGACCGTGACGAGGTCCACGCACTCGAGCGCGCAGAGCACCTCCACCCGCTCCGCCTCCGGCACCACCGGGCGGCCCGGCCCCTTGTTCCCCCGGATGGACGCGTCGGAGTTCACCGCCACGACGAGCAGGTCGCCGCGGCTGCGGGCGTCGCGGAGCGAGCGCGTGTGCCCCACGTGGAGGATCTCGAATCCCCCGTTGGTGAAGACGACGCGCCTTCCTGCGGCCTTCGCCTCGGCCACGAGGCGCGCGAGCTCCCCGTGGTCGGGGACGAAGCGCCCGCTCACCGCCGCCCCCCGGCGTCCCCGTGGGCCCGGTACTGGCGGCGCAATTCCGCGGCGGTGAGCGTCGCCGCGCCGGGCTTCATGACGACGACCCCCCCCGCGTGGTTCGCGAGGCGCGCCGCGTCCACCGGGCAGGCCCCGGCCGCCAGCGCCAGCGCCAGCGTCGCCGCCACCGTGTCCCCGGCTCCGTTGTTGTCCGTGATCTCCTCGTCCCCCCCGCTCACGGGGACGAAGCCCGGCGGCTCGCCCCGGGAGAAGAGCGCGAGGCCCTCGTTCCCCCGCGTCACGACGACGTTGCGGGCCCCGGTGAGGGAGAGGAGCGCCTCCCCCGCGGCCTCCGTCTCCTGGACCGTGCCCACGGGCATCCCCGTGGCCTCGGCGGCCTCGTCCTCGTTGGGCGTGAGCGCGGTCGCCCCGAAGAACTCCCGGGAGCGGTGGCGGGAATCCACCACGACGACGCGCTTCGCCCCGCCGGGGCCGGAGCGGAGCGCCTGGTACACCCTCGGGGTCACGGTCCCGTAGCCGTAGTCGGAGACGAGCCAGGCGTCCGTGCGCGGGGCGAGGCGGCGGACCGCAGCGAGGACCGCGCGCTCCGCCGAGGGCGGGGGCGGCCCGTCGGGCTCCCGGTCCACGCGGATCACCTGCTGCCTGGAGCGGTGGCGGTCCCCGGCGAGGACGCGGGTCTTCACGATGGTGCGGACCCCGCGTAGCAGCGAGAGGCCCGAGGCGTCCGCGCCCTCCTCCTCGAACCGCGCGCGCAGTTCCCTCCCCGAGCCGTCCGCCCCGAGGAAGCCGACGCAGGCCACCTTCGCCCCGAGCGCAAGCAGGTTCGCGGCCGAGTTCGCCGCGCCCCCGGGCCCGAGGTGCTCCCCCTCCCACCGCAGGATGACCACCGGCGCCTCGCGGGAGAGCCGCGCGGGGACGCCGTAGATGTAGCGGTCCGCGAGGAAGTCGCCGACGACCCCGATCCGGACCCTCGGGAACCGGCGGAGGATCCCCTCGAAGCGGGTGAAGGACTCGCGGGGGAGCGGGCTCATGGGGGGAGAGTCTAGCGCCGGGGGCGTCCGGCGGTCAGCGCTTGCGGATCTCGAGGCTCCCGCAG
>Ga0247727_10011536_pt1 | contig 15396 bp, 12 predicted proteins | sample WisWelCaveWW1625_FD_202498 | JGI IMG/M metagenome (GOLD analysis project Ga0247727, IMG submission 202498) | Biofilm microbial communities from Wishing Well Cave, Virginia, United States - WW16-25 | ecosystem: Environmental > Aquatic > Deep subsurface > Groundwater > Cave microbial mat | place... | reverse complement strand
CGCGCCGGCCGACGGCCTGCTGCGCGCCAGCTTCGTGAACGACGGGGGCTTCGCGACCTTCGACACCGTGCTCGCGGCCTTCAGCGGCGACTGCCTCGCGCCCGTGCAGGTCGCCTGCAACGACGACTTGTCGTTCCCGGTCTTCGTGCTGCAATCCGAGATCGCCTTCGAGGTCGTCGGCGGCGCGACGTACTTCCTCGAGGTGGGCGGCTGGGACGGCGCGATCGGCACCTTCGGGCTGGCGCTGGACTTCACGCCGGGCTCGCCGCCGGTGAACGACGAGTGCGACGGCGCGCTGGCCGTCGGCGAGGGCGTGACGCTGGCCTCCAACCACTTCGCCACGCAGAGCCCGCAGGCGCCGCCGTGCGGCCTCGGCGGCGTGCCGGCCGGGGCCGACGTGTGGTTCCGCTACGTGGCCACGGCCACCGGCCTGTGCTCGGCCTCGCTGGTGGACGGCGGCGGCTTCGCGACCTTCGACACGGTGCTGTCGCTCTCGGGCGGCAGCTGCGCGGCCCTGGACCCGCTGGGCTGCAACGACGACTTCGGCTTCTCGCTGGGCTCCAAGGTACAGGCCTTCGTCGAGGAGGGCCAGGAGCTGCTGGTCGCGGTGGGCGGCTATGGCGGCGAGAAGGGCGACTTCGCGCTCTCGATGACCACGCTCGCGGGCAGCGCGCCGGCCAACGACGAGTGCACGGGCGCGCTGCCGGTGGGCACGGGCCTGCACCCGGGGACCACCGTGTTCGCGTCCGGGAGCCCCGTGACCGGCTCGTGCGCATCGTTCGAGGGCTACGTGGACCAGGACGTGTGGTTCACCTTCACCGCGAACCAGGACGGGCTGTTCAGCGCGGCGACGGCGCCGTCGGCCGGCGGCAACGCCGATTTCGACACCGTGCTCTCCGTCTTCGGCGGCTCCTGCGAGGGCCTGGTCGAGCTGGGCTGCAGCGACGACGCCGAGTTCCTGCAGTCGCTGGTCACGCTGCCGGTGTCCGGGGGCGAGACCTACCTCATCGAGCTCGGCGGTTGGAGCGGCGACAGCGGCAGCTATGTGCTGGCCGTCGCGTTCACGCCGGACATCCCGTCGCCCGACGTGGTGCTGTCGCAGCAGAAGATCAGCGACACACAGGGCGGCTTCGAGGGCGACCTGTCCGGCGGCAGCGCGTCCTTCGGCATCAGCGTCGCGTCGCTGGGGGACCTGGACGGCGACGGCGTCGCGGACCTGGCGGTGGGCTCGCCTTTCGAGAACCTGGCCCAGCCGGACGCAGGCGCGGTGTGGATCCTGTTCCTGCACGCGGACGGCACGGTGAAGTCGCACGCGCGCATCGCCACCGGGCAGGGAGGCTTCACGGGCGCCACCGGCCACACCGAGTGGGGCGTGGCCGTGGCGGCGCTGGGCGACCTCTCCGGCGACGGAACGCTCGAGCTGGCCGTGGGCGCGTCGGGCGACGACGACGGCGGCGAGAACCGCGGCGCGGCGTGGATCCTCTCGCTGCTGCCGGACGGCAGCGTGACCGGGCACGTCAAGATCAGCGACACGCAGGGCGGCTTCGGCGGCAACGTCTTCGACGGCGACGCCATGGGCAGCAGCCTGTGCGCGCCGGGCGACATCGACGGCGACGGCACGCCGGAGCTGGCCGCGGGCGCGCCGGGCCGCGACGACAGCGACCCCAACGCCGGCGCCGCGTGGATCTGGTTCCTGCTGCCCGACGGCAGCGTGCACGACTGGCAGCGCATCAGCGACACGGGTGGCTTCTTCCTCGGCGTGCTGGACGAGGAGGACGCCTTCGGCAGCGGCCTCGCCGCGCCCGGCGACCTGGACGGGGACGGCCTCCCCGACCTGCTCGTCGGCGCGATCGGCGACGACGACGGCGGCCCGCAGCGCGGCGCCATCTGGGCGCTGTTCCTGCTGCCCGACGGCAAGGTCCGGGACGAGTCCAAGATCAGCGCGACCAGTGGCGGCTTCTCCGGGCTGCTCTTCGACAACGCGCTGCTGGGCAAGGGCCTGGCCGCAGCCGGCGACCTGGACGACGACGGCGTGGCCGACCTGTTCGCCGGCGCCACCGGCGACCCCGACGGCGGTCCGCTGCACGGCGCGGTGTGGATCCTCTTCCTCACGCCCCAGGGCACCGTGGAGGGCCAGGTCAAGCTCAGCCAGAAGAAGGGCGGCTTCGAAGGGCTGCTGGGCGATTCCGCGTTCTTCGGCGAGGCCCTCGCCGCGCCCGGAGACCTGGACGGCGACGGACGCGCCGACCTGGTCGTGGGCAACCGCTTCGACGACGACGGCGCCACCGACCGCGGCGCGCTGTGGATGCTGTTCCTCGACGCGGCCAACCCGTGGATCCAGCTCGCCGACGCGCTGCCCGGCAGCACCGGCCCGCCGCTGCTCGCGGGAAGCGGCCCGCTGCTCGGCGACACCAAGGCCGTGGTGAACCTGTCGTCGGCCAGGCCGCTGGCGCCGGCGGTCCTGGTGGTCGGCCTGCAGGCCCTCGAGGTGTCGCTGCTGGGCGGCACGCTGGTGCCCGCCGCCGACGTGGTCGTGGCCGGACTGCTGACCAGCGCCGCCGGCACGCTGCAGGTCGCGGGCCGCTGGCCCGTCGGCGTGCCGCCGGGCTTCGAGACCTTCTACCAGGCGTGGATCTTCGACTCCGCCGCGCCACAGGGTTGGGCGGCGAGCAACGCGCTGCAGGCGGTGACGCACTGACGGCGCGGGGCGGAGGCGCGACGCGCCGTCGCTGGTCCCGGCTCCGGCCGAGGATAGAGTGGCCCGGACCCGCTTCGGGGTCCTCATGCCAGCCGCGCCCTCCCCCCACGTCCTCCTGCGCCACGTGCGCCGCGCCTTCGGCCGGCGCGTCGTCTTTGACGACCTGTGCTGCGAATTCCCGCGCGGCAACATCACGGTCATCGCCGGCGGCAGCGGCTCGGGCAAGAGCACGCTGCTGCGCCTGGTGGGCGGGCTGATCCGTCCCGACGCGGGCGAGGTGCTGGTGGACGGGCGCGACGTGGCGCGGCTGCGCGAGTCCGGCCTGGCCGAGGTGCGCCAGGGCCTCGGGATGCTCTTCCAGAACGGCGCGCTGCTCGACTCGCTGTCGGTCTTCGCCAACGTGGCCTTTCCGCTGCGCGAGCACAGCGACCTGTCCGAACGCGAGATCGCGGAGGTCGTGCACGAGAGCCTGCGGCACGTGGGGCTGGCCGACGTGGACGCCCTGCTGCCCGGCCAGCTCTCGGGCGGCATGCGCAAGCGCGTGGCCCTGGCGCGCGCCATCGTGCGCCGGCCCTCGCTGCTGCTGGTGGACGAGCCCTTCTCGGGCCTCGACCCGATCTCGGCCCTGCGCATCGAGCGCCTGCTGGTCCAGTTGCGCGGCGAGGGCGGGCTGACGCTGCTGGTGGTCAGCCACGACCCGCCCAGCACGCTGCGCATGGCGGCGCACCTGGTGGCGCTGGTGGGCGGGCGCGCGGTGCAGGGCCCGCCGCGCACGCTGCTGGGCCACGCGGACCCGCGCGTGCGGGCGCTGCTGGGCGAGGCCATCGACCCGGCGCTGGTGGCCGCCGAGGAGGAGCGCTGATGCCGGGCCTGCTGGGCGAGCTGGGCTTCCGCTGCACGCGCTTCCTGGCCGACCTCGGGCAGCTCGGCGTGTTCTCGTGGGCCGTCGCGCGCGCGCTGCTGCGCCCGCCGCCGCGCATCCGCGAGGGACTTTCCGAGCTCTACAAGCAGGGCGTGCTGTCCGTGTCCATCATCGTGGTCGCGGGCCTGGCGGTGGGCATGGTGCTGGGGCTGCAGGGCTACTCGATCCTCTCGCGCTTCGGGGCGGCCGACGCGCTGGGCAGCATGGTCGGCCTGTCGCTGCTGCGCGAGCTGGGGCCGGTGCTGACGGCGCTGCTGGTCACCGGCCGCGCGGGCTCGGCCACCACGGCCGAGATCGGCACCATGGTGGCCACCGAGCAGCTCGACGGCCTGCGCATGATGTCGGTGGACCCGGTGCACTACGTCATCGCACCGCGCGCGCTGGGGCTGATGGCCGTGATGCCGCTGCTCTCGGCGCTGTTCATCACCTGCGGCATCTTCGGCGGCTGGCTGGTGGGCACGGGCCTGATGGGCCTGGACTCGGGGCGCTACCTGTCCAGCCTGCAGGCCAACACCGACTTCCGCGACGACGTCGTGGGCAGCTTCGTGAAGGCCGCGATCTTCGGCGTCATCGTCGCGCTGGTGTCCACGTGGCGCGGCTACCGCGCCGAGCCAACGTCCGCCGGCGTCAGCGCCGCCACCACCAGCACGGTGGTCAGCGCGAGTTTGAGCATCCTGCTGGGCGACTATATGATCACCGCGCTCTGGGGCCTGTGAGATGGAACGCTCTGCGTCGCGAGACCTCGCCGTGGGACTCTTCGTGCTGGCCGGCCTGCTGGCCGTGGCCTTCCTGTCGCTGCGCGTCGGCGGCTTCACGCTGGTCAAGCCGGACACGATCACGCTCTACGCCTCCTTCGACGAGATCGGCGGCCTCAAGCCGCGCTCGCCGGTGCAGATCTCCGGGGTCAAGGTGGGCGAGGTGCGCCGCATCGCCCTGGACCAGGACGACCGCGCGCGCGTCGAGATGGACGTGGACGCGCACGTGAAGTACCCGGCGGACACGGCGGCCTCCATCCAGACCGCCGGCGTGCTGGGCGACCGCTACGTCTCGCTGCAGCTCGGCGGCGACGAGCAGCTGCTGGGCCACGGCGGCACGATCGACTTCACCGAGTCGGCCCTGGTGCTCGAGCGCGTCATCGGCAAGCTGATCCACAACGCGGCGGTGGGCGAGGATCATTGATGCGCGTCCCCGCCCTGCGCGGCCTGCCGGCCGCGGCGCTGCTGCTGGCCGCCTGCGCCGCGCCCGCGGACACGCCCGAGTGGGACCCGTGGCAGGAGCTGAACCGCGGGACCTTCCGGTTCAACGAGCGCCTCGACGAGTACGCGCTGGAGCCGGCGGCCGAGGGCTGGGAGGCCATCACCTCGCCCGGTTGGCGCGAGTCGGTGGGCCACTTCGCGGACAACCTGCGCTTCCCGCTGCACCTGGTGAACGGGTTGCTGCAGGGCCGCCCGGCGGACGCCGGCGTGGCCACGGCGCGCTTCGTGGTCAACACCACCCTGGGCCTGCTGGGCTTCTTCGACCCGGCCACGCCGCTGGGTCTGGACATCCGGCGCGCCGACTTCGGCGAGACGCTGTGGCGCTGGGGCGCCGATGAGGGGCCGTACCTGGTGCTGCCGTTCTTCGGTCCGTCCAACCCGCGCGACACGGCGGGCCTGGCGGGCGACTCCGCCATCGTCGGCAGCGTCACGCCCGGCGGGTGGGCGGTGCTGGCCATCCACGTGCTCATCACGGTGAATTGGCGCGCCAGCAACCTGGACAACATCCGCGAGGCGCGCGAGGCGTCGTTCGACTATTACGTGGCGGTGCGCAGCGCCTGGCTGAACGACCGGCGCCGCGACATCGGAGTCATGCTCCCGCCAGAAGCGCCGGACTCCGCCCGTCCGTCCCCCGGGGAAGAGGATCCCTACGATGTCGATGCGATCATCGAGAACTAGCAGCCTGGTGCTCGTCGCGGCCCTGCTGGCGGGCGGCGTGGCCGCCCCCGTGGCGGCGCAGGCGGCAGGGGAAGAGCCGGCCCCGGCGCGCAGCGCGCGCGCATTCGCCGTGCAGGCCATCGGTGACGTGACCGCCATCCTGAAGGACCGCACGGCGAACCAGGCCGCGCGCCGGGCGCGCATCGAGCCGCTGGTCGAGCGCTGGCTGGACGCCGAAGTCATCGCCAAGCTGACCCTGGCGCGCAACTGGAAGTCCTTCGACCCGGCGCAGCAGCAGGAGTTCGTGCTCGCCTTCCGCAAGCACCTGGTGCTGACCTACTACCGCAACGTCGACCGTTACGCCTTCGAGCGCATCGATGTCTACGAGGATCGCGCCGAGAGCAAGGGCGACTTCACCGTGCGCACGCGCGTCGTCTCGCCCGAGGCCGGCGACGTGCTGATCGACCTGCGCCTGCGGCCGACGGCCGGCGACTGGAAGGCGATCGACATCACGATCGAGGGCGTCAGCCTGGTGCAGAACTTCCGCAGCCAGTTCCAGGAGGTGCTCAGCGACGGCAAGCCGGCGCAGCTGCTGCGTTCGCTGCGCGAGAAGAACGAGGCCACCGAGGCCAAGTACCGCGAGGCCGAGGCGGCCGAGGCGGCCGAGGCCGCCCCGGGGCGCGCGCCGGCCGGCGGCTGACGCGCGTCTCGCGCCGCCGAGGGCCGGCACGGTAGCCTGCCGGCCCCATGCGCCCGAGCCGCACCGCCGAGGCCGTGCTCCTGCTGCTGCCGTTGCTGCTGCTGCCGGCGGCGCTGTTCGGGCTGTCGCGCGAGCAGGCCCCGTCCGGCGCGGCGCCGGCGACGCGCGGCGCGGAGCGCGAGCTGGTCATCGCCAGCCCGCAGTGGGAGGGCATCAAGCAGGAGTTCGAGCGCGGCTTCCGCGCCTGGCTGGCGGCGCGCGGCGAGCCTGACGTGCGCCTCACGTGGCTGGACCACGGCGGCGGCACGCAGACGCTGCGCTGGATCGAGGAGCAGTTCCGCGCGCGGCCGGCGGGCATCGGCGTGGACCTGCTCTTCGGCGGCGGCACGGACCCGTTCGAGGCGCTCAAGGCGGCGGGCCTGCTCGAGCCGCACGCGCCCGACCCGGGCATCCTGGCCGGCGTGGCGCGCGAGATCGGCGGCTTCCCGGTGTACGACCCGGACGGCTTCTGGTTCGGCACCTGCCTGACCGGCTTCGGCGTGATGTCCAACCGCGCCGTGTTCGACGAGCTGCCCGCCCTGCGCGGCCTGCAGGTGCGCACGTGGGAGGACCTGGCCGACCCGCGCCTCTTCGGCTGGGTGGGCAGCGCCGACCCGCGCAGCTCGTCCAGCTACCACACCACCTACGAGATCGTGCTGCAGTCGTGGGGCTTCGAGGACGGCATGCGCCTGCTGCGCCTGATCGCCGGCAACTGCAGCGCCTTCTCGCGCTTCAGCTCGGAGATCCCCAAGCTGTGCACGCTGGGGCAGTTCGCCTGCGCACCGGCCATCGACCAGTACGCGCAGGCGCAGATCGACGCGGTCGGGCCGGTGGTCGAGTTCGTGCTGCCGCAGGGGCGCACGCTGGTGAACCCCGACGCCGCGGCCATCCTCAAGGGCGCGCCCGGCCTGCCGGCGGCGCGCCAGTTCATCGACTTCCTGCTGTCGCAGGAGGCCGGGCGGCTGTGGATGCTGCACGCCGGCGAGCCGGGCGGCCCGCGCGACCAGCCGCTCTCGCGCGCCAGCGTGCGCCCGGCGCTGTACGCCGAGTGCGCCGGGCGCACGTCGGTGGCGCAGGACCCCTTCGCGCTGCGCTTCGACCTGCACTACGACTACGAGCGCGCCAGCCGGCGCTGGAACGTGCTCAACGACTGGCTGGGCGCGACGCTGATCGACGTGCACCCCGAGCTGCGCGCGGCGGTGGGCGCGCTGCACCGCATGGACGGCGCGGCGCGCGCGCGGGCCGAGGCGCTGCTGGCGCGCAACCCCGCCTCCGAGTCCGAACTGCTCGAGCTGGCCGCGCGCTGGGACGACGCGCCGCTGCGCGAGAGCCGGCGCGTGGCCTGGGCCGACTTCTCCCGCGCGCGCTACCGCGAGGTCGCGGCGCTGGCCGCGCCTGCGGCGGAGGCCGCCCGGTGACGGCCGTGGCGATCGAGTCGCTGGCCGTGCGCTTCGGCGCCGTGGAGGTGCTGCGCGACGTCTCGCTGTCCATCGCCGACGGCGAGTTCTTCTGCCTGCTCGGGCCGTCGGGCTGCGGCAAGACCACGCTGCTGCGCGCCGTGGCCGGCTTCGTCGAGCCGGCCGCGGGGCGCATCCTGTTCGACGGCCGCCCGGTGCAGGGCGTGCCGCCCGCGCGGCGCGACACGGGGCTCGTCTTCCAGAACTACGCGCTCTGGCCGCACCTCACGGTGGCGCAGAACGTGGCCTTCGGCCTGGAGGTGCGCAAGGTGCCGGCGCCCGAGCGCGAGCGCCGCGTGCGCGAGGCGCTGGCGCTGGTGCGCATGGAGCACCTGGCCGAGCGCCAGCCCAACCGCCTGTCGGGCGGCCAGCAGCAGCGCGTGGCCCTGGCGCGCGCGCTGGTGGTGCAGCCGGCCGTGCTGCTGCTGGACGAGCCGCTCTCCAACCTGGACGCGGGCCTGCGCGTCGAGCTGCGCGCCGAGATCCGCGAGATCCAGCGGCGCACGCGGCGCACGGCGGTCTACGTCACGCACGACCGCGCCGAGGCGCTGGCGCTGGCCGACCGCATCGCCATCCTGCGCGACGGCCGTATCGAGCAGCTGGGCGCGCCGGAGGAGCTGTACGACCGGCCCATCTCGCCCTTCGTGGCCGGCTTCGTGGGCGACTGCAACCGCCTCTTCGGCGAGGTGGCGGCCGACGAAGGCGGCCGGGTGCTGGTGCGCGGGGCGTGGGGCGCGGTGGAGGCGCGCGCCACGGGCCGCGAACGCCCCGCGCCCGGCGCGCCCGCGCAACTGCTGCTGCGGCCCGAGTGCCTGCGCCTGTTGCCCGCCGCGCCCTCCGCGCCGGGGCGCCTGCGCGGACGCATCGCCCGGCGCATCTTCCTGGGCGAGGTCGTGCAACTGGACGTCGAGCTGGCCGGCCCGGCCACGCTGCGCGTGCTGCAGCTGGGTGGCGAGCGCGACGCGCGCGAGGGCGAGGTCGTGACGGTGGGCGTGGATGACGCGCTGGCCTTTCCTGGTAGCGCCGGATGAGCGCGCGCCTCGGGACGCTGCTGCTGTACGCCTTCTTCGCGCTGTTCCTGGCCTGGCCCGTGGGCCACGTGCTGCACGGCGCCTTCGCGGCGCCGGACGGCGGCCTCTCGCTGCGCGCCTTCGGCATGCTGGCGCGCAACGACGTCCTGCTGGAGTCGATCGGCAACAGCCTGCTGGTGGCGGCGGCCGCGACGACGCTGTGCACGCTGCTGTGCTTCCCGCTGGCGCACCTGTTCGTGTCGCGCGAGTTCCGCGGCAAGACCGTGCTGCAGGCGCTGCTGCTCTCGGCGCTGGTGCTGCCGCCCTTCGTGGCGGCCATCGGCGTGCGCCAGCTCTTCGCGCGCTTCGGCTCGGTCAACCTGGCTCTGCTGCGCGCCGGCCTGGTCGACACGCCGATCGACTTCCTGGGCGGGCACCCGCTGGCGGGCGTGATCGCGCTGGAGACGCTGCACCTCTACCCGATCCTGTTCCTCAACCTGGCCGCGGCGCTGGCCAACGTGGACCCGTCGCTGCACGAGGCGGCCGAGGCGGCGGGCGCGGGGCGCTGGACGCGCTGGCGGCGCGTGACGCTGCCGCTGGTGCTGCCGGGCTGGTTCGCGGGCGCGATCGTGGTCTTCATCTTCGCGCTCACGGACGTCGGGTCGCCGCTGGTCTTCGACGTGCACGGGCTGGCGGCGGTGCAGATCCTCGACCGCGCCCTGGAGGGCAGCCGCGACCCGGTGGGCTACGCGCTGGTGGTCGTGGTGCTGCTGCTGTGCGCGGGGCTGTTCCTGGCCGGGCGGCGGCTGACGGCGCGCGAGGCGGCCAGCCAGGGCGTCAAGGGCAGCACGCTGGCGCGCGCGCGGCCGCTGGGCGCGGCCGGGCGCTGGCTGGGTCTGCCGGCGCTGGGCTTGCTGGCGCTGCTGACGCTGCTGCCGCACGTGTCCATCGCCGCGCTGGCCTTCTCCGGGAGCTGGTTCTTCAGCGTGCTGCCGCAGGAGCTGACCACGCGTCACATGGGCGAGGTGCTGACGCACCCGATCGCGTACCTGGGCGTGCGCAACTCGCTCGTGTATGCCTCGCTGGCCACGGTCATCGACCTCGTGCTGGGGCTGTCCATCGCCTGGCTGGCCGTGCGGCGCGGCGGGCGCGCGGCGCGTGGGCTGGACCTGCTGGCCACGCTGCCGCTGGCGGTGCCGGGCGTGGTGCTGGCCTTCGGCTATTCCGGCGCGTGGATCGGCACGCCGCTGGAGCGGTGGCTCGACCCCGCGCGCGGCGCGCTGCTGCTGCTGGTCATCGGCTATTCCGTGCGCCGCCTGCCGTACGTGGTGCGCGCGGCGGACGCGGGCCTGCGCCAGGTGCCCGTGGCGCTGGAGGAGGCCGCGCGCAACCTGGGCGCCAGCGGCCCGACGACACTGCGCCGCGTGACCATCCCGCTGCTGGCCGGCAACCTGGTGGCCGGCGGCCTGCTGGCCTTCTCCTTCGCGATGCTCGAGGTGTCCGAGAGCCTCGTGCTCGCGCCGGTCAAGGCCGACTATCCCATCGCCAAGGCCATCTACCTGCTGCTGGGCGACATCGCCGAGGGCCCGCAGGTGGCCTGCGCCATGGGCCTGATCGGCACGGCGCTGCTGGCGTACTCGCTGCTGGTCGCGGGCCGGCTGCTCGGGCGCAGCCTGGGCGAGCTGTTCCGCGCCTGAGGCGCACGGTGACGTCGTTGGCGGAGCGCAGCGCAGTGCACCCCGCCGCGAGGAGCCACGGTCGCCCGCCGCGTCACACGGGCAGGTCGACACGAGTGGCGCGGGCGGACGAAGCTCCCGTGCACGGAACGGGCGGGATCGTCAGCTGCGTGGAGGGCACGGACGCGGGCGCTCGGGTGGTCCTGCGTGCGCTGGTGGCGCCCGAAAAAACGGAGACAGACGCGTCGTGCATCCCGAGTCTGACGGGGCGCCGAGCGCGCGGTTGCGCCCCGACTTCGCCACAGGTCGGCGTTCATCACCGTCGCGCAAACGCCACTACAGTGCCGCGCATTCGGGCACGGGGCAGCACCACTCCTGCGTGCCCGAGACTTTCACGAAAGGTCGTGCCGCCCATGGGATCCGTGCGTGTTTCGCTCAACTCGCGCAAGGACGTCGAGGCCGTCGGCTCGACGCTGCGCATGGAGATCCTGCGCCACCTGCAGACCCACGGGCCCAGCACCGTGTTCGAGCTGGCGCGGCGCATGGGCCGCTCGTCCGACTCGCTGTACTACCACGTGCGGCGGCTGCAGGAGGTGGGCGTGCTGGCGCGCACGGGAACGCGCAGCGGCACGCGGCGCGAGGAGGGCATCTTCGCCCTGGCGGGCGAGCCGCTGACGGTCTCGGTCGAGTCCTCGGGCGAGGGTGCGGCCGAGGCGGTGCTGGAGTCGGCGCGCGCGGTCCTGCACGACGCCGAGAGCAACCTGGCCGCGGTGCTGGAGCAGGAGCGCACCTTGGCGCGCCGCCGGCCGCCCGTGCGCATCGACGGCCGCGGCAACGCCGGCGAGCCCGTCACGCGCAACCTGCCGCTGGTCACGCGCATGCGCGGCCGGCTGCCCGAGCATGCGGTGGCCGAGATCTGCGCGCACCTCGACGCCATCGCCGAGATCTTCGTGCGCCACAAGCGCGGCCAGGCGCCCGTGGGCCCTGACGCGCCGCCCTTCCACGAACTGGCCGCCATCCTGGCGCCCCTGCACGAGCCCGATCGCCCGAGCTGACGCCGCGATCACGGGCTGCAAACCCGGCGTGCTCCGACGCGCGCCCGCTGCTAGAATCCCGGACTCGAATCCGGCGGGGCGGCGGTGGGGCCGGTCCCGGAGAAGCTTGGCGGCTTGCGGGAGGGTGGGCGCATGCTCGTTTCGGCCTTGGTGACCCCGTTCTCGCTGGATGGAAAGGCGCCGGAGCTCGATCGCTTCGCGCGCCTGGTCGGCTACGCGCTCGATCACGGCTGCGACCAGGTGCTGGTCGGCGGGCCGACGGGCGAGGGCGCGGCGCTGGACGACAGCGAGTGGGAGGCGCTGCTCGAGGAGGCGGTCGGTGCGGCGCGCCCGCACCAGGTCCTGGCCGCGCCCGGCGCCGGCCGGTTGCCGGACATCATCGCGCGCGGGCGCCTGGCGCTGGAGCTGGGCGTGCGCGACTTGCTGCTGGCGGATGCGCCCGCCTCGGGCGCCAGCTCCGGCGCGCTGCGCGAGTCCTGGTACGGCGCCCTGGCGCGCGCGCTGCCCGAGGCGCAGATCTGGCCGCTGACGGCGCCCGCGCTCACCGGGACGGAGCTGCTGCCCGACGACCTCGCGCGCCTGCGCTACGATTGCCCCAACGTCCTGGGCGTGGTGGACGCCAGCGGCCGCCTGGCGCGCATGGCGCGCGTGCGCACGCTGTGCGGCGAGGACTTCTCCATCCTGTGCGCCGACGACCTGATGCTGCGCGACGCGCTGGTCGACCCGGCCATCCGCGCCGACGGAGGCGTGCTGGGCGCCTGCAACCTGGTCCCCGGCGCGATCCGGCGCCTGCACGACGAGGCCAGCCGCGGCAGTCCGGCCCGCGCGCGCGAACTGCAGGAAGCGCTCACGCCGCTGCTGGGCCTGGCCTCGGTGACGGTGGAGGAGACGCTGCTGCTGCGCGGCGAGGCGCTGGCGGTGCCGCAGCGCTCGCGTGCGCCGGTGCCGCTCAAGGCGGCGCTGGCCCTGCTGGGCGTCGGGCCGGCCAGCGTGCGCCCGCCCCTCGGGCCGCTGGGCCCCGCCGGCACGGCGCGCGTGCGCGCGGCGCTGGCGCACACGCACCGCCGTCATCCCGAGCTGCTGGCGCCGCTGGCAAGGTACTTCGAACTGGATCTCGCGCGGCTGGCCGGAACGGACTTGCGTGGACGCGAGGCCGAGCTCGCCGGGTTCGAGGCCTAGGAGCCCCGCGCCCCACGCGACGGCGACTTCGCTGGCGACGGCGCCGATGCCATCATGGGCCGCCGACGCCCCGTTTCCGGATCGCGCATGTCCCTCTCGCCCCTCATCGTCGTCAAGGTCGGCGGTGCGCTGCTCACCGACGGCAACGCGCTGCGTCACGTGAGCGAGTCCATCGCACGCCGCCGCCTGCGCGGCGAGCGCCTGCTGGTCGTGGTCTCCGCGCTGCGCGGCGTGACGGACGAGCTGGAGCGCGCCGCCACGCTGGCCCTGGACGCCCGCAGCGGCCTCGAGCTGGTGCGCGACGTGATGGACCGCCTGCGCCGCCAGCACGAGTCCGTGCTGTCGGAGCTGCCCGGCCGCGACGCCGTGCGACTGCGCCTGCAGCCGGTGCTGGATTCGATCGGGGGCCTGCTGACCGGCATCCGCCTGACGGGCGAACTGACGCCGCGCACGCGCGACCTGGTCATGTGCCACGGCGAGCGGCTGGCCGCGCCGCTGGTGGCCGCGGGCGTGCTCGCCGCCGGCGCCGACGCGCGCGACGTCACCAGCGAGGAGGCCGGCCTGGTCGCCAGCGGCACCTTCCGCGTGGGTTCGTGCGACCTGGCCGCCACGGCCCCGCGCCTGGCCGCGCTGGAGCACGAGTTGCACGATCGGGTCGTCGTGCTGACCGGCTTCTACGGCGTCAACGCGGCCGGCGATGTCGTGCTCTTCGGCCGCGGCGGCAGCGACTACACCGCCGGCGTCGTCGCCGCCTGCCTGCACGCCCGCGGCCTGGAACTGTGGAAGGACGTGCCCGGCTTCATGACCGCGGACCCGCGCGAGGTGCCCGGCGCGCGACTGGTCTCCGAGCTCTCCTACGAGGAGGCCTGCGAACTGGGCCTGTACGGCGCGCGCATCCTGCACCCGCGCTGCCTCGAGCCGCTGCGCGGCCTGCCGGTGGCGGTCTCGGTGCGGCCCGTCGCGGACGTGGACGCCACGGGCACGCTGCTGGTCGAGCGTCGCGCCGCGCCATCCGCGCCGGGCGTGGTGGCGCTGGCCGCGCGGCGCGGCGTGGCGGTGGTGCGCGTGCAGGGCGCGGCGATGGTCAACGAGCCCGGCGTGGCCGGCCGCATCCTCTCGGCCATGGGCGAGGCGCGCATCAACGTGGACGCGGTGGCGGCTTCGATGACCTCGCTGTCCTTCACCATTGCGGCGTCGGACGCGGCCGGCGCGCGCCATGCGTTGCGCCGCCTGCACGAGCGCGGTGAAGCCGGCGTCGAGGACGTGCGCGTGCAGGAGCAGGCCGCACTGCTGGGCGTGGTGGGCGAGCGCGTGGCCGGCGACCCCACCCTGGCCGGCCGCCTGCTGGCGCGTCTGGGCGCGCTGGGGATCGACGTGCACCTGGTGTGCCACGGCCCGGGCGACGTCTCGTTGTCCTGCGCGGTGCCCGAGGCCGACCTGCGGCGCGCGCTGCTGGCGCTGCACGAGGAGTTCTTCCCGGCCGGGGCGCGACCGGGCAGGCGACGGGCGCGGAGCGCATGATGCGCCGGCCGGTGGCGGTGCTGGGCGCGACGGGCGTGGCCGGCCGGCAGGCGCTGGCGGCGCTGGCGCGCCACCCGTGGTTCGAGGTGGCGCTGGTGGCGGCCAGCGCGGACAGCGCCGGGCGGCGGCTGGGCGACGTGCTCGCGGCGCGCGGGCAAGGCGAGCGCCGCGCCGCGGACCTGATCGCCGCGCCGCGCACGTCGGCGCAGCAGCGCGCGGAGCGCGAGCCGCTGCCCGACGCGCTGCTGGACCTCGTGCTGCAGGATGGCGCCGCGGTCGACGTGCGCGGCTGCGTGGCGGTGTTTTCGATGCTGCCCTCCGCGCCGGCCCGCGTGCTCGAGGCGCGCTGCGCCGCCACCACGCCGGTCTTCTCCACCGCGTCGGCCTTCCGCATGGAGCGCGACACCCCGCTGCTGCTGGCCGGCGTGAACCCCGACCACGCGGCGCTGCTGGACGCGCAGCGCCGCGCGCGCGGCTGGCGCGGCTTCGTCGCGCCGGGCCCCAACTGCACCGTGGTGGGGCTGGCGGTCACGCTGGCGCCGCTGCAGCGCCTGTTCGGCGTGACGTCCGTGACGCTCACCTCGATGCAGGCCGTCTCCGGCGCCGGCAGCCGCGCGCCCGACGTCGCCGCGGCCGTGGCCGGCAACCTGCTGCCGTGGATCGACCAGGAGGAGGAAAAGGTCGAGCGCGAGGCGCACAAGATCCTGGGCGCGCTGCACGGCGGTGCGCTGCACATGGCGTCCTTCCCGGTCTCGGCCACTTGCACGCGCGTGCCCGTGGAGGACGGCCACACGCTGTCCGTATCGGTCGCGCTGCGCGAGCCGGCCGGCCCCGGCGACGCGGCCGCCGCGCTGCTGGCCGAGGATCCCTGGCACGGCCGCGCGCTGCCGGGCAAGCCCGCGCGCTGGATCGACGTGCGCGCCGAGCCCGACCGCCCGCAGCCACTGTTGGACCGCGACACCGGCGGCGGCCTGACCACGGTCGTCGGGCGCATTCGGCGCGACGCCGTGCACGGTGGCGTGAAGTACGTGGTCCTGTCGCACAACGCCGTGCTGGGCGCAGCCGGCGGCGCCGTGCTGCTGGCCGAGGACCTGCTGGAACGCGGGGTGTATTGACGTCGTCGTGGGCCGCGGGGGAGCAGCGGCGATGGGCGGGTTGGCGACTCGGCTTGCCTCACGGAAGATCCGCTTTGGGCGGATCTTCCGGGGGGCTGCGAACGAGTCGCC
>Ga0247727_10011535_pt1 | contig 15397 bp, 12 predicted proteins | sample WisWelCaveWW1625_FD_202498 | JGI IMG/M metagenome (GOLD analysis project Ga0247727, IMG submission 202498) | Biofilm microbial communities from Wishing Well Cave, Virginia, United States - WW16-25 | ecosystem: Environmental > Aquatic > Deep subsurface > Groundwater > Cave microbial mat | place... | reverse complement strand
GTGTCGCGCACCGGGTACACGGGAGAACTCGGCTACGAGATCTTCTGTCACCCCAAGGACGCCGAAGAGATCTGGGACGCCATCTGGGAGGCGGGTCGTGCTTATCGGCTGACACCGCTAGGCCTCGATGCTCTCGACATGGTGAGAGTCGAAGCCGGTTTGGTGTTCCCTGGTATTGACTTCGACGACCAGACGGATCCGTTTGAGGCCGGCCTCGGGTTCACCGTCCCCGCAGGCAAAGAGGCCGACTTTTCCGGCAAGCGTGCCCTCCAAGAAAGAAGGGCCAATCCGCAAAGGAAGCTGGTCGGGCTTGACCTGGCGGGCAACGAACCGGCCGGCCACGGCGATTCGGCCTACTCGGGGAGAATGCAGATTGGAGTCGTTACCTCGGGGGTCCGGTCGCCGTTGTTGCAGAAGAACCTCGCTTTCTGCCGGATCCACGTCGACTATGCGGAGCCGGGTACAGCGGTGGAGATCGGAAAGCTCGATGGCCAACAAAAACGGATCCCGGCGACTGTGGTGGCTTTCCCCTTTTACGACCCTGAGAAGACTCGTCCTCGGTCGTAAATGGCGCCCAGCAACCTACCCTACCTCGACGGTGACACCGTCCACCGGTTGGCGCCCTACGACCTCTTAGTGCAAGCGCTGCACGACGGCCACCTGGAACCGGAACCGGCGGTGAGGCGGGTGGTCTATGCCCCTGAGGGCCGCGACGAGATGTTCCTCGGGTTGCCCGCCTGGGCGCCGGATGAGGCGATCGGGGTCAAGCTGGTGACCGTCTTCCCCGACAACCTGGCGAAGGGGAAACCGTCGGTGCAGGCGGTCTACGTGCTCTTCGACGGGGAAGACGGCAAACCGCTTTGTGCGATGGACGGGACCGCACTCACCTATCGGAAGACGTCGTGCGATTCGGCGCTCGGTTCACGGTTTTTATCTCGCCCGGACGCCAGGACCCTGCTGATGGTCGGGGCAGGTGGTATGGCCCGGCATCTGATCGCCGCCCACCGGGTGGTACGCCCGAGTCTGCAGACAGTGCTGGTCTGGAACCGGACCCGCGAGAGGGCTCAGCAGCTCGCCGCGGCGGTAGGGGGCGAGGTTGCGGGGGACTTAGATCAGGCCGTGTCGGAGGCCGACATCATCTCGTCGGCCACCATGACCCAGGAACCTCTGATCAAGGGGGAGATGATTCGACCGGGCACTCACCTCGACCTCGTGGGCGCCTACCTCCCCGATCACCGGGAGGTCGACGACGAGGTCATCCGGCGGGCCAAGATCTACGTCGATTCCCACCTGGCCGCGGTTGAGGAGTCGGGGGATCTGGTGATCCCGCTCAACACCGGATTGATCACCCACGACGACATCAGAGGCGACCTTTATGCCTTGTGCCAAGGCAGGGTCGACGGACGGAGCAACCCGAGTGACATAACGGTCTTCGAAAACGGCGGTGGCGGCCACCTCGACTTGATGACAGCCCGCTACGTCTGGAGATCGTTCTCTGACTGAACAGATCAGCCATCAAATGTTGGCGTGCGCACGGTCGCTTTTTTCAGGACTGATCGTGGTTGGCCAAATTTTCGTAGCAGGGCATGCCGAAAACAGCCGTTCTCGTTGGAATAAGCAAGAACCCGTTGTTATCGTCGCACAGCATGCGGCGGGCGTTACCTTGCCGTGTCACCCGTTCGGGTGACGTTTCCGATGGGAGAAAGGACTGCCAATCGTGAATCTCAAGCTCTTCCGTGAAATGCGCAACTCGAAGGGACCCCTCCAGCAAGAGGTGATCGACTCATATGCCGATGGACGGATGAGCCGTCGCGACTTCATCAGGCGAGGCACCGTGGTGGGTCTCTCCTTGCCCTTCATGAACGTGATCATTGCCGCCTGCGGCGGTCCGGTAACGACCACCGTCGGGCCAGGAACGACTGCAGGAACAGTCCCTGCAACCACCACTCCCCCTTTGACGACCGTACCGCCGGTGGCGGGCGGCGTCATCAGGGTGGCCGCCCAGACACCTCGTGTTCTCGACCCTGTAGCCATGCAAGACCTCAGCTCGTACAACCTGGTCGCTCAGACCTTCGAGTTTTTGGCAGGTCTCGGGGTAGCGGGAGATATCGGACCGGGTCTGGCCGAATCCTGGGAGGCGAACGCCGACGGCAGCGTTTGGACCTTCAACCTCCGCCCGGGGGTCAAGTGGCAAGATGGGTCCGACTTCACCTCGGCCGACGTCGCCGCTTCCATGGACCGTCTCACCGAGTTCGGTAACTCCGGTCTCAAGGGTGTCATCGAAGCCGGGGCAGTCGATGCATCCGATCCAAGCAAGGCGGTGTTCACGCTCCTGGGCCCCAACGGCAACTTCCCGTATCTGGTTTCGCTCTACAACGCCCAAGCCCTAATAACCCCGGTCGGCTTTGAGCTCGGTCAGACGGCCGATGGCAACCCCAACGGAACTGGTCCCTTCAAGATCGTCAGCTTCGATCCGGCCACGGGCGCCAAGTTCGAACGCAACCCCGATTGGTGGGGCGGGCAAACGCCGCTTGATGGAAGTGAATGGAGCTTCTTCGATGACGTGGGTGCGATGGTGACCGCTACATCGGCGGGAGAGTTTGATGCCATCGTCCAGTTCCAACTCCTCGGCGGAGAAGCCCTGTTGAACAATGCCGACTTCAACACAGTGATCACCAAGAACACCACCCACCGCCAGATCTGGATGCGGTGCGACACCGGGCAGTTCGCCGACAAGAAGGTTCGTCAGGCCCTGGCGCTGTCCATCGACCGTAAGGCGCTCATAGACACGCTGTTCTCCGGTTACGCCGATATCGGCAACGACCACGTGATCGCACCGCTCTACCCCTTCTTCGATGAAACCCAGGAACAGCGGCCTCGCGACATCGAGCAGGCCAAGACACTCCTGGCAGAGGCCGGCAAGTCGGATCTGACCGCCGACCTCCACTTCGGAGAGCTGCAGGAGATCCCCGAATTGGCCCAGTTGATCAAGACACAGGCGGCCGAGGCCGGGATCACCCTCAACCTGGCAGGCGAGAACAACGACTCGTTCTACGGGAACGCATGGTGCCCGCCCGACCCGGCCGACCCACCCTGCTCGGGTGCAACCGAACTGGGTATCGTCGACTACGGTCACAGGGCCGTTCCGGACGTGTATCTCAACGCCGCCCTCAAGACCGCCGGCGTTTGGAACTCATCGCAGTACACATCGGCGGAGTTCGATGCGGCCTTCACCGAGTACCAGGCGGCGACCACTACCGAGGCCCACAAGGCACCTGCTGCCAAGTTGCAGAGGATTCTCACCGAGGACACGCCGATCATCGTGCCGTACTTCTACAACTTCGTATCCGGCTACTTCAAGACCTTCCAGGGACTCCGGTCATCGGCCCTTGGGCAGGTGTACCTGGATCAGGCCTCCAAGGTCTGAGAGGCTGATGCCCAAAATGAGAGGCGTGCTTGCCACGCCTCTCATTTGTTGGTTTCGTCGAAGTCGGAGGTCTGCCGAGGAGGCTGGAGAACCTAGTTGACCCGCTATCTGGCACGCCGGCTCGGGTTGTCCATTCTCACGCTTTTCTTGATCGTGACGATCGTGTTTCTGATCGTCAATGTTCTGCCCGGCGATATTGGTCGCCGTATCTCGGGACCCTTTGCGCCACAGGCTCAAGTCGACGCTTTGAACGAGCGCCTGGGTCTGGACGATCCGATCCTCACCCAGTATCTCCGGCTTGTCAAAAACACTCTGACGTTCAACTTCGGTGATTCTTTCAGTCTCGACCGACCGGTGTCCGGTGTGATCGGATCCGCATTGGGCAGGTCGCTCCGGCTGGCCGCCTTCGCCTTGATACTCACGATTCCCCTGAGCATTGCCGCCGGGGTGTTCGCCGCCAGACGGCGCGACAGCCTGTCCGACAGGACGGTCGTGACGCTCGGTCTAGCCAGTTCCTCGATCCCCGAGTTCGTCTCGAGCGTGATCTTGCAAGCGACGATCGGAGTCGGGCTCGGTTGGTTCCATGTCGTGGGAAGGGCACCGGAGGGATCTTCGATCTGGACCAACCTGAGTTATCTGACTTTGCCCTCCGTGGCCCTGGTCATTGTCTATTTCGGTTATATCGCACGCATCTCTCGATCGGGGATGATCACCGCATTGGAAGCCGACTTCACCCGCACCGCGGTGATGAAGGGATTGACCACCCGCCAGGTGCTGAGACGACACGTGCTCCGCAATGGTCTGCAACCCACGATTTCGGTGATCGGTGTTCAGATCGGGTACGTTCTCGGCAGCCTGGTGGCGATAGAGAAGATCTTCAATTACCCGGGTCTGGGGCTCACCATCGTGAACGCCGCCGCCAAGAAGGACCTACCGCTGCTCCAGGCCGGGGTGATGATCGTCGCCATCATCTATATGCTCGCCACCTTGGGCGCCGACCTCGTCGTGGCCTGGATGAACCCCCGCTCCCGATTGGAGGCCGAGGCATGACGGCCCTCGCCAACACTGAGGATCTTGCCCGCTCGGAGCGGCAGCAAGCACGCAAGGAACGCTGGGCCCTGCTCCGCCGGCGACCGGCCTTCATCATCGGCGCCCTGATTCTGCTCTTTTGGATCGTGGCCGCGGTCGGTGGCGATGCGCTGGCTCCCTACGACCCCTTTGCCTCCCAGTTCAAGACCAAAACCCCTCCTGGAGCCGTCAACTTCTTCGGCACCGACCACCTGGGACGGGATGTCTTTTCCAGAGTACTGGTGGGCGCCCGTGACGTCCTGATCGTCGCTCCGCTGGTGGCGGTCATCTCGGTGAGCTTGGGCACACTCCTCGGTTTGACCGCCGGATATCTACGGGGGGTGCTGGACGAGGTCATCGGGCGGCTGATGGAGGCAATCCTCTCGATTCCGGTCGTGATGATCGGTCTGCTGGTGCTGACCACCCTCGGGTCGGCTGCCCCGGTCATTATCGGGACGGTGGCTCTGTTGTTCACGCCGATCGTCTACCGGACCGTACGTACTGCGGTGCTGGCCGAAGCACAGTTGGATTACGTGACTTCGGCCCGGCTCCGGGGCGAGAGCTCTTTCTTCATCATGACGAGGGAGATCCTGCCCAACATCAGCGGACCGATCGTCGTCGAGCTGACGGTGCGGGTGGGTTATGCGATCTTCACAGTCGCCACGTTGAAATTCGTCGCCGGCGGCGGCCAACCCGATGAAGCAGAATGGGGCAACATGATCGGTCAGACCTACGACCTCATCCCCGGCGGGACATGGTGGCCGACGATTTTCCCGGCCCTCGCCATCGCCAGCCTGGTCATTGCCGTCAACCTGATCGCAGACTCGATCGACGCGGTGTACTCATCATGACCGTGACGGCACCCCCAGTGGAGGCCTTGGCTGTCAAAGACCTCAGAGTCGCCTACCTGGTGCGAGGGATACCTCGCGAGGTCCTGCGCGGAGTGAGTTTCACCGTCGGTCCAGGCGAGGCTTACGGCTTGGTGGGAGAGTCCGGTTGCGGCAAGTCGACCACGGCCTATGCCGCCCTCCGCTACCTGCCCGGCAACGGCCGCATCACTGGTGGTCACATCTCGGTTGGGGGCAAAGACGTCACCAACATGACCGAAGCCCAACTCCGCCGGTTCAGGGCGACCGAAGCCTCCATGGTCTATCAGGACCCGGGTTCGGCCTTGAACCCAGTGTTGCGAGTCGACGCCCAGGTGACTGAGACGTTCACCCTGCTCGGTCAAGGTAAGGACGAGGCCAGGGAAAGCGCGGTGGCGGCGCTCCGGCGAGTGCAGATCGCCGACCCCGAACGCGTGCTGCAGCGCTATCCCCACCAACTCTCGGGTGGGATGCAGCAACGGGTAGTTATCGCCATGGCCCTCGCCTCCGACCCCCAACTCCTCGTGTTGGACGAACCCACCACAGGCCTCGACGCCACGGTGGAGGCCAACGTCCTCGACTTGGTCCGGACCCTCCGGAGCGAGACCAACGCCGCCATCCTCCTGATCGCCCACAATCTCGGTGTTATCCGGTCGATGTGTGATCGGGTGGGGGTCATGTATGCCGGCAAGGTTGTGGAAGAAGGCCCGGCGATTGAGGTTTTTGATAATCCCCAACATCCATATACGGTCGGCCTGTTGCGCTGTCTTCCCCGGCACGGCGCCCACAAGGCAGAGCGGTCTCTTTACACGATCCCGGGGACCCTTCCTCAGATCGGCGCCGACCTGCCGACCTGTGTCTTCGTCGACCGCTGCCCGATCGCCAGCGACCGGTGTCGGACCATAGCTCCCCCCCTGGTCGAAATCGGCGGTGGGCGTACGACGCTCTGCCACCACCGCGATCGGATCGGTGAGATCACCGAGGCGACCTTTGCGGCCGGCCGCGGTGCCACCCAAGGCGAGACCACTCTCAAACTGACGGGCGTCTCTAAAACGTTTCGACAGAGTGGGCATTCAATTCCTGCATTGGTGGCGGTGGACCTGGCGCTGGCCGACGGCGAGACGCTTGGTTTGGTCGGTGAATCGGGCTCCGGCAAGTCGACCCTGGCCAAGGCGGTGCTGGGAATTCACGCACCCGACCCTGGATCCACGATCGAACTCGACGGCGAACCGCTGGCCGGCAAGGCCACAAATCGCCCCACCGAGGCCAAACGCTCCATGCAGATGGTCTTTCAGAATCCCGACTCGGCCCTCAATCGGAGTTGGAGTGTGCGTCGCATCCTCGGTCGGGCCGTGGGCAAGCTCACCGGTTTGAAGGGCGACGAAGTCGACAACCGGGTGACCGACCTGGCCTCCCACCTACGGTTGACGCCCCGCCACCTCGACCTCAAACCCCGCCAGCTCTCGGGGGGGCTCAAGCAGAGAGTGGCCATCGCCCGTGCCTTCGCCGGCGATCCCGAGATCGTCGTATGCGACGAACCGACCAGTGCCCTCGATGTCTCGGTGCAGGCCGCCATCCTCAATCTGCTGGCCGAGTTGCAGGCTGAGGACAAGACCGCCTACATCTTCATCTCCCACGACCTGGCGGTGGTTCAGTACCTGGCCGATCGAATCGCCGTGATGTACCTCGGACGAATCATGGAGGTCGGCAAATCCGAGGTGGTGTTTCGGGGCCCCAACCACCCATACACCGAGGCCCTGCTATCGGCAGTGCCCACGGTCGACGGCGAACCCAAGACCCGAATCCGGCTGGAGGGCGACATCCCCAGCCCGGCCAACCCGCCGAGTGGTTGTGTCTTCCACACCAGGTGCCACCGGTTCATCGAAGGTCTTTGTGACATCACCGAGCCCCCCTTCGAGGAGGTTGAACCGGGCCACATGATGCGGTGCCACATCCCAGTCGAAGAGCTCCGCCGCATCCAGGTCAAGGCCCCGCTGGAGGCTTAGAGGCACCCAGTTTCTTGCGTTTTGGCGCGCCAATTCCGACCTATGGGTCGGGAACCGCGCGCCAAAACAGGAAAAATCGGGACCTACAACCTCATGCACAAACGCCGGGCCTCGTAGATCGCGGCATGGATGTTCCGACTGGAGACGGCGTCACCCAACCTGAACAACTGATAGTCACCCTCGAGGTTGGTCACCAGCTCTTGGGGTCGACCGTCGACGTAGGCGTCGAGGTCGACCACCCCCTCGTTGACCGAACCCTTGACGAGATCGAAGAAGATGTCGGCGTTCGGCTCGGTTCCATTCTCGACGACGACCTGGTCAACCACCCGCCGGTGGGTCGTCTTGGTGTAGTCGTTCCAGAGATCGACTTCGAGCCGCCCGTCACGTTTGCGAACGGAGGTCACTCGGTGGTCGGGGGTGAGACGAACACCATGCTCGTAGACAGCTTTGAGATATGGCGGATAAAGCGTCCCGGTGATCTCCTGGCCGACATAGCGATCAGGGGTGACGATCTCGAGGCTTCCACCTGCCGATACGAGGCGCTCTACGCACGACAAGGCCTGTTCGTTGCCGTGGTCGTCGTACAACAGCACCTCCCCCGAGCTTGGCTTCACCGACCCGGCGATGATGTCCACGACCGTTGCCACCAACTCGGCTCCTTCGTCCAGCGGCGGGAGGCGAGGCCAGCCGCCGGTGGCCACCAATACAACGTCTGGCTCCAGCTCTAAAACGTCTGCCGCCTCGACTGGCGAATTGAGACGGATATCGACACCGCCATGCCGGCACTCACCGGCGAGCCATTCGGTGATGCCAACTAAATCCTTGCGACGTTGTGTTGCCCGAGCCGCCAGCAGCACTTGTCCACCTAACTCCGGACCAGCTTCGCATAACACCACACTGTGGCCCCGCTCGGCCGCCACCCGGGCCGCCTCCAGCCCACCTGGTCCGCCGCCCACCACGACGACCTTCTTGATGGGGCCATCGGTTGGTTCTACGAAATGAGACATGGTCTCTTCCCGACCCGTCGCCGGGTTGTGGAGGCAGAGCGCATCGAGTCCCAGGTAGATCCGGCTCAGGCAGTAGGTGGCGCCAACGCATGGCCGGATCCGGTCCTCTTGACCAAGCTCCAACTTGCGAACGATGTAGGGGTCGGCGATGTGGGCTCGGGTCATGCCCACCATGTCGAGCAACCCTTCACCGATCGCGTAACGGGCGGTGGCGATATCGGCGATCCGGTTGGCGTGAAAGAGCGGCAACCCGACCTCTTCTTTGAAGGTCGCTGCGAACTGCAGGTGGGGACCGAAAGGAGTCCCCATTCCGGGGATGACTCTTGAAAGCGACTCGTCGGTGCCAACCCAACCCCGAATGATGTTGACGAAGTCGATCAACCCTGTTTTGGCCAGCTTGGTGGCGATGGTCAGCCCGTCGTCCTTGGTGAGGCCGCCCGGAACGTCTTCTTCACCCGTCATGCGGATGCCGACAATGAAGTCCTCGCCCACCTCCCGGCGGATGGCCTCGAATACCTCGAGCGAGAACCTCAGCCGGTTGTCGAGGCTTCCCCCGTAGCGGTCGGTCCTCTTGTTGACGACCGGTGACCAGAACTGGTCAAGGAGATGGCCGTAGGCCTCCACTTCGAGGCCGTCGAGGCCTCCCTCCTTGACACGACGGGCGGCGGCACCAAAGGCCTTCACCACTCGTCTGATGTCGGCCTCGTCCATCTCCTTGGGAAAGCTGCGGTGGGTCTGCTCCCGCACCGACGAGGGGGCAATGGTGGGAAGCCAGTCGCCGTCGTCCCAGACGGTGCGCCGGCCCAGGTGGGTGAGCTGGATCATGGCGGCGGCGCCATGAGCATGAATCCGATCGGCCATCTGCCGGAACCAAGGGACTATCGAGTCGTCGCCTGCGTAGAGCTGACCGAAGATCGACGGCGAGTCGGCAGCGACATTGGTCGAGCCGCCGAACATCGTCAGGGCGATGCCCCCCTTGGCCTTCTCCTCGTGATAGAGCTGGTAACGCAGCTTCGGTTTGCCATCCTCGGCGTAGGCCGGTTCGTGGCTGGTGCTCATGATCCGGTTGCGGAGGGTGAGGTGCTTCAACTGGAACGGTTGGAGCAGGGGATCGGCGCTAGACATTTGAATCGGGGAAAGAGGCCTTGCGTCGCTCGATCCACTCCACCAACTCTTGATGGACTGCCTCGTCGATCGGTGGGGTTTCGTATTCGGCGAGTTGACGCTTCCAAAGCTGGTTGGCCCGCACCGCGGCGTCGCGTCCGCCCTCCAGCTCCCATTGTTCGAAACTGTTGTTGTCTGATATATGCGAACGCCAGAAGGCGGTCTCGAAGTTGGCCAGCGTGTGGGGCGAACCGAGGAAATGCTGACCGGGACCACTTTCGAGCATAGGCTGAAGTGCCAGCCCGTTGTCGGAAAGGTCGACTCCGTTGAGATAGGCCTGGGTCATCGAGGCCTGGTCGGCGTCGAGCATGAACTTTTCGTAACCGATCGCCAGACCCCCTTCCAGCCAACCGGCGGTGTGGAGATTGAAATTGACCCCGGCCTGTATCGTGGCCAGGAAGCTGATGGCGCTCTCGTAGGCCGCCTGGTAGTCGGGAATCTTCGAGGCGGTGAAGTTGCCGCCGCTGCGGAAGGGGACCCCCAACCGCCGGGCGAGCGCCGCCATCAGGAACAGCACCAGCTGCGGTTCAGGGGTCCCGAAGGTGGGCGCCCCCGATTGCATCGACATCGACGAGGCGAACGAACCGAAGATGACGGGTGCACCCGGTCGAACGAGCTGGCAGAAAGCCATGCCCGCCAGCGCCTCGGCCAGTGTCTGCGTGGCGGCGGCGGCAATGGTCACCGGCGCCATCGCCCCACCGAGGATGAAGGGCGTGATCAGACAGATCTGGTTGTTCTCGGCATACACCTTGGCCGACCCCAGCATGTTGAAGTCCCAGGACATCGGTGAGTTGGCGTTGGCCAGCCCCATGATCACGTGTTCGCGCTCGACCACCTCGGAGCCGTAGAAGACCTTGACCATGTCGACCGAATCCTGGGCACGGCTGGGATGCGTTACCGAGCCCATGAAGGCCTTATCGGTGTAGCGGATGTGGCTGTAGACCATATCGAAATGGCGCTTGTTCACCGGGAGATCGACCGGTTCGCAGAGTGTCCCTCCCCCGTGATGGAGAGTGGTGCTGAGGTAGGTGAGCTTTACGAGGTTGCGGAAGTCCTCGATGGTGGCATAGCGCCGACCGTCGTCGAGATTGTGTATGAACGGTGAGCCATAGGCGGGGGCAAGCACGACGTAGGGATCGCCGATCAGCACGTTGCGTTGGGGATTGCGGGCCCGCTGAGTGAACAGACTGGGAGCCGTCGACTGGATCAACTGGCGGCACATACCCCGGGGAAAACGCACTCGGGTTCCGGTCACGTGGGCACCGGCATCGCCGAAGATGGTGAGCGCCTCGGGGTAGTTGCCGATCTCGATACCCACCTGCTCCAACAAGAGGTCGGCGTTGTGCTCGATCAGTTCGAGGCCTTCGGTCGAGACGACTTCCAGCGGGGCGAGGGTTCGGGTGAGATAGGGCAAGGTCTCCAAAGCCTGTGCCAAGCGTGCCGCCTGCCGCGCCGATCGGCCCCGCCGGCTCAGAGCCGTTTCGAGTTCGGTCAACGTCGCCTCTCCATCGACCTTGATGGTACGTTGCGGTCCCCTTGCACGCACCTCCATGAGAGTCACAAACCTGGAAACTCGCCGGTACCGGTTGGACCTGGAGCCGCCGTTCAATGCCGCCTGGGACCCGGTCCCTCGCCGCCATTTCGAAGAGACCATTGTGATGGTCCACACAAACGAGGGTTTGACCGGATATGCCGGCGGCGCTCCTCTGCCGGATCGGGATTTGCTTGAGTCGTTGTTGCGGGGTGTCGACCCGATCGAACTGGACAGAGTCGCCTCCATCTGTCAGACAGTCGACTTCCACGGTGGTCGACCCTGGACGGTGGAGGTGGCGTTTTGGGATCTTGTCGGACGGATCGAGGGCCAACCCCTGCATCGATTGCTGGGCGGTGAACGCACGGAATTCCTCGTCTATGCCTCGTGTGGCGAACGAGTTCCGCCTGAGGTACGGGTCGAGCGTGTCCTCGCCCTCCGTGATGAGGGGATCAGTGCCGCCAAGTTGCGGTTTCACGCCGCCGACTGGAAGGACGACATGCCGGTGTTGGAGGCAGTGCGGGATGCCGTCGGCACCTCTATGGAGCTGATGGTCGACGCCAATCAGGGTTGGCGGATGCCGGGTGATGTCGCACCCCGCTGGTCCTTCGAGACCGCCTTGGACTGCGCACGGGCATTGTCCGAACTCGATGTCTACTGGTTGGAGGAGCCGCTCGACACCGCCCAGTTTGAGAATTACCGGAGGTTGCGGGAGCAGAGCGATGTGCCCCTTGCCGCTGGTGAGATGGTGCGTTCGCTGTCGGAGTCGAGGCAGCTTGCTGAGGTCGTCGATGTCATTCAGAACGACGTGGTGCTGGCCGGCGGTATTGCCGGCTGCCGGGAGATCGCCGCCGCTGCTCTGGAGCTAGGGACTGTTTGGTCGCCCCACACCTGGTCGACCGGGTACGGCCTGCTCGCCAACCTCCATCCGGCGCTTGCCTTCTCGACGGGTCCCTACCTGGAGTACCCGTTCGACCCGCCCGGCTGGAGCATCGAACGAAGGGACTTCATGCTGCCGGCTCCACTCGAACTCACCCGAGGAACCCTCGTCGCACCTAGCGAGCCGGGTCTGGGCATGACGCCCGATCTCGCTTATCTGGAACGTTTCAGAATTGGTTAATCGGGCGTCAGTTGGAGGTACTTCCCACCGAAAAAGAGCAGCGGCCGGGTGTCCTCCCAACGGGTATAACCGACGATACCGAGAAAAAGGGTGTGGTCACCGCCCCAGTAATCGTCGATCACCTCGGCGGCCAGGTGGGCCACCGCTCCCTTGATGAGGGGGGTGCCGACCACGTACTCGATCTCGAAGCCGGGTGGTTCGCCCGTCCAACGCTTGGCGAAATAGTCGGATAGCGGTTGCTGCTCATGGGAAAGGACGCTGACCCCATACTTGGTGCCCTTACCCATCAAGGAGTGCATGTGAGCGTTGCGGTCGATCGAAACCACCACAAGAGGGGGATCCAGTGACACCGACATGAAGGCGTTGGCGGTCATCCCGTGAACCTCGGGCCCATCGTGGGCGGTCAGCACGGTCACCCCGGTGCAGAACCGGCCCAGTGTCTTGCGAAACTCGACCTGGACGTCGGCCGGCGGTGGCGAGACCGGCTTCAGCTCCACGGGAAAGGCGAATTGGACACCGGGTGCAATCTACCTTCGGCGTACCTGCTGAATCGGAAGGGTTCAAGGATCGCTTGCGGTTCGCCCATGATCTCCTTGGCCACCAAGGCACCAACTCCCAACATCTTGTAACCATGGTTGGAATCCGCGATCACATAGGCGTTGTTCGAGAACACGTCGAACATGGGGAAGCTATCGGGGGTGAAGGCCCCGATCCCACCGGTGGGAGCCTTGTGGTAGAGCCCCCGTTTACCCTCGAAACGCTTCTGGGCATGGGCCAGCGCCGAGGTCCACATCTTCTCGAACTCCTCCCCCACCACGAACTCCTCTGAATCTGGGCCGTAAGGGTCGACCGCCACCTCGTCGGCCGGTTTGGGTACGACCCAAGGGGCGGCGCCACCCTGCACACCACCAAAGTTGAAGTCGGGTTTGTAGTAGATGCCCCAGAGGTCTTCGGTGATGAGCGCTCCGGTCTCATCGTCCAACAAGGGAGCGTCGCTGTCGAGGTGCACGACCGGCGGCATCTTTCCCTGGTTGTCGAGCAAGTAGTTGGGGTCAACCCCGAGCGTCCCCTCTTGTAAACACCAATAGGTCCACATAGGTCGGTCGTAGATCACCCCATCCCTCCCTTTGACCGGTATCGCACCCGGCAGGTCGAGCATGTGCCAAAAGTCGCGAACCCATGGCCCGGCGGCCACTACCACATAATCGGTGTGGATGAGACCATCGACGGTGTCAACACCAGTGACCGCACCATGCTCGACCTCCAGCCCCGTCACCTGCACCGGCGCCAGAATCTCGACACCGGCCTGACGGGTCTTGCCGGCCAGACCAAACATCGACGGCATGTTGTGGGCGTAACCGCCCTTCTGCTCGTGAAGGATGCAGGTTATGCCCGGCGCCTGCCAGTCGGAGAAGATGCCCTCCATATACGACCGGCATTCCTTCTCACCTTCGATGAGCACCGAGGGGTAACCGATGGAATGCTGTTCTTCGTAAATCTGGACAACGTCGGCGTGCATGACCTCGGGTGAAATTTGGAGATAGCCAATGGCTTGGTAGTGGAAGGCAGCAGGGTCGGACTCCCAAACAGAAACGGAGTGAGCCATCAATTGGCGCATGGCCGGTTGGAAATAGTTGTTGCGGACCACACCGCAGGCCAGACCCGATGGCCCCGCCCCGATGCCGGTCTTGTCAAGAACGACAATGTCGCGTCCCGAGCCCCGACCGCTCGCCTCCAACTCCTGGGCCAGGTGCCAGGCGGTGGAAAGACCATGAATCCCGGCCCCGATAACCACGAACTTCTTCGATTTTGGTATGTCCATCTGTCTCCTCAGGACCGGGCCGGGCAAACGCAGAAAAGGATTCCATCGGGGTCGGACATGGTCGTCCAATGGGTCCACTCCTCGTTTATGTCCCACTCGACCTTGGCTCCGAGGGCGGTGAGTCTGACCACCTCCCAATCGATATCGTCGACGCGAAGATCGAGATGGACCGGGGTCTTGGCGGCAGTTACCTGGTCGACACGCTGAATGACCAGCCGGGGCCGCGAATCTCCCTTAGGCGGACCTATCACTATGTAGGGCTCACGCGTATAGAGATGGCGGTATCCAAGCGCCTCCTGCCAGAAGGCAGCCGTCTTCTCGGGCTCCGTCGAGTCGAGTGTGATCTCCAGGCTGGCGGTCATCAGTGGCCGGCGGGTCGCTCCCAACCCTCGAGGACACCAGGTCGGTAGTCGTTGCCAACGAGAGGCGAGCCCTCGACCCAAGAACCGAGCTCTGGTTGGGCAAACTTGGTGTGGGCCTCTTTGAGCTGTAACCCATAGGAGTTGCCCGAGATGATGTGTTTCATCAACACCTTGCGGGCGTACTCATCCTCTCGGCCCTCGGGAATCTCGAAGTAGATCTTGATGAAACAGTTGGAGTAGCGGTCGAATACTGCCGGAACTCCGTCCTCTTCCAACAGATTGATGTCCTCCAACCAGTTGAGATCCTCACCGGGTGTGAGAGCCATAAGGTCGATGTCTTCCACCTCGTCCCGAATTTTCTGGTAGTTCCAACTGGTGCCGGCGAGCACCTCGGCGTCGACCGACTTGGTACCGGCAAATCGCTGAGTGTCTTGAACGATGACCTTCACCTCGACAACCCCTGGTCGGCCAGGTACTTCTGGAGCATCCCCTTGATCTCGCCGAGGGTCTGTTCTTCGGTGACACCGGGGATGTAGTTGGTCCCGGCCAGCGGCACCTTCGCCATAGCCGCCGCCTCGACGGTGAGGGCACAGAGATCCTCAGGTTCGAGCGAGTGGACGTTGGTCTTGCCACACGCCCGGGCCAGCATCTGTAACTCCATCGTCATCGCCGTCAAGAAGTTGTAGACCCGGATGGCAGCTTCGTCGACTACAAGCCGTTTTCGGAGCTCCGGATCTTGGGTCGTTATCCCGACCGGGCAGCGACCGGTGTGGCAGTGATAGCAGGAACCTGCCGGAACCCCCACTGTCCCCTCGTAATCGGTGATGCCGGGCAACTCCTTGTTGCAGTTGAGAGCCATAAGGGCGGAGTGACCGATAGCCACGGCGGTGGCCCCCAAAGCGAGCGCCTTGGCAACGTCGGCCCCATTACGGATCCCCCCCGCCGCCACCAGGTCGATCTCGTCGGCGAGACCAACATCTTCCAAGGCCCGGCGGGCTTCGGGTATGGCGGCCATCAACGGGAT
>Ga0247727_10011534_pt1 | contig 15398 bp, 15 predicted proteins | sample WisWelCaveWW1625_FD_202498 | JGI IMG/M metagenome (GOLD analysis project Ga0247727, IMG submission 202498) | Biofilm microbial communities from Wishing Well Cave, Virginia, United States - WW16-25 | ecosystem: Environmental > Aquatic > Deep subsurface > Groundwater > Cave microbial mat | place... | reverse complement strand
TCACGAGCGCTGCCGGCTGACGGTGGTGTTCGATGGATACGCGGCGAAACACAAACCCGAGGTCGATGAGCCCGGCCACGGGATCGAGGTGGTGTTTTCGGCGCGCGGGAAAACAGCCGACGACGTGATCGAACGCGTGGTGGGACAGGCGCACCACCGGGAGCGGATCTTGGTCGTGAGTTCGGACAACATGGTGCGGCAGACGTGCGAAACGCTTGGGGCGCATACCACCTCGGCGGAAGTATTCGAGATGGAGGTTGCGGGGGCCCTGAAAGACTTGGCAGCCTTGGTGCGCGCACACGGTCGTCGCCGGGGGTTGACACGACCGGGCGGCTTCGACTAGGATGACCGACGCTGTCGAAATGAACTCTCTGGACGGAGGACGCTGCGAATGAAGATCATCAAAATTGCTCTCGTCGTTGTGATTTTGGCGGGTGCGGGCTCCTTGTTCTTCGCGTTTCAATTGGGAAACACGAAGACCTCGTTGAAGGCTGACAAGGAGAAGCTGGCCGGCGAGGTGACGCAGAAGGAAGCGGCCGCGCAGCAGGCACAGCAGGCGGCTGCCACCGCGGAGCAAGCCCGGCAGCAGGCTGTCAACAACGCCGCCGCCGCCGGCGCGGAAGCGCAAGCGGCGCGCGCCGAACTCGGTGCGAAGCAAAGCGAAATCGACTCGGCGAAGACGCAAGCCGCCGCAATCCAAAAACAAGCGGAAGACACCGCGGCGAAACTGGCTGCGGCGCAAGAAACTTTGCAGAAGATTCAGGCGTCCACGCAAACCACGCCGGGACAGGACGTGGGCGACATTGGGACGAAGCTCACGGCCATGGGCGATGAGAACAAGTTGCTCAGCGAGCAGTTGATCAACATGCGCGATGAGACGCAGCGGTTGAAGACAGAACTGGCGAAGAAGACGGAGACGCCGGTCGGCGTGCGGGGCAAGGTCGCGGCCGTCGAAGACAAATGGAGTTTCGTCGTGCTCAACGTTGGCCAGCAGCACCGCGTCCAGCCAAATTCAGAATTCATCGTCTATCGCGACGCGAAGATGATCACCAAGGTGCAAGTTCTCACCGTTGGCCCGACCACCAGCGTGGCGGAAATCCTGCCGGACTACAACCTGGGCGCGCCGCGCGTCGGCGACATGGCGTTGCACTAAGGGGTCCCGGATGCGACGGTTCGTCGTATTGCTGTTTCTCGCCTTTGCCGCTTCTCTGGCCGGCGGCTGTGCCACGCCCGACGAGACAAGTTCGATTCCGTGGAACCGGCCGCAGAAGTGGGAAGGCCAAGGCGCGCTGGGCGGCTTTTCGCCGGAGGGCCAGCGTGGCTACTAGCGCGACCGGCTAGACCAGCAGCTCGGCGATCTGCACCGCGTTGAGCGCGGCGCCTTTCAGCAACTGATCGCCGCTGACGAACAACTCCAGACCCCGGCCATCGTCGCGCGACACATCCTGCCGGATACGACCAACGAGGCAATCATCCATGCCGGAGGCGTCGATCGGCATCGGGTAACGATTGTTGCCGGGATCGTCCACGACCTTCAGGCCGGGCGCCTGGCTGAGAATCTGGCGCGCCTCGGCCGGTGTCATCGGCCGCTCGAACTCGATGTTCACCGACTCGCTGTGCGCGCGATACACCGGCACGCGTACGCAGGTCGCGGAAATCATCAGCGTCGGGTGATGCATGATCTTGCGTGACTCGTACACGAATTTCATCTCTTCCTTCGTGTAACCGTTATCGAGGAACACGTCCACGTGCGGGAAAATGTTGAACGCAATCCGCTGCGGCAACGCCTCCGGATGCACCTTCTTCTCACCGCGCAGGACCTGCGCGCTTTGTTCTTCGAGTTCGGCCATCGCCTTCGCGCCGGCGCCGCTGGCGGCCTGATATGTGGCGACCACGATGCGGCGTACCGGATTCGCCTTGTGCAGCGGATAGACGGCGACGAGCATGATCGCGGTCGAGCAATTCGGATTGGCGATGATGCCCTTGTGCAGCTTGGCGTCACCGGGATTTATCTCCGGCACCACGAGGGGCACGTCGGGATCCAGGCGGAACGCCGAGGAGTTGTCGATGACCACGCAGCCGGCAGTCACGGCGGCACCGGCAAATTCCTTGGAGCGGCCCGCGCCGGCGCTGAACAACGCAAAATCGATCCCGTTGAAAATGTCCGGCTTGAGCAATTCAACACTGACCGCCGTGCCTTTGAACTTCAGCTTCTTGCCGACGCTACGCTCGCTGGCGAACAATCGCAGGTTCTTGACCGGGAAGTCGCGCCGTTCGAGCGTCGTGATCATCTCGACGCCGACCGCACCGGTCGCACCGACAACGGCGATGTTATAGCCTTGGGCCATGAGTCAAATCCGTGGAGTAGGGCGGGGCACTATACAACGACATGCCTCGCTTGCAAACGATTCTGCGGAACTGCCGACTGGGTTTAGCGCCCGTACGGATTGGGGTTCGGCTGGCCGGCGACGCCTTCCGCGGCGCCTTCCATGACCGAATTCGGTATCCGCGAAATGCCGCCGGCCGTCTGGCCGACCTGGTTGGCGCCCTCGTTGGCGCTTTCGATTTGGGAAGCGCACCCGCCCGCAAACAACAATCCCGCCGCGATCATCGTCGAAATCAGCCGTAGTATCATAGACATTCTCCTGAGGTTATTGCGCCCGGACGATATCGCCCGCTTTGATATCCTTCAAGGAACCGTCGGACTTGGCTTTCGCGTATTTCTCTTCGACCTTGTACACCTTGACGGTCCCCTTCTTTTCCAATTCGGTGCCAAGCTGCTCGCCGGTCGATGGATCCACGAGGCTCTCCCCGACGCTGTACACGGTAAACACATCGCCATCCGAAATTCCTGTCTTCGCCCCGCCACTGATCAGCATTTCATCGTCGCCGACCACCTTGACGACGCGCGCTGAGAAAGGAACGCCCTTCAACTTCTCACTGATCAAAGCGACGGCATTATCAATGGCCATCTGCACCGCCTTGCCGAGCGGCGTCTTCTTGAAACCGGACGTGCCAAAACCCACGCCCGCCACGTTCATGCCGAACGACATTCCGCCGGCCGCCGCTTTGCCTTCGACGCGTTGCGACGCGAGCACCTCGCCCGTCGTTGTGTCAATCAAGCGAATGATCAAGCCGACCTGCGCTTCCTCGCGCTTGTTGCCAATCTTGAAACCGCCGAAGCCCACACCGTTTTGACTGCCGGTGGCGGAATTCTCGAACTCCGTCACCGTGCCCTTGACGAGAATCTGCGCGCTGACGAGCTTGCCGGTCTGGGCCGACTGCGACTTCTGCGTGCGTCCGCTGTTGGCGAGGTCTTGCTCGGCCACCACGTCGCCGAGCGTTTGACGCTCCATCACGGTGAACTGGCCACTCTGCATCAACGCATCCGTCAATTGATCCGCCATTCCGTCGTCGAGCGAGACCTGCCCTTTCCAGGAAGTCTTGTTCTCGAAACGCGACACGGCCACGATCTTCTTCAACGTCGCCGCTTCCGCCACCGTCGCCAGCGCGACGAGAAAAGTGAGGGTTGTAAAAATTCGTACTCGCATGATGCGGCCTCCGTTTATTGATGTTTCAACGCTGCAACGCCCGGATAGAGTGTCGCAGACGCCGTCGTTTTTCAATCAGATTCTTGCGCCGGTCAAATTGCCGCGGCGACGAGGTCGCCGACCTCGCGCGTGCCGTAACCCATCTTGCCGGCGGCGAGGTCCTTGAGCTTCTCGCGGACGGTCTTGATGACAGCTTGCTCGATGGCGTTGGCAGCCTTCGATTCGCTGACGAAATCGAGCATCATCGCGCCGGCACAGATGGCGGCGAGCGGGTTGATGACGTTCTGGCCGGTGTATTTCGGCGCGCTGCCGCCGATGGGCTCGAACATGCTCGTGCCGGCGGGATTGATGTTGCCGCCGGCGGCGATGCCCATGCCGCCCTGAATCATCGCACCGAGGTCGGTGATGATGTCGCCGAACATGTTGTCGGTCACAATCACGTCGAACCATTCCGGGTTCTTCACGAACCACATCGTCGTCGCGTCCACGTGGGCGTAGTCGCGTTTGATGTCCGGGAAATCTTTGGCGCCGATTTCGTGGAAGGCGCGTTCCCACAAATCGAAGGCGAACGTCAGAACGTTGGTCTTGCCGCAGAGCGTGAGTTTCTTGTCCTTGTTGCGTTTGCGGGTGTACTCGAAGGCGTACCGGAGACAACGCTCGACGCCGCGTCGGGTGTTGACGCTTTCCTGGATCGCGACCTCGTGCGGCGTGCCCTTGAACACGAATCCACCGCTGCCAGTATAAAGTCCTTCGTTATTCTCGCGGACGACGACGAAATCAATGTGCTTCGGCGTCTTGTCTTTCAACGGGCAGAAACGTTCGTCGTAGAGTTTGACCGGGCGCAGGTTGATGTATTGCTCCAACTCGAATCGCAGCCGGAGGAGGATGCCTTTTTCGAGGATGCCGGGTTTCACATCCGGGTGGCCGATCGCACCGAGAAGCACGACGGGGAATTGCCGGAGATCGTTGACCGCGCTATCCGGTAGGGCTTCCTTCGTGCGCAGGTAGCGTTCGCCGCCGAAATCGAAATGGGTGTAGTTGAGCTTGAAGCCGAACTTCGGCGCAGCCGCATCGAGCACCTTGATCGCCTCACGCACGACCTCGGGCCCGGTACCGTCGCCGCCAATGACCGCCACGTTGTAACTGTTCATGACATCCTTTCGCGAGGCGACGGATTCTAGTAGAAGCCGAATTCGATGCAATCCCCTTTTTCGGAAAGCCGGGTTGACAGTCGTGGCCAACATCCGATAAGAACAGGGCGGGTGAGGTTTGTGGCCGTTGTGCGTGGACCTCTGAAGCGAGTTCGCGAGCCGATATCTAACTGTGACGACGCCCGGCACGAAAACCACTTTCTTGAAGCGTTTCGACCCCGAAGAACTGCAGCGCAACGTTTGGTATTGGCGCCGCCGGCGCGCGCAGCACTTGGATGAACACACCGCCATCGCGCCCGATGCGAGTCAGCCATTCAGCGCGGAATCTGTCGCGAAAGCGGATCGGGCGTTCGTCCTGATGTACCGGCGGGCCCCGCAACCGCACGAATGGACGACGCTCTATCTGCTCTTACTCCGGCAACTCGAACGCGACCCGCAGGCGTTTGATTCCGTGTTGCGAGCGGAGGCGGCCGAGGCGCTCGACGCTCGGGTGACGCCGTGCTCGGTACCGTTGCGCCGCATCGAGCGTCCGCGCCACTCCAGTTACACCATCCCGGCGATGTTAATCGGCGTCACGGTCCTCGGCATCTTCGCGATTGCGGTGGTCTCGTTCGATGAGAATACGCACGTCGAAATGGTGGTGGGAATCTTGATCGCCGCATTTCTCGGGGTGGCCATCTCGGTGCCGATCATCAGCAACGCCACCGACGTGTTTTACGCCTGCCCCGAATGCGGCTACCACTACGCGGGGGCGTTTGTGACCCGCTGCGTCCGGTGTCATCTCGAATTCCCCCGCGCCGATACGCCATGGCAACCAATCATCGCGTTGGAGCACGGCCGGTTTCTGGGAGGAGCTGGAGCCGGCGATCGGACTTGAACCGATAACCTGCTGATTACAAATCAGCTGCTCTGCCAATTGAGCTACGCCGGCGCACCGAGCGCCGGAAACTATGCCATCGCCGCGGCCGAGTGCAAGGCAAATGGCCCCGGCAGTTTTTCGTTGCATAACGGCGGCGGTGATTGTAAACGGTTACATAGCGAGTATGATCGATTTTCGACGCATCCAAGCCGACCTCGTCTTCCCGGCCGACTTCGTCTGGGGCGCCGCTACCTCCGCCCATCAAGTCGAGGGCGACAACACCCATTCCGATTGGTGGCACTTCGAGCAACACCCCGGCAAGGTCACGGACAAATCCGGCCGCGCCTGCGATCACTACCACCGGTTTCGCGAGGATTTCGATCTCGCTCAGTCGCTGCACCACAACGCCCACCGGCTTTCGATTGAGTGGGCGCGCATTGAACCGCGCGAAGGCGACTGGCAGGAATCGGAGTGGGCGCATTACGAAGATGTGCTGACAGCGTTGCGCGAGCGCGGTCTACGTCCCTTCGTGACGTTGCATCACTTCACAAGCCCGCAATGGCTCGCGGCTCGCGGCGGCTTTTCTCACGACGCCGCACCAGATCTCTTTGCCCGATTCGCCGAGCGCGCGGCCAAACGGCTGGGCCGTCTCGTGGACACGTGGACGACGTTCAACGAACCGACCATCGTCGCCTACGGTGGTTACTGGCATGGCGCCATGGCGCCGGGATTGTCCGATCGCCGGCTCGGCTTTCGCGCGCTGCGAAACAAACTCGTCGCCCACGGCAAGTCATTTGATGCGTTGAAGTCGGTGGACGCCGTGAAGCCGGTAGGAATGGTTCACACGATTGACCGCAAACGCCCGTGGCGCAGTTGGTCCGAGGCCGACCGGCAGGAAGCGGATTTTCAGGATTGGATCTCGAACGAGGCGGTCTTTCAGGCGTTGGCGACCGGCTACATCGATTTGCCGGACTGGCCGGCCGAGCACGTGACCGGCTTGGCGCAATCGTTCGATTACTGGGGCATCAACTATTACCGGGATAGCTACTGCAGCGCGCACGGGCAGCCGGTGCGAGCCGTGTTCGAGGAAGAATACCAGTCGCACCTCGAATGGGGTTTCACGCCGGAGAGCCTCTACGACATGCTGTGCCGCGCCGCGCGGTTCGGCAAGCCGGTCTACGTGACGGAAAATGGCATCTCCACCGAGGACGACCGGGAACGCATCTGGCATCTGGCGCAGCATCTCGTCATGGTGCACAAGGCGATTCGCGACGGCGTGCCGTTGCGCGGATATTTTCACTGGTCGTTGCTGGACAATTACGAGTGGGGCCGGTTCAGCGAGCGGTTCGGGTTGGTGCACGTGGACTTCGAGACCTTGAAGCGAACCCCGAAACCCAGTGCGCAATTCTACGCCGATATCATCCGCGGCAACCGGCTTTCAGCGGCGCTCCTGCACAAATATCTCGGCAATTGGTCGCCGATCTTTGGCGACAAAGCGGGCTGAAGAATATGCTTGCCTCCGGGCGGTCAAATTTAGTAGTTTTTGCCTGTTGTAACCGTTTACAGTATGCGAGCCACGCTTCACGATGTCTGCCGGCGCACGGGGCTTTCCACGGCCACTGTTTCGCGCGTCCTCAACGACAGTCCGCTCGTCAATCCGCAAACACGAGCGCAGGTCCAGAAGGCAATCCAAGCACTCGGGTATCATCCGAACCACGCGGCGCGCACGCTGTCCCGGCGGCGCACCGATACGCTGGCCGCCGTTTTTCCGGAGATTGCCGGCGGGTTTTACACCGAAGTATTGCGGGGGATCGACGAGATTGCGGCCGAACACAATTTTCACCTGATGACCGCATTCGCGCACGGCCAACACGACGAAGAGCAACTGGTGCAAGCCGCGTTGCGGGAACACCGCGCAGACGCGCTGGTGGTGTTGAACCTCGATGACTCGTCGCTCTCGATGGATCTGTTGCGGCGGGCCGCGAAACAGAATGTGCCCATCGTCCTCATCGGTCGTCCCGTCGCCGCGCGCGGTGTGAGTTCGGTGACGATGGACAACATCGGTGGTGCGGCGGCGGCGATGCGGCATTTGTTCGAACACGGCTTTCAAGAGGTCGGCGTGATTACCGGGCCGCGGAGTAACTACGACGCACAACAGCGATGGTTGGGTTGCCAGCGCGCCGCGCGAGAGGCGGGGGTGGCGCTCGCGCGGGAGTTGGTGTGGCCGGGAACATTCACGGAAGACGGAGGCCGGTACGTGATGAAGCGCTGGCTGGATGAACGGCGCCGGTTGCCGGAAGCGATTTTCGCCTGCAACGACGCGATGGCGACTGGCGCGCTGGATGTGCTGGTGGAGCGCGGGATCCGGGTACCGGAAGACGTGGCGCTGGTTGGATTTGATGACATTGACGCGGCGAAGCATTTGCGGTTGACGACCGTTCACGTGCCGATGCGTGCACTCGGTCGCGCGGCGGCGGAATCAGCGATGCGCGGAATTCACGGCGGCAAGGGACCGCGAACGCACACGTTACCGACGAATCTGGTCACGCGGCGTTCATGCGGATGCGGAGTAGCTCGGGAGATAAACACGGGAGAAGCCTCATGGAAACGAAGTTGAAAATGACGATCTGGGTCTGTGCGCTGGCGGCCATCATGGTGACGCTACCGGCAACTGTGCAGGCGAATTTGCTGACGAATCCGGACTTCGAGACAGGCGATCTGACCGGGTGGGGCACGTTCGGGAGCGGCTGGCGGATCAGCGGCGGGGCGGACGCGCATTCCGGCAGTTTTGGGGTGGTGGATGATATTTTCGCGACGGACACGCCCGGGTTTCGAGGCGTTTCGCAAGTTCTCGCGGCGACGCCGGGCACCGAGTATACCGGCAGCGTGTGGATCCGCGGGGTGAGCCTGGAAGCCGGTAAGACTGAGGCGTGGCTGGAGTTTCAGTTTCTCGATGGGAGCAATGGCGTGCTCCTGCAACTTCAATCCACACACGTGACGGCCGACCAACCGTTCACGTTCATGAGCATCGCGTCCGCCGTCGCACCGGTCGGCACGGTCAATGTGCGCGTGCAAGGCATCGCGTGGGAGGTCGCTCAGCCGGCCGACACGGATTTCCCGATCTTCGACAATTTTCAATTTGATGTGGTCCCCGAGCCGGGCACTGCGTCGCTGGTGGCTGCGGGCGTCATTGGACTGCTCGTGGTCCGAAAACAAAAAGGGTAAGCAGCAACCGCAGGAGAAGTCGCATGAAACGTATTCTCATCATTGGTGTCGTCTTGGTCATCGGCCTCACCACGGCTCGCGCCACGTTGATCGTGAACGGCGGATTCGAAGATCCACCGAACGCCGTCGGCGAGCCCGACCCGACCAGTTGGACGGCGTTTGCCAATCCACCGACGCACGACGCGATGGGAGTTGTCCAGACGACGTTCGCGCACGGGGGCACGCAGGTGTTGCAGTTCTTTGCGCCGGCCGATTCCAGCTTCAACAACACGTTCCACGGTTACCTTCAGGACACCAACATGATCGTGGAAGGCAGCGGCGGCCATGTGGATTTCTCGGCGTTCGTGCGCTCGAGCCCGTTCCTGCCGTTCACCAACAACATGACGCTCGAGCTCAAGATCGAGTTCTTCACCAACTCGGTCGCCCTCAACACCATCGTGTTGTCCATCGACGCCGACGACATCTCCACCGGCTCGTGGACGCAGTTCATGCTCAGCGGCACGCCGACGAACAACACCGACCGTGTGCGCTTCACCATCGTGCAGGTCAACGGCACCAACCCCGACGACAACGGCATCCTGTGGGTGGACGATGCCAGCGCCACGTTTGCCCTGCCGGAACCGAGCACACTGGGCATGTTGCTCATCGGCGGCGCCATCGTGCGGTACGTCAAACAACGTCGCGACCGCCGGCAACCCAACGTGGAGACTGCATGACCGTCGCGACGCGAAGCGCTCAACTCATCATCCTCATCGCGTTATCTGCCGCCTCCGGGCTCGCTGACGAAACGCGACTCGCTAACGGCGACTTCGAATTGCCGGCCGCCGTGCCGGGGTTGCCGACACCGCCGGACAAGTGGACGATCTTCAGCAGCACCACCAACAACAAGATCACGTTGGTGGACAAACAGGGGCGAACCGGCAAGCAATCCTGCCGGTTCACGGCTCAGGAAGTGGCCGGCTCGTACCAAGGCCTTTACCAAGCTGTGCCGGTCAGTGCCGGCAAGCGTTGCGAATTCCAACTCCACGCTCGCAACGATACCGGCAACCCGTTGAAAGCGCCGGCACGAGGACAGATCTCCATCGAATGGAAGGACGCCACCGGCAACGAAGTGGACCGCACGTGGGGCCCCGATTGGGGTGCCGACTTGCCGGCCGACGGCTGGAAGAAAATCGAAGTAGCCGGCACGGCGCCGCCCACTGCCGTCGCGGCTCACGTCGTCATCACGCAGCACGATGGGGCTGAATCGGGCGCGAACGGCGCGTTCTACGTTGACGACGCGGTGACAAAGGTCGGACCGTAGCGTCCGTGAGGTCCATTCGCGATGATGGGCAAACACAATCCACGCGGCTTCACGCTGATTGAGTTGCTCGTCGTCATCGCCATCATCGCCATACTCGCCGCGATGCTGTTGCCGGCCCTGGGCAGCGCCCGCGAGAAAGGCCGGCGCACCAAATGTCTCTCGAATCTGCACCAAATTGCGATCGCTGTGCAGATGTACGCGAATGACAGCGACGGTCGCCTGCCATTCGTGGTGTGGAACACGCAATTCATGCAATTCGGCTTGCTCCGTCCGCACATCGAGAGCTTGAATTTCTACCGATGCCCGAGCGCCCAGCCCGGTGATGCCGGATCGAGTTTCACGACCGAGATGTGCACCAACATCGCCGGCACCGTCTGGTGCTCGGACTACAAACTCGCCGACAACGCCGGCATTGCCGGCCAGCCGCTCACGTCCTTTCGCGATCCCAACTGGGTCGTCGTCGCGCTCGACCTCGATTACGGATCCGAACGGCACGGGGGCGGCAACAACCTCGCGTTTCTCGACGGTCACGCCGAGTGGATGGGCTTCGCGAAGTACCGCGACACCACCGCTGCGCTCGATCCGTACGGCAATGTGCCGTGGTACAACTGGGGCCGGTAATGCGCGGCCTGCTGCCCCTGCTTCTCGTGCTCACTTCCCGCGCACTGGCCGCCACGCCGGACGACAAGTTTCTCGATGATATCGAGCGGGAAAGCTTTCGTTTCTTTTGGGACGAGGCGAATCCCGAGAATGGCTTGATTCCCGATCGTGCCGGCGCGGATGGCCAGAAACATTTCCCGGTGGCCAGCATCGCCTCTGTCGGCTTCGGGCTGACCGGCATCTGCATCGCCGACGAACGGGGTTGGATCCAACACGAGGATGCGTACCAGCGCGTGCTCACGACGCTGCGCTACTTCGCCGACACGTTGCCAAACGAGCACGGCTTCTTCTATCACTTCGTCAACATGAAGAGCGGGGCGCGCGAGTGGAAATGCGAGTTGTCCTCCATCGACACCGCGTTGCTCCTGGCCGGTGTGCTCACTGCCCGGCAGTATTACCGGGGCACGGAAGTCGAAACACTCGCCACGAAGATCTACGAACGCGTGGATTGGCCGTGGATGCTCAACGGCGGCAAAACATTCTCGATGGGCTGGACACCGGAGAGCGGGTTTCTGGGCGCGCGGTGGGACGGTTACAGCGAACACATGCTCCTGCAACTTCTCGCGATCAATTCGCCGACGTATCCCGTCCCACCGGAAACATGGCACGCTTGGAAACGCGAGCCGGTCATCACCTATGCCGGCAAGACCTACCTGCAATGTCCGCCGCTGTTCACGCACCAGTATTCGCACGCATGGATTGATTTCCGCGACAAGCGCGACGCGTACGCCGACTACTGGCGCAACTCCGTCCTCGCCACGCTCGCGCACCGGCAATTCTGCATGGATATCGGGTACGACGAAAACCTCTGGGGCATCACCGCCTCCGACAGCGCGACCGGCTACAAGGCATGGGGCGGCCCGCCGGCGTCGCCGGGCATTGACGGCACGGTCGTGCCATGCGCACCGGGCGGCTCGATTCCGTTCGCGCCGCGCGAGTGCATCGCCGCGTTGCGCAACATGCCGCGTTGCCGGTACGGCTTGGTGGACGCGTTCAACCCGCGCACCGGCTGGACCGGCTCGGACGTCATCGGCATTGACGTGGGTATCACCCTGTTGATGGCGGAGAATTACCGGACGGGATTTGTCTGGAAACATTTCCCGTTGTCCCTGCCCGGCTTTCGCAGCACAGCGGCGTCACGCGACCAGAAATATCTCAAGCAACTCGCCCGCGACACATGGCGGTGCATCGACACGCTCGTCGAGCCGACGACCGGTCTGCCGTACGACAACAGCAAGCACAACGAGTTCACTTCGGTCAGCAACATCGGCCTGTACCTGACTGACATCGTCGCCGCGCGCGACATGAAGTTCATCAGCCAGCGCGACGCCGAACGCCGGCTGGCACGCACGCTCGACAGTCTCCGGCAACTCAAGACTTGGCGCGGCTTCCAACAAAGCTGGAACTCGGTCACGACGCTCTTGCCCGGCACGAACGATACGTGGGTTTCGGTTCTCGACTCCGGCAACCTCGCCGCCGGGCTGATCACCGTCGGACAGGCCTTTCCGAGATTTCGCGAGCCGTGCCGGCAATTGTTCGAGGCAATGGACTGGAGCACGTTCTACGACAAGGATCGCCGGCAACTGTGGGGCGGTTACAACACCGCGACCGGCAAGGTCAATCCCGACTGGCATCTCGATCTGCTCGGCGCGGATTCCCGGCTGGCGTCGTTCTTGACCGTTGCGACCGGCGCGGCTCCGCCGGAAATGTGGGACAACCTTCAACGCGGCGTCGAGACGCGGCACGGCGCAACGTATCTCGTGCCGGGTTGGCAGGGCGGGGGATTGTTTATGCAATATATCAATGGCCTCTGGCTCGATGACCGGCACACGTTGATGGGGCAATCGGCGCAGAATTTCGCATTCGCGCAGATGCAGCACGGCGCGCCGTGGGGCTGGTCGGCCAGCGATTCGCCGAGCGGGGAGTACATCGGCTGGGGCAAACTCCGGGACGATATCGTGACGCCGCACGCGTCCGTGTTGGCGATTCAGGATTTTCCGGTCGAGGTCGTCGCGAATTTGCGGCTATTGGAAAAGATGGGCGCACGGAAGAAGGGCTTAGGTTTTGTGGACGCCATTGACGTGAAGACCGGCCAGATCGCCGATAACTTCCTCGTGCTCGATCAGTCCATGTTGTTCCTCAGCCTCGCGAACGATTTGAAGAACAACTGTGTGCGCCGGTATTTCCAACTCGACCCGGTCGTCCAGCGCGGCCGGCAACTCATCCGCGATTACCGGGAGCCGGCGTTTGGGACGAACGTGTCGGTGTTCGTGCTTCAGAAGCGCGCCGCCGATCTGCGCGGTGCGCCGCAGAAATCCGTGCGGGCCCGGCGCGGCGGTTGGGAGCAGGCGGATTGGCAAACACTGGGTGAATCGCGGTTCGCGTTCGCGTGGGACGAAGAAGCGTTGCGTTTCCGCGCCGAAGTGCGGGATCGCGACGTGGTCAACGACCGCGAACCCGGCAAGCTCTACGAACAGGATTGCGTCGAGTTGTTCGTTGATCCGCAGAATGACGCGTTGCGCTGGGGTAACCGGGCGGACTTTCAGTTCGGGTTCGCGGTGACCGACAAATCGTGGGAGTGGTTCGGCAGCCGGCAGGATTTCAAGGCGACGACGCGCAAATCGGCGGACGGCTACACGGTGGAGGCGACCATCCCGTGGGCGTTGCTCGACATGACGCCGGCGGCGGGCAAAGTCTTGCAAGTCACGCCGGCAATCCATAACGTCGGCCCCGGCAAACTCGAATGGAACTGGCAACCTACCGGCGACATCGTGCGGCTCGGAAAGCTCGTCCTCGAATGAGAAGTCTGGCGTTCGCCGCGCTCACGTTGCTCGCCTCGTGCCGGCCGAACTCCGACGGCAAGATCCACATCACGTATTGGGAAAAGTGGACGGGCGCCGAAGCGTCGGCGATGCAAGCCGTGGTGGATCAATTCAATCAGTCGCAAGACCGCGTGGTCGTCGAGTTTCTTTCCACGTCCAACGTGGATCGCAAGACGATGGTGGCCACGGCCGGCGGCGATCCGCCGGACGTGGCCGGCTTGTGGCTCAACAACGTGTACACGTTCGCCGATCGCGACGCGTTGACGCCGCTCGATGATTTCATTGGCCGGGATGGCGGAACGCCGGAGCAATGGCTCGCGCGATTCTACCCGGTGTTTGCGGACATGTGCACGTACCGGGGCCGCATCTGGGCGACCGTGAGCGCGCCGGCCACGACGGCGTTGCACTGGAACAAAAAACTGTTTGCCGAAGCCGGCCTCGATCCCGACCGGCCGCCGCGTACGGTGGCGGAGTTGGATGAGTTCGCCGAGAAACTGACGAAGCGCGACCCGAAGACCGGCGCGATCACGCAACTCGGATTTCTGCCACAGGAGCCCGGCTGGTTCTCGTGGGCGTATCCGAAATGGTTTGGCGGCGATTACTGGGATGAGCGGGAGATCACGCTGGCGTCCCGGCCCGAGAATCTGGAGGCGTTTCGATGGGTCGAGAGCTATTCGCGCCGGTACGGGCTCGAAGAGATCAAGGCGTTCAGCAGCGGTTTCGGCAATTTCGCGTCGGCGCAGAACCCGTTCATGACCGGCAAGATTGCAATGGTCATTCAGGGCGTGTGGATGAACAACTTCATCGAGCAATTCGCACCCGGACTCTCGTACGGCGTGGCACCGTGGCCGGCCACGAAGCCGGGCTTGGAGAATTTCACGATGACCGACGCGGACTTCCTGACGATCCCACGGGGCGCGAAGCATCCGAACGAAGCGTGGGAGTTCATCCAGTACGTCAATTCGGTCAACGCACAGGCGCAACGTCTCGAAGATTTGCGCGGGGTGGAAGTGCTCTGCTACCGGCAGCAGAAGATTTCGCCGTTGCGCGAGTGGAGTCCGTTTTTCGCCGAGCATCATCCGCATCCGTACATCGCCGTGTTCCGGCAACTGGCGGAAAGTCCGAACGCAATTCACATTCCGAAGGTGGGCATCTGGGAGGAATACCGGCGCGAGTTGAACACGGCCTTTGACGTGGTCCGGCTTTTGTCGGAGCCGCCGGGCGAGGCGGTGGCGTTTGCGCAGTCGCGCGTCGCGGAGAGTTGGGAGCTGCACCGGCGCAGCTTGGAGCGGCGATCCCCATGACATCCCGCGAGCGGCATCAACTTCGCAACGGGCTTCTTTTCGGCGCGCCATGGTTGATTGGGATGTGCGTGTTCACGCTTTACCCGGTCGCGGCGTCGCTGTTCTACAGTTTTTGCGATTACTCGGTGCTGCAAGCGCCCGTTTGGTCCGGCACGGAGAATTACCGGCGGATGCTGAACGATCAGGTATTTTGGATTTCGCTGCGGAACACGCTGTTCTTTGCCGGGCTGTCGTTGCCGCTGGGGATGATCGTCTCGCTGTCGCTCGCGTTGCTGCTCAACCAGGAAGTGCGCGGGTTGCCGGTCTTTCGCACCATTTTCTACCTGCCGTCCATCGTGCCGGTCGTGGCCAGCGCGATGTTGTGGATGTGGATTTTCAACGGACAATTCGGCGTCCTCAACTCCTTGCTGCGGCCGGTGCTTGGAGTGTTCGGCATCACGCCGCCGACGTGGCTGTCCGATCCGCGGTGGGCGAAGCCGGCACTGGTGTTGATGAGTTTGTGGGGCGTCGGCAACTCGATGGT
>Ga0247727_10011532_pt1 | contig 15400 bp, 5 predicted proteins | sample WisWelCaveWW1625_FD_202498 | JGI IMG/M metagenome (GOLD analysis project Ga0247727, IMG submission 202498) | Biofilm microbial communities from Wishing Well Cave, Virginia, United States - WW16-25 | ecosystem: Environmental > Aquatic > Deep subsurface > Groundwater > Cave microbial mat | place... | reverse complement strand
GGTGCGGGTCAACTGGGCAACACCGTCACCAACTCGGCCACCGGCGTGACCAACGGTCTGTTCACCGTGGCGCTGGATTTTGGCGCAAATTTTCCCGGCGCGGATCGCTGGCTGGAGATGGGCGTCCGCACCAACGGCAGCGGCGCCTTCAGCCCGTTGAGTCCACGGCAGAAAATCAATGCCACGCCCTACGCCATCACCGCCAGCAACGTGACGGGCGTGGTTGCGAGCGGTTCATTGTCCGGCACGTATTCGAGCGCGGTGACGTTCAACAACGCGGCCAACAGTTTCAGCGGTAACGGTAGTGGCCTCACCAACGTGAACGCCGGAACGCTGGGCGGGTTGAACAGTTCCAATTTCTGGCGCACGACCGGCAACGCGGGCACCACGCCGGGCACGCATTTCCTGGGCACGACGGACAACCAGCCGCTGGAGATCAAAGTCAACGGCCTGCGCGCGCTGCGGCTGGAGGACAACGGAGACTCGGCCAGCGATTCCGGGACCACACCCGACGGCGCGCCGAATGTGATCGGGGGGTCGCCGCGGAACTTTGTAGGGGCGGGGATTGTGGGGGCGACCATCGGGGGCGGCGGCGCCACCAACTTCTTCGGGTCTGCCTACACCAATGCGGTGCTGGCCGACTTTGGTATGATTGGAGGTGGATCGGGCAACAACATCGCCGCCAATTCGACTTTGGCCACCATCGCGGGGGGAGCGGACAACGACATCGGCACGAACGCTTATTACAGCGCCATTGGCGGGGGAGGCGAGAACATCATCGCGGCCAATTCAGACTCTGCCACCATCGCGGGGGAGTGGGGAACGAGATCGGCACCAACTGCTCTTACAGCGCGATCGGCGGGGGCTACGACAACGACATCGCGGCCAACTCGACTTATTCCACCATCGCCGGGGGCGACTTGAACGACATCGGCACCAACTCCGGTTACAGCGCGATCAGCGGGGGCCGCGACAACAACATCGCGGACAATTCGTTCTCTGCCACCATCGCGGGGGGCTACTGGAACGACATCGGCACCAACTCCGGTTCCAGCGCGATCGGCGGGGGCTTCGACAACAACATCGCGGCCAATTCCATTGCTGCCACCATCGCGGGGGGCTTCTGGAACGACATCGGCACCAACTCCGGTTACAGCGCGATCGGTGGGGGCTACAACAACAACATCGCGGCCGATTCATACGAGGCCACCATCGCGGGGGGCGTCGTCAACGATATCGGCACCAAATCCTATTACAGCGCGATCGGCGGGGGCTACGACAACGACATCGCGGCCAACGCGCCATATGCCACCATCGCGGGGGGCGCCATCAACGACATCGGCACCTACTCCGATTACAGCACGGTCGGCGGGGGTGAGGACAACAACATCGCGGCCAACTCACAAGATGCCACCATCGCGGGGGGCGAAAACAACGACATCGGCACCAACTCCTCTTACAGCGCGATCGGCGGGGGCCGCGACAACAACATCGCGGATAATTCAGGCAGTGCCACCATCGCGGGGGGCTACGACAACAACATCGGCACGCACTCGTCTTACAGCGCGATTGGCGGGGGCGTCTTCAACGACATCGCGGCCGACTCGCCGTATGCCACCATCGCGGGAGGCTACTTCAACCGCATCGGCATCAACTCGGGTACCAGCACGATCGGCGGGGGCGACTTCAACGACATCGGCACCAACTCTGGTTACAGCGCGATCGGCGGGGGCCGCGACAACAACATCGCGGCCAACTCGCAGTATGCCACCATCGCCGGGGGCCTGGATAACGACATCGGTGGGGGTGGAGATTACGCCACCGTCCCGGGCGGGCGGGAGAACACCGCGACCGGCGCCTACAGTTTTGCCGCCGGTCGCCGCGCCAAGGCCAATCATCAGGGCGCGTTCGTGTGGGGCGACTCGACCGATGCCGACGTCGCTTCCACCGGACCGAATCAGTTCGTCGTGCGCGCCGGTGGCGGAGTTCATTTCCCGAACCCGACCTCCCTGTATTTCGGCAGCAATGTGCGCCAGATGCTCAACCTGTGGGGAACGGTTTATGGCGTCGGCGTGCAGACGGGCACGCTCTACTGCCGCACCGCGGCGGGCTTCGCCTGGCACCAGGGCGGTGTGCATGACGACGCGCAGAACAACCCCGGCGCCGGCGGCACGACTTTGATGACGCTGGACAGCAACGGCAACTTGCGCACGCTCACTGGCACGATCGGCACCCTCAGCGACCGGAACGCGAAGACCAACTTCAGCCGCGTGGACTCGCGCGAAATCCTTGAACAGCTCGTGCGTCTGCCCATCGCGACCTGGAATTACAAGACGCACGATCCGGCGCAGCGGCACATCGGCCCGATGGCGCAGGACTTCCACTCCGCCTTCGGCGTCGGCCTCGACGACAAGAGCATCACCACCGTGGACGCCGACGGCGTGGCGCTGGCGGCCATCCAGGGGTTGAACAAGAAATTGGAATCGGAAACCGCAGCCCTGCGCGTGGAAAACACAGAATTGAAACGCGAACTGGCGGACCTCACGAAACTGGTCCACCGATTCACTCAAACCCAGAAAGACAACCAACCATGAAACACATCGTACTGTTCCTGACATTGGCGACGCTGACCACCAGCGTCATGGCGCAATATTCCATTGACTGGTTCACCATTGACGGCGGCGGCGGCACGAGCACCGGCGGCGTGTATTCCGTGAGCGGCACCATCGGCCAGCCCGACGCCGGGCCGACGATGAGCGGCGGGAATTATTCCGTGGACGGCGGCTTCTGGGGCCTCATCGCCGCCGTGCAAACGCCCGGAGCACCATTGCTGTTCATCACACTGACGACCACCAACACCGCGCTGGTTTCCTGGCCCTCGCCTTCGACGGACTTCACGCTGCAACAGAACACGAACAGCGTCGCGGGCGTGAACTGGAGCAATGTTGTCACCACGCCCACCGACAACGGCACGATCAAATACATCATCGTCAATCCGCCAACCGGAAATCGCTTCTACCGCTTGTCCAAGCCCTGACTTCGTCGTGCGGCTTCCATCGCAGTGACGTGAACGGGAAGCGGGCGTTCACGCAGCCGATCCGTGTCACGGCGGCTTGCATCCAGTCAGCGCGATCCGATTCCATATCAAGAGTTGCACGGGTGTCGGTTGTCTGCCGCTTGGCACCGGATTCAAGCCGGATTTCACGCTTTGCGCCCCGACGGTCGGAGTGTAAGCTCGGAAGCCGATGGCCACGCGATGGAAATGTCTTGTCGTTCTCCTGGCGCTCTTTGCGAGCGTGAGGGCATATTGCGGTGCCGGCTTTGCCGAGAACCGCGATTACGCCGCGGCCGTGCTCGCCTTCCGGGACGATCTTTGGGAGCGGGCGGAGGCGGAGTTCGCGCATTTCATTGAGAAGTATCCGAAGTCGGATCACGTCGCCGCCGCGGTGCTGGCCCAGGCGGAGGCGCAGTATTGCCAGGCGACCAATCATCTGGCGCGGCAGCGGCCTGCGGAGGCCCGGCAAAAACTTTCGGAAGCGATCGCGCTGCTCCGCAACCGCCAATCCGGCGCGGGGAAACTGGCCGATCAATATCTCTATTGGATCGGCGAAGCGGAATTTCAGAACGGCAACTTCTCCGGCGCGGCGGGCGTTTTCGCGCAGTTGGGGCGCGATTTTCCGGCGTCCGATCGTCTCCTGGCCGGCGCCGTGGGCGAGGCCGCAGCGCGGGCAAAGCTCAAGGAATGGGCGCGCGTCGTGCAACTCCTCGGCCAGCCAGGCGGGGCGTTCGATCTGGCGGCGAAGGCCGGCGCGGCCGGCGATCTCACGGACCATGGCCAGTTGCTCCGCGCCGAGGCGGAACTGGCACTGACGAATTACGCCGGCGCAGAGGCGGCGCTCAAGCCGCTGGAAGGACGCAAACTCAAACCCGAACTGGATTGGCGACACAAGTATCTGCTCGCCCAGGCGCAGTTGGCCGCGGGCCGTGCGGAGGAGGCGGCACGCACCAGTGAGGGTTTGGCCGCCGCCGCGGAACTGGCCGGCCGGCGCGATTTGCTGGCCGAGAGCATGGGCCTGCGCGGAATGATCCTCGAGCAGTTGCAGCGGCGCGAGGAGGCCGTGGCGGCATTCCAACGCAACCTCGCGGGAGACGTTCCGGCCGGGCGCCAGCGCCATGCGCTGTTGAAGGTCACCGAGTTGCTGCTCGCGTTGAACCGACCCGGCGACGCGGCCGCGACGCTGGAAAGGTTTCTCAGCCAGTTTCCGAACGCGCCCGCGGCAGACGCGGCGCTGTTGGCGCTCGGCGAATTGTACCTCAAACAACATCCGCTCCTCGCCGGAACCAATGCTCCAGCCGCCGCGCCCGCGCCCACCCACCTCTGGGCGCAGGCGTTGACGAACTTCGACCGCATTCTCGCCGCGTTCACCAACAGCCCCCTTGCCGGCAAGGCACAGTTTGACCGCGGCTGGTGTTTTTGGATCTCGAACCAATTCCCGGCCAGCGCCGAGGCGTTCAAGGTGGCGGTGGCACGGCTGCCCGCGTCCGAAGACCAGGTGGTCGCCCGCTTCAAGCTGGGCGATGCGCTGTTTGAACTGAAGGATTTCCCGGGCGCATTGCAAAACTACCGCGATGCGGCGGCGCAATTGTCCTCATGGCCGCGGTTGGCGGCCGCGTTGGGGGATCAAGTGATGTATCAGGCTTTGCGCGCCGCCATTGAGTTGAAGGACCTGGCCGCCGCGACAAATGCCCTACAACGCCTGCTGGACGCCCATGCCGCGAGCGGGTTGGCCGCGCGCGCGGCTTTGCTGTCAATGCAGGCGCTGGCTGACTTGGGAGACGCGGAAGGCGCGCGCGCCGTGTTCGCCAAGATTGCGGTCGTCCAGCCAGCCTCGGAACTCAGGCCGGAAATGGAGTTGATCCTGGCATGCGTGCGCGGACGGAAGGGCGAATGGGTCGAGGCGATTGCCGAGTACGATTCCTGGCTCGAGCGCTTCCCAACCAATGCGCTGCGTCCCCGGGCGGAGTTTGACCGGGCATGGGTCACCGACCAGGCGGGGCAGAAGACGAACGCCTTCGCGCTTGTTACCAACTTCGTCGCCCGCTTTCCAACCGACGAGTTGGCGCCGCGCGCGCAGTGGTGGATCGCGGACTATTTTCACGGACAGGGTGACTTTCCAAACGCCGAGAAGAACTACAAGAAACTATTCCAAGACTGGCCCGGGTCGGAACTGGCTTACGAGGCGCGCATGAATGCCGGACGTGCCGCGGTCGAACGCCTGGGCTACACGGATGCGATTGATCACTTCACGAGTCTGACGCGGGACACGAATTGCCCGCGTCTCCTTCGGGTGCAGGCGGTCTTCGCCTATGGCAGCGCGTTAATGCGTTTGGACCCGGGCGGGCCGAACAAATTCTCCAACTTCGAAAAAGCGGCCGAAGTCTTTGCCACGATCCCGCCGGATTATCCCACCAACGAACAGGCCGCACTCGCCTGGGGCGAGATGGGGAATTGCTATTTGCAACTGGCGGCCTCGGACGCGCGCTATTACGAACTTTCCTCGAACGCGTTTCAGCAGGCGGCCAGTTCGCCCTACGCGGCGCTCGACGCGCGCTGCCAGGCCTTGGTGGGATTGGGGTCGGTCCTCGAGAAAATGGCGGAGTCGAAATCCGGCGACGAACAAGCGGCGCTGCTCAAGGAGGCGATGAACCACTACGTGGATGTGTTTTACCAGAAGACTCTCCGCGCAGGGGAGACGCCCATTCCGTTCTGGGTGAAGAAAACGGGCCTCGAAGCCGCCCGCGTGGCCGAGACACTCAAGGAGTGGACTCAGGCGGTCAAACTCTACCAGCGCCTGCAACAGTTGCTCCCACCGCTCAAGGAAACGCTCGACAAAAAAATCGAGCGCGTGCAGGAGCACCTTCGCACCGCCGGGAACTAGGCCGTCGTTTGACATACCGACCGATGCCGATAGACTAATGGGAGAACGCTGCATGACAGAAACCACACAACTCGAACCAGTCCTCGCGCTCACACCGGCCGCCGCCGGCCAGGTCCGGGAGTTGATGGCCTTGCCGGACAACTCAGGCAAATGGCTGCGAGTGTTCGTCGAGCAGGGCGGCTGCTCGGGGATGCAGTATGGCCTCGTCTTCGATGAAAAACGGGACGGCGATCTGACCGTCGAACAGGATGGCGTGCCGGTCCTTGTGGATGGCTTCAGCGCGAAATACCTGCGGGGCGCGGTGGTGGATTTCAACGACGCGCTGACCGGCGGCGGCTTCAAGCTCACCAACCCAAACGCAAAACAAAGCTGCGGTTGCGGCAAATCCTTCGGCACTTGATTCCCGCGGCTTTGTCCGCCCGGGCCGGCGGGGCCGCTCGTTGGCGGAAGAATGATGTTTACTTTGCGCGCCGGGTGTGTTCTAACGGCGACACAGAATCAGCATGTCCGATTGATGATTGACTCAGAAGGAATCGAATCACTCTGATCATCACGCCGGAAAGGGAACCATGAAATCCAGCATCTGGCTGCTTGCCGTAGGCGCGGCCCTTACCCTGACCACTCCCCGGAATCTGTTCGCGTTCGGACCGCACCGCACGGAGCGGTTGCCCGACCTGGACAAGCGCCCCAAAGCTGCCACCACTTCACCGGCAGGATCGGTTGCCCTGGCAACGCCGGCGCGGGCGGCGGCCTTGGCCCGATTGCAAGGGCAGCTTGCCGGAGCACGCGTGGACTTCGACGAGATCGCCGGCACCGTGAGATTCATCCACGCCGGTGACGGCTTCCTGACGGGCGAAGAGGGCAATGGGGCTGCCATCGGTTCCGCGACGCTCGCGGTTTTCGACAAGAGCGATCCGAACCGCCTCGTGAAGGCGTTCCTTCGCGAGCACCGGGAACTGTTCGGACACGGCGAGGAGGTCTTGAACGCCGCGCGGGTCGAGCGGGAATTCGTCACGCCTCACAACCTTCTGCGCACGGTGGTGTGGCAACAAGAGTTGGACGGAATCGAGATTTTCGAGGCCGTGCTCATCGCGCACACCACCGGGCGCGGCGAATTGGTGAACCTCTCGAGCGGTTTTTTGGCGGACGCCGCGAGCGCAGCAGACGCCGGTGTCAGGCAGCGCGCGGCAGCCGGCGCACCTCCGAGCCTGTCCGCCATGGAGGCCGCGGCCACCGCCTGGAAACATCTGGGAGATTCGGTGGAGCTCGCGGCCCTTACGCCGATGGACGATCCACCGTCGGGCTTAGACCAGCGGCACCGCTTCCGGGCCGAGACGCTGAAGCGCGAAGGTGAGGCGCGACTCATCTGGCTACCCATGGCGGCCTCGGAACTTCGGTTGTGCTGGGAAGTGGTGTTGACGGGCCGCGCGCGAGGGGAAATGTTCCGCGTTCTCGTTGACGCGCAGGCGGGCGGCATTTTGTTGCGCCGTTCGCTTACGGCCTGCATCAGCGACGCCACGTACCGGGTGTTCACCAGCGACAGCCCCTCGCCGTTTTCGCCCGGGCATCCCGTGCCGCTCGACGGCCAGCCGCAGGTCGTGCCGCGCGGTCTGTTGACTCTGCCCGCGCTCGCCACGAACGCATCGCCCAACGGCTGGATTGACGACGGCGTGAACGAAACGCGCGGCAACAACGTGGACGCGCACACGGATCGCAACAACGACAACCAGCCAGACCTGCCGCGGCCCCAAGGCTCGCCGTTCCGCACGTTCGACTTCCCACTGGACCTGGCGCGACCTCCCACAGCCTCGTCCTCCAATGCCGTCGTGCAACTGTTTTATTGGTGCAATTGGATGCACGACAAGTTGTATGAACTGGGTTTCACGGAAGCGGCGGGAAATTTTCAGGTGAACAATTTCGGCCGGGGCGGTCTGGGCAATGACGCGGTGCAAGCCGACGCCCAGGATGGAGCCGGCACCGACAATGCCAACATGTCCACGCCACCCGACGGCAGCCCGCCGCGGATGCAAATGTTCCTCTTCACCGGCCCGAATCCGGATCGCGATGGCGATTACGACGCGGAAGTGATTCTGCACGAATACACGCACGGCCTGAGCAACCGCCGCGTGGGCGGCGGCGTGGGCATCAGCCAGTTGCAGACCGCGGGCATGGGCGAGGGCTGGTCGGATTTTTACGGCCTGGCGCTCCTCGCCGAGCCCGGCGACGACCTCCATGGGAATTACGCGGCGGGCGGTTACCTGACCTACGAGTTGATCCCGGGCTTCACGCAGAATTATTACTTCGGCATCCGCCGGTATCCCTATTCGACCGATCTTACAAAGAATCCGCTGACGTTTCGGGACATTGACCCGGCGCAAGCGAGTCCGCACGACGGCGTGCCACTCAGTCCGCTGTTCGAACCGTGGTTCCCCGGGTTTGCCGACGAGGTACATAACCAGGGCGAGGTCTGGTGCGCGACCCTTTGGGATGCCCGCGCCAGTCTGGTCGCCAAACACGGATTCGAGGCCGGGAATCAACTGATTCTCCGGCTGGTGACCGATGGGATGAATCTTTCGCCGGTGAATCCAAACTTTCTTCAGGCGCGGGATGCCATCTTGCAAGCGGACCGGGTGAACAACGGCGGCTCTAATCTGCCCGAGCTGTGGGCCGCGTTTGCCAAACGGGGCATGGGCTTCAGCGCCACTTCTCCCGCCAGTTCAACCACGGCGGGCGTGCGCGAGTCGTTCGATCCGCCGGACGATCTGCTTGTGACGCCGTTGGACGGGCTGGTGGCGAAAGGGCCGGAAGGCGGGCCGTTCGCTCCCCCGGCGCAGGCCTACACGTTGACCAACGGCAGCACCAATCTCGTCGTCTGGTCGGTTCTGCCACATGCCGGCTGGGTGAGCGTCTCTCCGGCCTCCGGCAGCCTGACACCGGGTGGACCCGCAGCCATCGTGACCGTGGCCATTGACCGCGTGGTGAACAACTTCCCTTCTGGCGAGTACGCCGACAGCGTCGTGTTTTCCAACCACGTCACCCACGCGACTCAAAACCGCAGCGTGACGCTGCTGGCCAGTTCGATGGACTATTTCACGGAACTGTTTGACGATTCGACCAACGACCTCGACAACCAGACCTTCACGTTCACCCCGGACGGTTCAACCAATTATTATGCCGTGTGCCGCCAGGCGGCCAGCGCCTTTCCCACGGATCCCGCGGGCGGCACCTCGGTCAGTTTAACCGACGACGACTTCGCGCAAGTCACGCTCGCAAGCGGGGCGACCGTTTCGTTCTACGGAAATCGTTCGTCCGTTTTTTTCATCGGCAGCAACGGCTACCTGACGCAGAATGAAGGCGATTCGAGTTTCGGCAGCTCGCTGGCGGCTCATTTCCGGCTGCCGCGCGTTGCGGCCTTGTTCGATGACTTGGACCCGAGCACGGGCGGCACGGTTTCCTGGCGGCAACTGGGTGACCGTGTGGCGGTGACGTATCAGAACGTGCCCGAATTCGGCGTGAGCACCCGCCTGAATAATTTCCAGATCGAACTCTTTTTCGACGGGAGAATCCGCGTGACCTATCTGGCCATCGCCAGCAGCGACGGGCTGGCCGGTTTGTCGCGCGGAACGGGCGTGCCGCCGGGATTCGTGGAGAGCGACTTCAGCGCGTATGGTCTGTGCGGGCCACCTTGGTCGCTGGTCGTGCCCACTGGCGCGAACGAGGATGTCGGGTTGCTTGCCGGGCAGGGGCAGGTCCGTTTGAGCCAGGCGCTGACGACAAATCTCCAGGTGACCCTGGTTTCCAGCGATACCACGGCGCTCCAGGCCAGTTCCGGCGTGTTGATTCCCGCCGGCGAAACCAACGCGGTCTTCGACCTCACGGTGGTGGATGATGCCGCCTTGGATGGAACACAAACCGCATCCATCACCGCTTCCGCCTCGGATTTCAATCCCGTTTCCGCCTTGGTGCGCGTCTTCGATAACGAGACGGCGGTGCTTCAAGTTCACCTGCCGGCCACCGCGACGGAAGGGCAAGGGCAGATTCAAGGAACAGTCACCCTCTCCGCGGCCCCAGCCAGCGCCGTCGCCGTGAAACTCACCTCCAGCGACATCACCGAAGTGCAGCCGCCGGTCATCGTGGTCATTCCCGCAGGCCAGACCTCCGCTGCGTTCACCGCGGCGCTGGTGAACGATGTGGAAATTGACGGCCCGCAAGCCGTCACCCTCACGGCGCACGTGCAAAACTGGACGGACGGCTCCGGCACGGTGGAAGTGCTCGACGACGAAGCCTTGACGGTCTCGCTAACCCTGCCCGCATCGGGATTTGAAAACCGCGGCGTGTGGGCCAATGCCGGCCAGATCCGGCTGGCCGGCATCACGCTCACCAATCTCACGGTGGCCTTGGTCTCAAGTTTGCCGGGACAGTTGATCGTGCCTGCCACCGTGACGATCCCGGCCGGGCAGTCGAATCGAAACTTCAATCTCACGTTCGTGGACGATCCAGATCCGAACGGCGACCGCACGGCGGCCGTGACCGGGAGCGCCGCGGGTTTCACACCGGGCAGCGGCAGCATCAGGATTGTGGACGACGACACGCCGCCGGTGTTTGTCACCCAACCGGCAAGCCAGATCGCTGCCGAGGGACAGACTGTTCGCTTCAACGTCACGGTCAGCGGTGGAGCGCCGCTCAGTTATCAGTGGCGATTCAATGGATCGCAACTCCCGGGCGCCACCGCGACGGCGCTGACGCTCGTTTCGGTCATGACGAATCAATCCGGGGCGTATGACGTGGTCGTTACGAATCGGTTCGGAGCCATCACCAGTCTCGTCGCCAACTTGGAAGTGTGGCAGCCCCCACCGGCGCTGGAATTCCGCATTGTCAGCCTGACCGCCAACAACAGCCGGATCGTGGATCACAATGCGCTCACGGGTGATGACCGCGGCGGCATCGCCGCTTCAGCGACGCACGTGTTTTATTCCGGCGACGACTCCACGGCGGGTTTCCGGCTGGCCGACCTGTCGGGCGGGACCGCGCTCGGCACGGTTTACGACGCGATGGTCGGAGATTTGCAAAGCGGCAAGGTCTATTCATTCGCTGACGACAATGGCGTGTTGTCGTCAGCCGGCGGCGTCGCCACGCGATTGATCGAGCACGATGGTCCGACCGGCGCGCTGACCACCAACGCCATCCCGCTGACGGCCCCGATTCCGCTGCTGAATCCGTTCGTGGACGTGGGCTTGTTCGCCGGGTTGGGCCGGATCCTGGTGCATAACGGGACGAACGCGTACGATATCCGATTGCCGCTGGGTCTGGTGATCAACCTCGGAGCGATGACCCCGCCGCCGCATCAGGCGTCCGAAAACTGGGCTTACTGGGGTATTGCCGAGTATTATTCCGGGACGCTTTACCTGACCTGTGTCCGCAACTCACAGTCCATTGCGCGCACGGCCGTCCCGCGCTCGACCACCACCATCCTGGCCAGTTTTTCCAATCTGTCGGACATGGCTTCGATCACGGCGTCACTTCCGTTTAGCCGATGGTACTTCCACTACGAAGGCAGCGGTCAATTCGGCGGCTCGATGGAGACTCTGGGGTTTGCGGACGCGACGTTCAGCATCGGCACCAACACCCCGCCCACGCTGGTGTCCCCGCCGCAAAGCCAGGTTGTCGAACGGGGCGGCTCGGCCACGTTCGCAGCGGGCGTTTTTGGCACGCAACCGTTGTCCTACCAATGGTGGTTCAGCAACCACCTGGCCGTTGGGGAATCGTTCCTCGTTTCAACCAGTGCCGTGTTGGGGTTGAACGATGTGGATACGAACCGCGCCGGCCAGTATTGGGTGGTGGTAACCAACCTGTTCGGCGCGACAAACTCACCCGCCGCCACGCTCACGTTGCTCCCCGGAATCACGCTGGCGGAGGCGCTCGACGGACCCGGCTTGAGTTGGACCACCAGCGGCGATGCCTTCTGGAAGGCGCAGACCAACGTGACGCATGACGGCGTGGATGCGGCGGTCAGCGGGGCGATCACGCACAACCAGCAATCCAGTTTGCAAGCCACGGTCATCGGTCCCGGCACGCTGACTTTCTGGTGGAGGGTTTCCTCCGAGTCCGGCTTCGACTACCTGCGCTATTATCGGGGCAGCACTCTGGACGCGAGCATTTCCGGCGAGGCGAATTGGGCGCTGCGAACCTTCAACCTGCCGTCCGGCGCGCAGACGCTCCGTTGGACCTACTCGAAAGACGGCAGTGTCAACGCGCGACAGGACAAAGGCTGGCTGGACCAGGTGACGTACACGCCCACGGGTCCGCCCGTCATCACGGCGCAGCCGCAAGCTAAGACGGTGAACGAAGGATCGAACGCGACCTTCACGGTCACCGCGACGGGCCTGGCGCCCTTGCGGTATCAATGGCGGTTTGGCACCGAGGAAATCTCCGGCGCGACAAACGCCGCGCTCGTGCTGCTCGCGGTGCAGACCAACCAGGCGGGAAATTACTCCGTCCGGGTGAGCAACACCCTGGGCACCGTTGCCAGCGCTGCCGCGTTGCTGCGCGTCAATCGCGTTCCCTCGGCCAATCCGCAGTCCACCGCGATGGACGAAGACTCCACCGCTGCGATGATTTTGAGTGGTTCGGACCCGGACGGCGATGCGTTGAGTTTCGAGGTTGTCACCGGGCCAGTGCACGGGATTCTCGTCGGCACGCCGCCGAACGTCATCTACCGGCCGTTCACCAATTACTTCGGGCTGGAAGGTTTCACGTTCCGGGTCAGCGATGGACGCGTTGCTTCGGCGCCCGCCAGCGTGAGCATCGTCGTGCGTCCGCTGCCCGATCCGCCGCTCGCTTTCCCGCAGTCGGTGACAGTGAACGAAGACCACTCCGTCATAATCGCACTCGCGGCCTCAGATCCGGACGGCGACGCATTGACCTACAGCGTCACGGCGCCGCTGCATGGCACGCTGACCGGAGTTGCTCCCGATCTGGTGTATCATCCGCACACCAATTACAACGGGCCGGATGGTTTCAACTTCCAAGCCACCGACAGTTCGAGTGCTTCCGGAGCAGCACCGGTCGGAATCACCGTGCTGCCGGTGAACGATTCTCCGATCGCCCGCATCCAACTCGCGCCACTGGCCGTTTTCCCGGGCCTGACGAACCTGATGATCATTTCGCCCGACGGTTCGAATGCGGTAGTTGATCTCGATGCTTCCCAGTCCACAGACGTCGAGAACGACCCGCTGCACTACACCTGGTCCGAGGGCACCAACCTCCTGGCGACCGGGCTTGACGCCACCAATCGGATGAGCGTCGGGCCGCACTTGCTCACTTTGGAAGTCAGCGATGGGCAGAAAACCGGCTCCGACACGGCGAGCTTTGACGTGTTGCGCCCGGCGGAATCGGTGGGCATTGTTCTCATGTTGCTGGACGACTCCGGTTTGCAGCGTAGTCGTCGCCGGGGATTGGAGGCGACGCTCAAAGCTGCCGCGGCCTCGTTCGAGAGGGGTGACGGGATTCCCGCGGTCAACCAACTTCAGGCCTTCCAGAACAAGGTTCTCGCGCAGGTGTTGCCCACGGACCCCGTGCTCGCCGCCCAGTTGATCGAGGCCGCGCAGACGCTGATCGAGGCCGTCGGCGGCCCTTGAGATGGCCCCTGGGCCGCAGCCATCCGCCGGTTCGATGTGTGACGGCGACGACTCTTGCGCGGCGGCCGTTCATTGCTGCCGGGCGCGGTAGTAGCGATAACCGTAGTTCGTCGCCGCCGTATCCACGTAGCGGAACGGCCCGTTGGTGAGCGCCTCCATCACCCCGAGATTCACCCAGTTCGTGTTGCCCAGATCGTTGTTGGCGAGCATGACGTAGTTGGACCCGGCCTCGCCGATCATGCAAAGTCGAAACGCGTTCGAGAGGAAGCCCGCCGGGATCAATTCATGCAGCGGCCGCGACTCGAAGAAAGTGGTCACGTTGGTTGAACGAACGCCGCCCTTGTTGTCCGTGGCGCGCGCCGTGAGCGTCCACAAACCCGGCAGGTCAACCGACACCCGCACCTGGTACGGATTGAATCCATTCGTCAGTGACGCAATCACGTTCGTGCCGTAAAGCAGCGTCAGGTTCGTCACCGTCCCGTCGAGGTCCGAAGCCGTGCCCCGCATCACGAACGGCACGCAAACGAGTTGCGTGGCTGGCGGGCCGGTGAGCGTGAGGGCGGGCAGCGCGTTCGAGGCGATGAGCACGATGTTGGTGGTGGTCTGCACCACCCCGAAGTCGTAGTCCGGGAACGAGAAATTGGTGAAGGTCCCCGACCGTGCCGTGAAGGTCATCACGGTGTACGTATTGCCTGCCGTGGGAATGTAGCTGTTGGCCAAAACCGCCTGGAGCGTGCCGACATTCGTTGCGCCACCGTTGACCCGCAATTGATCGTGGCCACTGCCCGGCGTCAGTCCTCCGATTTCGAACGTGATCAGGCTGTTCGTGGTCGAGGTGTAGGTTTGCGCGACGTTGTTGGAAATGGTCAGCAGGCCAACGCCGGTACCGGGTGCGACTTGGGCGGCGTTGCGCACGTTCGCGGCAACGTTGCCCGTGCCAGTGAGCAGGCCGCCGTTGATGTCCATCAACCCGCCCTGGTAATGGCCGCCGGCAAGCATCGTCTGGCCGGAATCCTGCCGATAGGTGCTCTGGAAATTGAGCGTGCCGCTCTGCGCGCTGAACGTGCCGTTGTTCGTCACTGCGAAATTGACATTGGCCGCGCCCGCGCCGGCGGTCTTGCGCACCGTGCCGCCGTTTTGCAGGGTGGGAAAGCCGCCGCCGCCCGTCCAACCCATCGTCGCGTCGCCGAGGAAGTCGAAGGTCGCCCCGGCGAACACGCTGAAGACCGCGCCGTTGCCGCCGTTGAGGACCGCCCCGTTGAACGTGCCGCTGCCATGGAGGTCCAGGCGGCGGGTGAGCGTCTTGCCGTAGTTGAAGCCGCTGATGGTCAGCGTCCCTGTGTTGGTCACCGTGGTGCGGCCCGTCCCGCCCATCGTCCCCCCGATCCAGTTGACCGGCCCGGTGAAGTTAACGTCCTTGCTGCCACCCAGCGTCCCGCCCACGTCCAGGTTGAACTGCGGATTGAAGGTGTAGGCCACCTCGAAGTGCAGACTGCCGCCGTCGCACCGGTGAAAGCCCCCGCCCGAACTGGTGAAGCTCACCCCGTTGGTCATCACGTGCGTCCCGCCGCCAAAGCTCACCGCCGCGCTGCTCGTCGCGTCGAACGCGCCCGACGAGGTGCCGCCCAGGGTGAAGCGGAAGTCCCCGCTCTGCGCGCGCACCAGGCCGTCGTTGTTCAGGATGAAGCCCATCGTGCCCGCGCCCGCGCCGGCGGTCTTGCGCACCGTGCCGCCGTTTTGCAGGGTGGGAAAGCCGCCGCCGCCCGTCCAACCCATCGTCGCGTCGCCGAGGAAGTCGAAGGTCGCCCCGGCGAACACGCTGAA
>Ga0247727_10011531_pt1 | contig 15401 bp, 10 predicted proteins | sample WisWelCaveWW1625_FD_202498 | JGI IMG/M metagenome (GOLD analysis project Ga0247727, IMG submission 202498) | Biofilm microbial communities from Wishing Well Cave, Virginia, United States - WW16-25 | ecosystem: Environmental > Aquatic > Deep subsurface > Groundwater > Cave microbial mat | place... | reverse complement strand
AGGTCGGCGGCGATGTTGCCGATCATCCTCGGCACGTGCGGCGCCATGCGCGGCGTCTGCGCGATGATCGTGGCATCGACGTTGACAATGCGATAGCCCTGCGCGCTGATTTTTTTGCCAATTTCTTTTAAAAGGGTACGGCTGTTCGAATCCTCGTATTCCGGATCAGTGTCCGGAAAATGCGAGCCGATGTCGCCCAGCGCCGCCGCGCCGAGCAGCGCGTCGCAGATCGCGTGCAACAGCACGTCGGCGTCGGAATGGCCGGCCAAGCCCTTCTCGTGCGGGATTTCCACGCCGCCGATCACCAGCTTGCGGCCGGCGACCAGCGCGTGCACGTCGTAGCCCTGTCCGATTCTCATCGCCTCCCCAGGATCGCCTCGGCGATCTTCAGGTCCTCCGGAAATGTCAACTTGATGTTCTCACGGCTGCCGGCCACCAGGCGCGGCCGCAGCCCCATCTGCTCCACCGCGCCCGCTTCGTCGGTAATCGAAGCCTTGGCAAGCTTCAGCGCCTGCACCAGCAGGCCGCAGCGGAACATCTGCGGCGTCTGCGCCAGCCACAGCTGGCTGCGGTCCTCGGTGCCGGCGACACGCAGCGCGCCGGCCTCGTCCTTGGCGACCTTTTTGACCGTGTCGGCCGCCGGCAGCGCGAGGATGCCGCCGATCGCGTCCTCGCGCGTCTCCGCGATCAGGCTGGCGAGATCCCGTGCCGGCAGGCATGGGCGCGCCGCATCGTGCACCAGGATCCAGTCGTCCGCGTCCACCGCGGCCATTGCCGCCACCATACCGTTGTAGACGGAATCGCGCCGAGTCGCGCCGCCGCAGTAAAGCGGTTCCAGGCGCCCCGCGAACGCGTGCCAGTCGTGCTGCGCGAATTCCCGGTCGTCCGGCGCCAGCACCACGAACACGTTTTCGACCGGCGGCATGCAGACCGATTTCACCGCATGCCACAGCATCGGCTTGCCCGCGAGCGACCGGTACTGCTTCGGCTGCTCTGCACCGAAGCGTGTTCCGGCGCCAGCGGCGGGAATCAAGGCGTAGAAAGTCACACAAAATTCTTTTGTGTTATCAAGCTCGTATAATTGCATGGCCCTACTTTCTTGTCATGCATCGAGATCCCCTTCCAGGCAAAAAGCGCTATTGCGGGTTAGCCGGCTCTTCTGACGCGCTTACGCTCGCCAGACTGGCGGCGGAATCGCGACCGCTCGCCGTGCTCAGCGCAAACGCGCTCGACGCGAGGCGCCTGCTGGAGGAGATCGGCTGGTTCGCGCCGCAGCTGCGCGCCTGCCTGCTGCCGGACTGGGAAACGCTGCCCTACGACAGCTTCTCGCCGCACCACGACCTGGTCTCGGAGCGCCTGGCGACGCTCTACCGCATCCAGCGCGGCGAATTCGATATCGTCATCGTACCCGCGGCGACGGCGTTGTTCCGGTTCTGCCCGCCCGCCTATCTCGCGGCCTACACCTTCTTCCTGCGCCAGGGCGAGCGCCTCGATGCCGCAGCCCTGCGCCGCCAGCTCGCGCTCGCCGGCTATAGTGCCGTCACCCAGGTGGTGACGCCGGGAGAATTCTGCTTCCGCGGCGGGATCGTCGACCTGTACCCGATGGGCAGCGCGGTTCCGTACCGGCTCGACCTCGACGACGATGTGCTCGAGACGATCCGCACCTTCGACGTCGACTCGCAACGCACCCTCTACACGGTGCACGAGGTGCGCCTGTTGCCGGCGCGCGAGTTCCCGCTGGACGAAGCCGGGCGCAGCAAATTCCGCGGGCGCTGGCGCGAATTGTTCGAAGGCGATCCATCGAAGCGGCGCCTCTACAAGGATGTGTCGAACGGCGTGCCCGCCGCGGGCGTCGAGTACTACCTGCCGTTGTTCTTCGACGCGCTGGCGACGGTCTTCGACTACCTGCCCGCGGGCGCCACGCTTGCCTTCCACCACGACGTCGCTGGCGCTGTGCAGGCGTTCTGGCAGGACGCGCAGTCACGCTACAAAATGCTCGGCGGCGATCCGGACCGGCCGCTGCTGCCGCCCGCGCAGTTGTTCGTGCCGGCGGAGGAGTTCTACCGGCGCGCCAGGAGCTTCGCGCGCATCGACCTGCGTGGCGGCTCGGAGATCGACGCGGAACAGCCGTTCGCCAGCGCTCCGTTGCCGCCGCTCGCGGTCGACCGTCGCGCGCACGACCCGCTTGCCGCGCTGAAAAGCTACGCGGAAGTCTCCGGACTTCGGCTGCTGCTCAGCGCCGAGTCACCGGGGCGGCGCGAAACGATGCTTGCGTATTTGTCCGGCTATGACCTTGCGCCTTTCCGCTGCGGAAATTTTGCAGAATTCTCTTCAAACAGCATGCAACTTTCTATTACGATTTCCCCGCTCGCCAACGGCTTCGTCGTCCCGGCTGAAGGCTGGGCGGTGGTCACCGAGGCCGAGCTCTATGCCGGCACGGCGCGGCGCAGGACGCGGGGCGCCAGGGCGCAGAGCTCGGTCGAGGGCATGCTGCGCGACCTCTCCGAGCTGAAAGTGGGAGACCCGGTGGTTCATGTTCAGCATGGAATCGGGCGCTACGGCGGCCTGGTCAACCTCGACCTCGGCGAAGGCCGCAGCGGCCAGGTCAGCGAATTCCTGCTGCTCGAGTACCACGGCGGCGACAAGCTCTACGTGCCGGTGTCGCAGCTGGAAGTGATCGCGCGCTACTCGGGCGCGCAACCCGAGGCAGCGCCGCTGCACAAGCTGGGCAGCGGGCAATGGGACAAGGCGCGCGCGCGCGCCGCCAAGCAGGTGCGGGACACGGCGGCCGAACTGCTCGAGCTCTACGCCAAGCGCGCGGCGCGCCAAGGCCACGCCTTCAGCGTCAAGCAGCACGACCTGGAAGCCTTCGCCGATGGCTTCGGTTTCGAGGAAACGCCCGACCAGGCAGCGGCAATCGCCGCGGTCGTCGCCGACATGGCCTCGGGCAAGCCGATGGACCGCCTGATCTGCGGCGACGTCGGCTTTGGCAAGACCGAGGTGGCGCTGCGCGCGGCTTTCGTCGCGGTCGCCGACCGCAAGCAGGTGGCGATCCTCTGCCCGACCACGCTGCTCGCCGAACAGCATTACCAGAGCTTCGCCGACCGCTTCGCCGACTGGCCCGTGAGCATCGCGGAGCTGTCCCGTTTTCGCAGTTCTAAGGATTCGAATGAAATAGTCGAAAAGCTTGCGACCGGTGATGTCGATATCGTCATCGGCACGCACAAACTGCTGTCGCGGGGCGTGAGCTTCAAGCGCCTGGGCCTCGCGATCATCGACGAGGAACACCGCTTCGGCGTGCACCAGAAGGAAGCGCTCAAGCGCCTGCGCGCCGAGGTGGACGTGCTCACGCTCACCGCGACGCCGATCCCGCGCACGCTGGCGCTGTCGCTCGAGGGCCTGCGCGACTTCTCGGTGATCGCCACCGCGCCGGAACGGCGGCTGGCGATCAAGACCTTCGTCGCGCCGCATGCCGAGGGGTTGATCCGCGAAGCGGTGCTGCGCGAGCTGCGCCGCGGCGGCCAGACCTACTACCTGCACAACGAGGTCGAGACCATCGAGCACGCGCACGATCGCCTGGCGCGCCTGCTGCCAGAAGCGCGGCTGGCGGTGGCGCACGGCCAGATGCGCGAGCGCGAGCTGGAGCGCGTGATGCGCGAATTCACGCAGCAGCGCACCAACCTGCTGCTCTGCTCGACCATCATCGAGACCGGCATCGACATCCCGACCGCCAACACCATCGTCATCCACCGCGCCGACAAGTTCGGCCTCGCGCAGTTGCACCAGCTGCGCGGCCGCGTCGGGCGCTCGCACCATCAGGCGTATGCCTATCTTCTGATTCCTTCTGAAGAATCATTGGGAATCCAAGCGAAAAAGCGCCTCGACGCAATTCAAATGATGGAACAGCTCGGTTCGGGTTTCTACCTCGCCATGCACGACCTGGAGATCCGCGGCGCCGGCGAGGTGCTCGGCGATTCGCAGTCCGGGCAAATCCAGGAGGTGGGTTTCGACCTCTATACCCGCATGCTCGAGCGAGCGGTGCGCGCTCTGAGGGACGGCAAAGCGATCGATCTCGACCAGTCCCTCGACAGCGCCACCGAAATCAAGTTGCACACGCCGGCGCTGCTGCCGGAAACCTACTGCGACGACGTGCACGAGCGCCTGACGCTCTACAAGCGCCTCGCCAACTGCCGCACGCAGGACGAGCTCGAGCGCATGGGCGAGGAACTGATCGACCGCTTCGGCCTGCTGCCCGAGCCGGCCAAGGTGCTGCTGGAATCGCACCGGCTGCGGCTGCTCGCCGCGCCGCTGGGCGTCACGCGGCTGGACGCCACCCACGAGGCGCTGCAGCTGCAGTTTGAAAAGGACGCTCCGGTCGAACGCGCCAAGGTCATCGCGCTGGTGCAAGAACGCAAGAACCTGCGCCTTGCCGGGCCGGACCGCTTGCGCCTGGAAGCGGCCATGGCCGAGTGGCCGCTGCGCGTCCAGGCCGCGCGGCAATTGCTCGCGGCGCTGGCTGCATGAGATTGTTCTTCTGTATCGCCGGCATCTTTTGCTTGAGCGCCGCCGGCGCCCAGCAGGAAAACCTGATCCCGGCGCTGGGCGCGCTCGAGCGCGGCGACGTCAAGCAGGCCATCGACTCGTTGCGGCCGCTGGCCGCCGACGGCACTATCGAGGCGCAGTACGTGCTCGGCACCATCCTCGAGACCGCGCCGCCGCCGTTGCGCGATCAGGAGGCGGCGCGCGCCTGGTATCTGCGCGCGGCGGAGTCCGGGCACGCCGGCGCGCAGAACAACCTCGGCGCGATGCATTTCGACGGCCGCGGCGCGCTCAAGGATTTCATCGAAGCGGCGAAGTGGTACAAGCTGGCCGCCGACCAGGGGGACGCGGTGGCGCAGACCAACCTCGCGCTGATGCACGGCATGGGGCTGGGGGTGCCGCAGGACATGGCGGAAATGGCGAAGCTGCTGCAGAAGGCCGCCGAAACGGGAGAGCCGCGCGCGCAAGTCCATCTCGGGCGCATGTACCTCGACGGCGAAGGCGTGCCGCAGAACACCTCCGAAGCCATGAAGTGGTTCCGCACGGCTGCGGCGCAGGACAACGACGACGCAGCACTGTTCCTCGCCGTCATGCTGCAACGAGGGATCGGCGGCCCGCGCGATCTCGAGGCGGCGAGCGCATGGTTCCGCCGGGCCGCCGACCGCGGCAACCGCCTCGCGATGCTCGAACTCGCCACGGCCTACGAGCTGGGCCTCGGCGTCGCCACGGACCCGGCGCAGGCGAAGAGCTGGCGCGAGCGCGCGCGCATGAAGCCGGATCCGGCGGCGCAAAAGAAGACCGATGCATCCCACAGCGACCAGCGCGCCGATCCTCGTCGTTCAAGGCCCTGAGGCCACGGCCCTGCGGGTGGCTGCGCTCGCCGAGAGCTGCGGCGCCGCCGCTGCCGAGGCAATCAGTGTGGGCGAAAACCCGACCGCCTGGCGCTTGCGCGGCGCCACGCGACACGATGGCGTCGCTGCCTGGTGCGAAGCGCAGCGGCTCGACCATGCCTGGATACCCGAAGGCCGGCGCTTCGCCGATCTCAGGCTGCTCGCCATGGACATGGACTCGACCCTCATCACCATCGAGTGCATCGACGAAATGGGTGGTTTCATGAACAAAGAAAAAGAGATCGCGGCGATCACTGCCCAGGCCATGCGCGGCGAAATCGACTACCCGGAAAGCCTGCGCAGGCGCGTCGCCCTGCTCGCCGGCTTGAGCGAAGACGTGCTGCAGGACGTCTACGACGAGAAGCTGCGCCTGTCGCCCGGCGCGGAGCAGCTCATCGGACGCTGCAAGCACCATGGCGTCAGACTCCTGCTCGTCTCGGGTGGCTTCACCTTCTTCACTGAACGGCTGAAAGAGCGGCTGGGTCTGGACGACACCATCTCCAACGTCCTCGAGATCGACAACGACAAGCTGACCGGCCGCGTGCTCGGCTCGATCGTGGATGCGGACGCCAAGGCCGCGAAGTTCCGCCAGCTGGCCCAGCGCCTGGGCGCGAAGCGCGGGCAGACCGTGGCGATCGGCGACGGCGCCAACGACCTGAAGATGATGGCCGAAGCCGGTGTCTCGATCGCCTACCGGGCCAAGCCGGTCGTGCGCGCGAAAGCCACGCACAACCTCGACTACTGCGGCCTCGACGGCGTGCTCAACCTGTTCGCCTAGGCCTCAGGCGACGTAGGCGTCGCGCGGCTGCTCGAGGCGGTCCAACGGGCTCTTCACGCCACGCCCGCCCTTGTTCAGCACGCGGGTGTAGATCGTCGTCGTGGAGACGTCGGCAGACATGGGTTACAGATTTTGGTGTCCGTGGATCTGTTCTCCTTCCGGGTGCTTTCGGTCTCGCAAAGCCGACCCGTCCCGGCGCCTTCACGATTACCGCCAAAGGCCTTGACGCGTTGCTGGACCAGGACCTGCGCGACGCCGAAGACCGCTAGCACGGGAGCGGTTATGGGTATGATGCGGCCATGATCGACAGCAAGGAAGCTCTCCGAAACCTCTACCCGACGGCCAAGGAGCGCTCGCTGAAGAAGCAGCTCGGCCGCCTAGACAAGCACTGCCTGCGCTTCGTCGAGCTGTCGCCGTTCGTCATTCTGGCGAGCGGCAGCGAGGCAGGCCGCTACGACGCCTCGCCGCGCGGCGGCGACCCGGGCTTCGTGAAAGCGCCGGACAGCACGACGCTGCTGATCCCGGATGCGCCGGGCAACAACCGGCTCGATACCCTCGAGAACATCATCACCACCGGCCGCGTCGGGCTGCTGTTCCTGATTCCCGGCGTGGACGAGACGCTGCGCGTCAACGGACGGGCGCGGCTCGCGGATGAAGTTTTCTTGCTTGAACATTTCAAAAATGAAAAACGCGCGCCCAGACTCGTCATCGAGGTAAAGGTGGAGGACGTCTACCTGCACTGCGCCAAGGCGCTGATGCGCTCCCGGCTGTGGAGCGCGGAAGCCCGCGTGGATCGCGCGGTGCTGCCCACCATGGGGCAGATGCTCAACGACCAAACCGGCGTGCAGATTCCTGCAGAATCCCAGGAACAGATGGTTGCGCGCTACCAAGCGGATCTCTAGACCCCGTCCCGGAGGACATTGCCATGCCGAAGATCCTGCTTGCCGCGCTGCTTGCGTTCGCGCTCTCGCCTGCTCTCGCGCAGAAAAAATCCTGCGACGAACTCAAGGGCGAGATCGAGGCGAAACTCAAAATCAAAGGCGTAACGGGCTACAGCCTGGACATCGTTGCCGCCGCCGACGCCAAGGACGCGAAAGTGGTCGGCAGCTGCGACAGCGGGGCGAAGAAGATCGTCTACAGGAAGAGCTGATTACTTAGCTGCCACCACCATGATTTCGACCAAGCAGGCGGGATCCGCCAGCTTGGTTTCGACGCAGGCGCGCACCGGCAGGTTCTTCGGGTCGGTCCACGCGGTCCAGACCTCGTTCATCGGCGCGCGGTTGCGGATGTCGGTCACCCAGATGGTGGCCTGCAGCAGTTTCGACTTGCTGGTGCCGCACTTGCCGAGCAGGCGGTCGATCTCGGCCAGCACTTCCTGGGTCTGGCCCTTGATGTCCTTCGTCAGATCGTTCGGCACGATCCCCGCGAGGTAGACCGTGTTGCCGTGCTCGACGGCGAAGCTCAGGATCGGGCGGGGCTCATGGCGGGTGATGCTCATTGGCGGCCTGCGTTGCAGAGAAACGTGGAGTATCTCATCGAGGTCAACCAACCCATTGTCGCGCATTGTAGAAAACCTGCATCCATGGCGAATCCTCCCCGGCGCCATCGGGCGCCCACGACATCTGGATCGAACGGAACACCCGCTCCGGGTGCGGCATGACCACCGTGAAGCGGCCGTCAGGCGTGGTCAGCCCGGTGATGCCGGCGGGCGAGCCGTTTGGGTTGAGCGGGTACTGCTCCGCAATTTTTCCGCGATTGTCGACAAACCGCAATGCAATGTTCGCTTTTTCGAAATCGATGCTGTTCTCGAAGGCGGCAAGACCCTCGCCGTGCGCCGTGGCGATCGGCATCCGGCTGCCGGCCATGCCCTTGAACAGGATCGATGGATTGTCCACCACCTCGACCATGACGAAGCGTGCCTCGAACTGCGCCGAGCGGTTGCCGGTGAACAGCGGCCAGTGCCCGGCGCCGGGAATGATCTCCTTCAGCGCCGCCATCATCTGGCAGCCGTTGCAGGAGCCCAGCGCGAAGCTGTCGCTGCGGCCGAAGAAGGCTTCGAATTCGCGCCGCGCGCGCGCATTGAACAGGATCGACTTCGCCCAGCCCTGCCCGCCGCCCAGCACGTCGCCGTAGGAAAAGCCGCCGCAGGCGGCCAGCCCCTTGAATCCGGCCAGCGCCACGCGCCCGGCGATCACGTCCGACATGTGCACGTCCACCGCCTCGAAACCCGCGCGCGTGAACGCCGCCGCCATCTCGACCTGGCTGTTCACGCCCTGCTCTCTGAGTATCGCGACCTTGGGTTTTGCTTTTGCTCCTACGAATGTATTTTCAATTTGGAAAGTCAATTGAACCGACAACCCCGGATCCTGCGTGTCGAGGATCCGGTCGTACTCCTCCTGCGCGCAGTCCGGGTTGTCGCGCAGCTGCTGCATGCGGAAGCTGGTTTCGGACCAGGCACGCTGCAGGTCGACGCGCTTTTCCTTCAGCAGCGGTTTGGTGTTTCTCGAAATAGCAATTTCATCCCGTGGATTTGTTGTGCCTATCAGGTAATAAAGATCTCCGAGATCAAACGAACGCAGTACCTCCATAACGCGCGCCCGGTCGGTCGCACGTATCTGCAGCAGCGCGCCGAGTTCCTCCGCGAACATCGCCTGCAGCGCGCGCTCGCGCAGCCGCCCGGCCAATTGTTCCTGGTTGGCGCGCTTGAAGCCGTCCACGTCGTCGCTCCACTGGTCGAACACCAGCTCGTCGAGGCTGACGGTCACGCCGCAGCGGCCGGCGAACGCCATCTCGCACACTGCCGCGAACAAGCCGCCATCGGAACGATCGTGGTAAGCGAGGATCAATTGTTCGGTGTTCAGGCTTTGTATCGCAGCGAAAAAACTCTTTAGCGCAGGAGCGGAATCCACATCCGGCGCGGTGTCGCCGAACCTCGAGTACACCTGCGCCAGGATCGATCCGCCGAGGCGGTTCCTGCCGCCGCCCAGGTCGACCAGCAGCAGTTCGGTCTCCCCGGCATCGGTCCGCAAGCGGGGCGTCAAAGTGGCGCGCGCATCCCCTATCGATGTGAAAGCGGTCACGATGAGAGATAAAGGCGCCACCACTTCCTTGCTGTCCCATGCAGTGCGCATCGACAGCGAATCCTTTCCCACGGGAATCGATACCCCCAGCGCGGGGCACAGTTCCAGAGCCACCGCGCGGACTGTATCGAACAGGGCGGCATCTTCGCCGGGAGACCCCGCGGCGGCCATCCAGTTGGCCGAGAGCTTGACCCGGTCCAGCGCGCCGACCAGCGCCGCGGCCAGGTTGGTCAGCGCCTCGCCCACCGCCATGCGGCCGGAGGCCGGGCCGTCGATCAGGGCGAGCGGCGCGCGCTCGCCGATCGCAAACGCCTCCCCCGCGTAGCCGTCGTAATCCAGCAGCGTCACCGCGCAATCGGCCACCGGCACCTGCCAGGGTCCGACAAACGGATCGCGCGAGCACAGCCCGCCGACCGTGCGGTCGCCGATGGAGATGAGGAAGGTCTTGTCGGCCACGGCGGGATGCCGCAGCACGCGGTAGGCGGCTTCCTTCAGTTCGATGCCGTCAAGCGACAGCGGTTCGAGTTTCGGCGCCACGCGCTTCACGTCGCGCAGCATTTTCGGCGGCTTGCCCAGAACAGTCGAAAGATCGACCTCCACGGGGTTGTTATCGAAGTTCTTATCGCTAATCGAAAGATGACCATCAGCGGTCGCAGTACCCATGACAGCGAACGGGCAGCGCTCGCGCTCGCAAATTCCGGCAAATTTCTCCAGATCCTGCGGCTCTATGGCGAGTACGTAGCGCTCCTGCGCCTCGTTGCACCAGATTTCGCGCGGCGACATGCCGCTGTCCTCCGAAGGCGCCTCGCGCAGCTCCAGGCGCGCGCCGCGCCCGGCCGCGTGCACCAGCTCGGGAAAGGCGTTCGACAGACCGCCGGCGCCGACATCGTGGATCGACTGGATCGGGTTGGCCGCGCCCAACTGCCAGCAGCGGTCGATCACCTCCTGCGCGCGGCGCTGCATCTCGGCGTTGCCGCGCTGCACCGAGTCGAAATCCAGGTCCTCGGTATTTGCGCCCGCGCGCATCGAGGAGGCCGCGCCGCCGCCCATGCCGATCAGCATGCCCGGTCCCCCGAGCTGAATCAGCAGTGCTTTTTCGTCAAAGATCTTTTTTGAGCAACTCGAAATCGAAATATTTCCCACGCCGCCCGCGAGCATGATCGGTTTGTGATAGCCGCGCTGCGCGCCGCCCACCGCCTGCTCGAAAGTCCGGAAGTAGCCGGCAAGGTTCGGGCGGCCGAATTCGTTGTTGAACGAAGCCGCGCCGATAGGTCCGTCGAGCATGATGCCGAGCGCCGAGACGATGCGCCCGGGCCGGCCGTAGTTCTCCTTTTCCCAGGGCTGCGCCGCGCCGGGGATGCGCAGGTTGGACACCGAGTAGCCGACCAGGCCTGCCTTGGGCTTGGCGCCGCGCCCGGTTGCGCCTTCGTCGCGGATCTCGCCCCCCGCGCCCGTGGCCGCACCCGGGAAAGGGGAGATCGCGGTCGGATGATTATGGGTTTCGCATTTGACAACCAGATGCGTCTTTTCCGGCTTTGCCTCATAGACAAAATCCTTATCCGGATAAAAACGCCGTGCGACAGATCCTTCAAGAATGGCTGCGTTGTCGGCGTAGGCGAGCACCGTTCCCTGCGGATTCGCCGCATGCGTGTGCCGGATCATCGCGAACAAGGACTGGTCCTTGCGTTCGCCGTCCACGATCCAGTCGGCATTGAAGATCTTGTGGCGGCAATGCTCCGAGTTGGCCTGCGCGAACATGGTCAACTCGGCATCCGTCGGATCGCGCCCGAGCCCGCGGTAGGCGTCGCGCAGGTAGGCGATCTCCTCCCCGTTCAGCGCCAGGCCGAGCCGCTCGTTCGCCTGATCGAGGTCGCGCAGCGCAACCAGGCCCAGCGGCCGCGGCGCGGCGCGCAGGAACATGCCGTCCGCCTCCTGCAGCGAGCCGAGCACGCTCTCGGTCATGCGATCATGAAGCAGCGCGCCGATCCGGCTCCGATCAAGTTCTCCGCTTGCGTGAACACAATACAAGGTCCCGCGTTCGATCCTGCGCACCCGCGCGAGACCGCAGTTGCGCGCGATGTCGGTCGCCTTGGAGGACCAGGGCGAGATCGTGCCCAACCTGGGCACCACCAGGTATGGCTCCCCGCCCGGGGAACCGCCGGGCAGCAGACTGCCGTAGCGCAGCAGCCGCTCCAGCAGGCGGCGCTCTTCTGTGCCGTGCCGCGCGTCGGGCTCAGCGGCGGTCTCGACGAAATGCCAGAACTCGGCCGCAACTCCGCGCACCGCGGGCTGCGCGCTCTTCAGTTCCTGGACCAGCTTGGCGAGGCGGAAATCCGACAACGCGCGGGCGCCGCGAAATTGCAGAACGGCGGGCTTGGTCACTTCCTGATCACGGGATCCTGCAGCTTGCCCGAAACGTTGAGCGTCGCGCGCAGCGTCTGGTTCGGCGTCTTGACGTCCGCGACGATCCGCCCGGCGAGCCCACCGTTGGCATCCACGTTCAGGCTCGCGCCGGCATTCATGGCGCCGGCGGCAATGGCGACGTTCGTAATCTGGACCGCGCCCTTATCGTACACGCCCTGGCCGGTCAATTCCGTGAAGATGGTCCGGCCGCCCGTCTGCGAGCCGCCGGTCTGCAGCGCGCGCGTCAGGTCGAAGCTGCCGAGCACGCCCTTCTCGATCTTGAACTCGCCCTGCACTCTTGCACCTTCGTAGAGCGTCGCCGGCGCGCCGCCGGCCATGCTGTAGGCGCCGCGCCCATCGACCTTGCCTTCGGACACCAGCGTCGGCGCGAACACCGCCACTTTGACGCCGCGCGCCCGCACTTCGCCCTCGGCAGTCCAGGTCGAGCTCCAGCGAATGCGCGCCGTGCCGCTGATCACGCCGTCGAAGGCGCGGCCGTCGAATTCCGAACTGGTCACGCCCTGGCGGTTGGCGGTGCCCTTCATGCCGAACTCCGACAGCGTCAGCGCCGGCACGAACGGCAGCGCCAGCGACCCGGCGCTGATTTCGAAACCTATGTCGCTGCCTTTGGGCGAGAGCTTCACGCTCAGCTTGTCTGCGCCGCTCAGCGTCAGCGACTGCAGCGAACCGTCGCCGGATACCAGCGCATCCACGTCCATCGGCGGCAGCTTGAGCGGCCCGTCGAGGTTCGCCTGTTTGATGACGACGCGCCCGACCCTGAAATTCTCGCCCGCAATCTTGCCCAGCACCGCATCGGCGAGCTGCGACTGCGACAGCGAAACGCCCTCGAGCTCGACGCGGTTGAAGGCCTTGCGCGCGCCGAACAGCGAACCCACCTCCGGATAGGCGCGCAGCTGCCGGATTTTCACCGCGTCGCCGATCGACACGCCCTCGAAATTCATCTCGATGCCGGTGATCACGGACAGCCGCGCCGAGGCGATCTTGACCGGCGCGCCCAGCGCATCGGCAGCCGCTTTCTCGTAGTCCGCGGTGGATACCGGCATCACGTGCAGCAGCCCGACGCCGCCCGCCAGCAGCAAGAACAGCGCGAACGCGGCAGGTTTGCCCCACTTCCTCGGCCGGCCGGTCGCCACCGCAACCGCGGGCTGTTCGCGCGCCACCTTGCGCGCTTTCTCCGCCATCGTCTTCTGGTCGCGCTTGAGGTCGTCCGTGTCGAGGTCGTCATCGCTGACCCCGATATCGTCGTCGCCCTTGGGGGCGCCTTTCGCCGCGCCGGCCGCCTTCTCTTCGGCCTGTTTGGCGGCGAGCGCCCCCTTCGCCTTGCGCTTGCGCTCGGCCTCCTCCTCCTTGCGCCGTTCTTCCTCCTCGCGCGCCTGGCGCTCGGCCTCCTCTTGCGCGCGCCGTTCCTCTTCCTCCTTGCGGCGGCGCTCCTCTTCCTCGCGCCGCTTCTGCTCGGCTGCTTCGCGCGCCTTGCGTTCGGCCTCCTCTTTCGCCTTGCGTTCGGTCTCCGCCTTCGCCTCGCGCTCGGCTTGTTCCTTGGCTCTCTGTTCCTCTTCCTCGCGCTGGCCGAAGGACTCAAGGTCCGCCAGCAGCGAATCGCCGATGCCGCCGCCGGCTGCCGGCGCGGCGGGCGGCGCAGGTGAGTCCGGCGGCGCAATAGTCGGAGGTGAAACGACGGGCTCGATTGCGGGCAGGGAGGCCGAAGCGGCGGCGGCCTGCGCCGCGCGCGCCTTCGCTTCGGCGTTGTCCTTTGCCTTGCGCTCGGATTCCTCCCTGGCGCGGCGCTCGTCGTCCTCCTTGCGCCGGCGGTCATCCTCCTCACGCTTTTTCCGATCCGACTCTTCGCGCGCGCGGCGCTCGGCTTCTTCTTTCGCTTTGCGCTCGACTTCTTCCTTCGCCTTGCGCTCAGCCGCCTCCTGCGCGCGCTTCCGGTCTTCTTCTTCGCGCCGCTTGCGGTCGGCTTCCTCGCGCGCCTTGCGCTCGGACTCTTCCCTGGCGCGGCGCTCCCCGTCCTCCTTGCGCTGGCGGTCGTCTTCCTCGCGGCGTTTGCGGTCTTCCTCTTCGCGAGCGCGGCGCTCCGCTTCCTCCTTGGCGCGCCGTTCCTCGTCTTCCTTGCGGCGCCGCTCGTCCTCCTCGCGCCGCTTGCGGTCCTCTTCGGCGCGCCTGCGGTCGTCCTCCTCGCGCCGCTTGCGGTCCTCCGCTTCGCGCGCCTTGCGCTCCTCCTCCAGCTTGGCCTTCATCTCGGCTTCCAGCCGCTGGCGCAGTTGCTGCGCGTCGCGCTTCGCTTTTTCCTCCATTTCCTTGCGCGCCAGTTCGGCGGCCTCGGCCGCGCGCCGTTCGGCATCCTCGCGCGCCTTGCGCTCGGCATCGAGTTTCGCGTTCAGTTCGGCCTCGAGCCGCGCCTTGTCCTCGGATTCCTTGCGCGCGCGATCGAGAGCCTCGCGCTCGCGCTCCGCCGCCGCTTCAGTTTTGGCTTGGGCGTCGGCCTCGGCCTTCGCCTTGGCTTCGGTCGCCATCCGGACCGCCGCTTCACGCGCGGCCTTCACTTTGGCGTCGGCTTCGGCGCGCGTCTTCGCGTCCGCGTCGGAGCGCGCCCTGGATTCCGCCTCCGCCTTGGCCTTCGCCTCCGCGTCGGCCCGTCCTTTCGCTTCCGCCGCTTCGCGCGCTTTTGCCTCGGCTGCCGAGCGGGCTTTCGATTCCGCTTCCGCCGTTGCCCGCGCCTCCGCCGCAGCGCGCGCCTTGAGTTCCGCTTCAGCCTTGGCCCGGGTCTCGGCTTCCTGCCGCCCTCGGTAGTCGAGCGCCTGCTGCTCCTTCGCCTTGCGTTCGGCCTCGGCGCGCGCCGCCGCCGCCAGATCGACCGGCGGGGCTTTGGGCGCCGCGGGTGCTGCGGGGCCCTTGGGCGGGAGCTTGAGCGCTTGGGTGAAGTCGAGCCCTTCGTCGCCGTCGTCCGCCTTCGGCGGCGGCGCGGCCTTTGCCGTCGGCGCCGCCGGGCGCGCTGCCGGGGCCGCGGGCTGGGCACCCGAGGACACCTCGCGGATGAACCCTTCCTTGTCCATCAGCTGGATCAGGGCCTCGAACTTCGGCCCGGCAAGCTTTTCGAATTTCTTCTGCACCTCGGAAAGCGCCGTCTTGCCGTCGATGGCGGAAAGTACCGCCCGGTCGCCGCGCGACAACTGGCTGGTCTTGCCGGAGGCTTCCTGCACGCCCTTGCCGGTCTTGGAGAATATCGCGGAGAGGTTCAAGCGGCTGGGGATCTGAGAGGGCGCGTTATTATATCTACAAGTGGCAGTTCCTCAGGCTTCAATCCCGTCAACAGTCCATGGATAAGGTCGAATGCGTCGTCATCGGCGCCGGCGTGGTGGGCCTGGCGGTCGCGCGCGCCATCGCGCGCGATGGACGCGAGGTGGTCATTCTGGAAGCCGAGGACGCGATCGGCACGCATGCCAGCTCGCGCAATTCCGAGGTGATCCATGCCGGGATCTACTACCCGAAGGGCTCGCTCAAGGCGCGTGCCTGTATCGAAGGACGCAAGCGTCTCTACTCCTACTGCGACCAGCACGGGGTCCCGTACCAGCGCTGCGGGAAGTTGATCGTCGCCACGAATGAAGGTCAGGTTCTTCATTTACTCAGCAGTCGGAAATATAGGCGACGGACGGGGCGCGGAAGAATGAACGCACGAGCGGGCGGTTG
>Ga0247727_10011530_pt1 | contig 15402 bp, 11 predicted proteins | sample WisWelCaveWW1625_FD_202498 | JGI IMG/M metagenome (GOLD analysis project Ga0247727, IMG submission 202498) | Biofilm microbial communities from Wishing Well Cave, Virginia, United States - WW16-25 | ecosystem: Environmental > Aquatic > Deep subsurface > Groundwater > Cave microbial mat | place... | reverse complement strand
CAAGGAGCACAGCGGGTTCTGCGCCGGATAGTGGCGCAACGATTCCCCCGGCTGAAGGATCTGGCGGAGTTGAAAGCGGTTTCCGACCTCGACCGCATCGTGACTTTGACCGGAGCCCTGCTGAAGGCAAAGGATACCGCCGCGGCGCGCGCCGCGATCCGCCGGGCCGGGCGATCCTGACCGCGCGGCCTATGGCCCCTGCCCTAACTTGCCGTAACTAACCGGAAACGACCAACTACGGCCCGCGGACGGTGCAGCCTCACCCGCTCAGGTGGATGGGCAGGCCCAGAATCTCGGTCACTTGCAGAAACAGCTTCCGTAAAGACTCGCTGATGGTCAGAAAATAGCCGCTCAGCGCCAGTGAAAAGAACCCGGCCAGGAGCGCGTATTCGATCGCATCAGCGCCTTCTCGCCGCTCCCGGACCCGCGCGGCAAACCGTTGAATGGCGGACATATCTGCATCTGACAACACCGGGGCGCCGGTTTCAATTGGGTGAAGCACCTACACCGGCTCCCCCCAAGCGTATAATGACGGGAGAGACAGAATTCACGCGAGGATCCCGATGCTCCGCAAATGGCTTGTTGCTTCCGTCCTGGCGATCGTCATCGCCTACCCCGCCTCCCTGGAGACGCCGGAGAAGTACGCCGGCTTCCGGATGGGGACCGAGAAGAAGTTGCTGCGCTGGGACCGCATCGTCGACTACGTGCGGCTGGCTGCCTCGGCCTCGCCCCGCGTGCGGGTCGAGGAGCTGGGCAAGACCACCAACGGCCATCCTTTCCTGGCCGTGACCATCAGCTCGCCGGAGACCCTGGCCAATCTCGGCCGCTACCGCCAGATCCAGCGGCGGCTGGCCTATCCCCGCGGGCTTAGCGACTCGGAGGCCGAGCAGCTCATCGCCGGCAACAAGGCCGTTCTGCTGATCACCTGCAACATTCACTCGACCGAAATCGGCTCCAGCCAGATGGTGCTCGAGCTGATTTACCGGCTGGCCACCGAGGAATCTCCGTTCGTGAAGAGCGTCCTGGACAACGTCATCTTCCTGCTGGTTCCCTCGCTCAACCCCGACGGGCAGGTGATCGTCACCGACTGGTACACGAAGAACGCCGGCACGCCCTGGGAGTTCAGCATGCTGCCCGAGCTGTACCATAAATACACGGGCCACGACAACAATCGCGACGCCTTCATGAACACCCAGGTGGAGAGCAAGCTGATTAATCGCCTCACTTACAAGGATTGGTTTCCCCACGTGTTCCTGGACGAGCACCAGATGGGCAGCAACGGGGCGCGCATCTTCGTGCCGCCCTTCAAGAACCCGGTCAACCCCAACGTGGATCCGCTGATCTGGCAATGGAACGGCATCCTCGGATACGCCATGGGCGCCGCGCTCCACGAGCGGGGACACACCGGGGTGATCAATGACGCCATGTACACGAGCTGGTGGCAGGGGGGCTTCCTGATGCAGGCCTGGTGGCACAACATGGTTGGACTGCTGACCGAGGTGGCCAGCGCGCGGGTGGCCACGCCGATTGAGCAGGAGCGGGCCCGGCCCGGCGAATCCGCCGGCGGCCCCGAGCCCAGCCGCGAGCAGACCTTCGAGCAGGCGCGGAATCGCGATCCCCGCCGGCCCCTGCCCCCGCCCCGCGACGTCACCCCGCGCAATACCTACCCGCGCCCCTGGATGGGGGGCCGCTGGACCCTCCGCGACATCATCGATTACCAGCTCGCCGCCACCTACGGCCTGCTGGAAGCGGTGGCCAACAACCGCGTCCCGCTAGTCCGCAGCTTCTACCATCTGAATCGCAAGCAGATCGAGCTGGGCCAGAAGGAAGGCCCCTACGCTTACGTCGTGCCGCGCCGCCAGCACGATCCTCCGGTCGCCGCCCGCCTGCTCCAGATCCTGGAGGAGCTGGGAGTGGAAGTCCATCAGGCCGCTGAGGACTTCGAGACCGCGGGCCGGAAGTTCCCCGCCGGAAGCCACGTGATTCTGATGGCTCAGCCGTTCCGGGCCTTCGCCAAGGATCTGTTGGAAAAGCAAACCTATCCGGCGCAGCGGTCCGCCCCGGGGGGTCCCATCGAGCGCCCCTACGACGTCACCGGCTGGACCCTTCCCTACATGATGGGGGTCGAGGCGGTCGAGATCCCCAAGCGCTTCGAGGCCAAGCTCGAGCTGCTGAAGTCCATCCCGATTCCCGCGGGACGGTTCGAGGCCGCCACCGGAGCGGCCGGCTACGAGATCTCGCACGCCCACAACAACTCGGCCATCGCGGTGAACCGGCTGCTGAAAGGCGGCCACGAGGTGATCTGGAAAAACGGCGGCGGCATCTTCACCCGGATGCGCGGGTCGACCCCGGCACCGCTCGAAGACTGGTCCCGGACCCTGGGCCTGGACGTCCGCACCGTCTCCACCGTGCCCCCCGAGCCCCGGCGGAGACTGCGGCAGCCGCGCGTGGCTCTCTACAGCCCCTGGTCCCCCAACATGGACGAAGGCTGGACGCGCTGGCTGCTCGAACAGTACGAGTTCCCCTATACGACGGTGCGCAACGCCGACCTACGGGCCGGAAAACTACAGGACAAGTTCGACGCCATCGTGCTGGCCGACCAGTCGAAGGACAGCCTGCTGAAAGGCGTCGACAATGAGTGGACCCGCCCCGAGCATCGCGGCGGTCTGGGCGCCGAGGGTGTGGCGGCCCTCAAGGAGTTTGTCCGCGCCGGAGGCGCCCTCATCACGATGGGCAGCTCCTCGCTGCTGCCCATCGAGGAATTCCCCCTGCCCTTGAAGAACGCCCTGAAAGGCCTCCGCGGCGACCAGTTCTCCTGCCCCGGCTCGATCCTGCGGGTTTTCGTCGACAACGCGACCCCGGTCGCCTACGGGATGCCCGAGCAAGCCTCGGCCGTCTTTTACAACGATGTGGCCTTCGAGGCCACCGCCGGATTTGGCGACGCCGTCGTGCGAGCCATCGCCAAGTATCCCAGCGGGGATCTGCTCAACAGCGGCTGGATCGGCGGACCGGAACATCTCTATGACCGCATCGCCGCCGCCGAAGTAACCTTGGGTAAGGGACGGGTAATCCTGCTCGGCTTCAGCGTGCAACACCGCGCCCAGCCCCACCAGACGTTTAAGCTGCTGTTCAATTCCTTGCATTACGCGGCCAGCCTGTAGCGGGGGCCCATGAGCGGAAGGCGAGCGCGAAGCTGGGGAATCCTGGTCCTGATTCTGGGGGTGGCGGGGGGAACCGCGGTGACCTGGCGGCTCTGGCGCCAACAACAGGGGGCCGAGTCTCTGTTTCGGCGCTTCCCGGCCGACAACCTGCTGCTGATTTACCTGGATGTCGGGGGCCTTCGCCGGGCCGGGTCCCTGGCGCCGCTGTTGCGGGCCCGGGTCGATCCCGACCCCGATTACGCGTCCTTTGTCCGCCAGACCGGCTTCGACTACCAAAGGGACCTCGACGCCGCCGCGGTCTGCTACCTGGCGGATCGCGTCTACCTATTAGCCAGAGGTCGATTCGACCCGGCCCGGCTGCGCCAGTACGCCTTGTCCCAAGGAGGAAGCTGCGGGGGAGGCGAGTTGGAAAAGCCCTGCCGGATGCCGGCCAGCCGCCCGGATCGAACCATCAGCTTCTGGTTGTTGACCGGCGGCCTGCTGGCCCTGGCCACGGCGCCGGAGGCGGAGGCCGCCCTGCAGTTGGGCTCGCCGCCGGCTGAGAATGCCGGACCGATCGCCCGCGCCGCCGCGGCGCCGGATTCCCGCTCGCCGCTATTGTGGATGACGGCCGCTCCGGCTTCACTCGACCTCCTGGGCGCCTCGGCAACCTCGCCCCACCTGGCCCTGCTGGCCCGCGCTCTGTCCGGCGCCGAGCGGGCATATCTGTTCGTCTCGGACCGCTCGCCGGACTTGGCCGTTTCTTTGACCGCCACCTGCCGCTCCGCGTCCCAAGCCGGCGAGATTCGCCAGTTGTTGCAAGGACTGAATGACTTGGCCGCAGGCCTGAGCCGGCTCGCCCCGGGAAGCAAACCGGGCGGCGCCTGGCCGCAGGTTTTGGCTTCGGCGGTGATCCGGCACGAGCAGGGCAGCGTGCGGGCACACTGGACAGTTCCTCCGCCGGCGCTGGAAGCCCTGGCGGCGCCCTAACTAAACTATAACTAGAACCGCACTTCCGTGTCTAATCTTTTCCTGGCCGCAACCGAAGTAAGTAAGTGGAGACTGAGGCGGCAGACAACCGGCGCGGACCCCCATGGACGAAAGCACGGAAATCGTGAACGAGTTCCTGATCGAGAGCCACGAGAACATCAGCCGGCTGGACCAGGAGCTGGTGGCGCTCGAGAAAACACCTAAAGACCATGCGCTGCTATCGAGCATCTTCCGCACCATCCACACCATCAAGGGCACTTGCGGGTTTCTGAACTTCTCGCGGCTGGAGGCGGTGACGCACCTGGGGGAGAACATCCTGAGCCAGTTGCGGGACGGGCAACGGGAACTGAGCGGGGAGGTCGTCTCGGTGCTGCTCGAGACCGTGGATGCGGTCAAGGCGATGCTGGCCCGGATCGAGTCGACCGGATCGGAGGGGGAGGAGTCCTACGAGGAGCTGAAACAGCGGCTGCGGGCGCTGACCGAGCCGAAGACGGCCGCGGAGAAGAAGGCCCCGGGGCCGCCGGAGCTGGAGCTGCCGCCGGCGGTGGCGCCTCCCCAAGAGCCGGCCCGCGCCCCGGCGGTGGTGGCCGAGGCGACGCCGGAAGCCGCGGCAGGCGAGGCGCATCCGGAAGGGGCGGCGCGGGGCGGGCTGGCCGACTCGACCCTCCGAGTCGACGTCTCGCTGCTCGACAAGTTGATGAACCTGGTCGGGGAGCTGGTGTTGACCCGCAATCAGATCCTGCAGTTCCGAGGGCTGCGCGAGGACACCGCGTTCCTGGCCACTTCCCAGCGGCTGAATCTGATCACTACCGAGCTGCAAGCCGGCGTCATGAAGACCCGCATGCAGCCCATCGGCAACGTCTGGAACAAGCTGCCCCGGGTGGTGCGCGACCTGGCCGCCTCCGCGGGCAAGCAGGTCCAAATCGAGATGGAGGGGGCCGACACCGAGCTCGACAAGACCATCATCGAAGCCATCCGGGACCCGCTGACGCACATCGTGCGCAACTCGGTCGATCATGGCATCGAGATGCCCGAGGCCCGCGCCGCCAAGGGGAAACCGGCCGCCGGACGGCTGTTCCTGAGGGCATTTCACGAGGGCGGCCAGGTCAACATCGAGATTTCCGACGACGGGGCCGGCATCGCGGCGGACAAGGTCAAGCGCAAGGCGATCCAGAACGGCTTGACCACGGTGGAGCAGGCCGAGCGGCTGAGCGAGCGCGAGATCTTCCGGCTGATTTTTCTGCCCGGGTTCTCCACCGCCGCGCAGGTCACCTCGGTCAGCGGGCGCGGCGTGGGCATGGATGTGGTCAAGACCAACATCGAGAAGATCGGCGGCATGGTCGACCTGCAGAGCCGCCCCGACGAGGGAACCACCATCAAGATCAAGATTCCCCTGACCCTGGCCATCATCCCGGCGCTGGTGGTGACCTGCGGGGTCGAGCGGTTCGCCATCCCGCAAGTTAGCCTGCTCGAGCTGGTCCGTTTGGAGGGGGAAGTAGCGGCGCGCTCGATCGAGCTGGTGCAGGGGACCCCGGTGTACCGGCTGCGGGGCAACCTGCTGCCGGTGGTCTACCTCAACGAGGTCCTGCAGATTCCGGCCCGCACCGCGGGGGCCGGCGACCGGGTGCTCAACATCGTGGTGCTGCGGGCCGACGAGCGGCAATTCGGCCTGGTGGTAGACCACATCAGCGACACCGAAGAAATCGTGGTGAAGCCGTTGGGAAAGCACCTCAAGGGAATCAGCGCGTTCGCCGGCGCGACCATCATGGGCGACGGGCGGGTGGCGTTGATTCTGGATGTGCTGGGGCTGGCGCAGCGGGCGCGGGTGGTCACCGAGCGCCGTGAGCAAGCCGTGATCGAGGAGCAGCAGGCAACGCGGCCGATGCGGGCCGGCGAGGAGCGCCAGACCCTGCTGCTGTTCCGGGCCGGCGAAAACGACCGGCTGGCGGTGCCGCTGGGGCTGGTGGCGCGCCTGGAGGAATTTCCGGCGGCCCAACTGGAGCAGGCCGGTGGCAAGGAGGTGGTGCAGTATCGCAACCAGATCCTGCCCCTGGTGCGGCTGGCCTCGCTGCTGGGGTGTCCGGCGGCGCCGGAGCGGGATCCGGCCCAGGTGATCGTCTTCAGCGAAGGCGACCGGCGGATCGGGCTGCTGGTGGCCCAGATCATTGACATCGTCGAGGACCGCCTGGTGATCAAGAGCGAGGCCAAGCGACCCGGCCTGCTCGGTTCGGTGGTGATCGCGGGCAAAGTGACCGATCTGATCGACTTGCAGCGGGTGATCGTGGCTGCCGATCCGGAGTGGTTTGACCGCCTCAGCGGGCGAGACGGCCCGCCGCGGGCCTCCGCCGGTCGCCACGGGGTGCTGCTGGTGGAGGATTCGGCGTTTCTGCGCGGCATTCTGCGGGCGCAACTGGAGATGGCGGGCTACCTGGTCACTGAAGCCGCCGACGGCCAGGAAGCGCTCGAGAAGCTGGTCGGCGGCCATGTCGACGTGGTGGTCACCGATCTGGACATGCCGCGCATGGATGGCCTGGAGCTGGCGCGCCGCATGCGGCAGGAGGCTCGCCTGGCCTCGGTTCCGCTGCTGGGCATCAGCGCGATGACGCCGCCCGAGCCCTCCGAGCGCGAGAAGGCCGAGGCAGCCGGCTTCGCCGACCTGCACTCGAAATTCGATTGCGAGGGCATGCTCGCCTCGCTGGCGCGCCTGGCCAGCTCGGTCGGCGCGGGCAGCCCGGAAGGGAGCCAAGTCCATGTCTGAGGCGACGACAGCGGCGGACGGCCAGATGACCCGGCAGTACACCACCTTCTACCTGGAAGGGTTGTTCTTCGGGGTCGAGACCGTCAAGGTGCAAGAGGTGCTGAAGTACCAGCCGACCACGCCGGTGCCGCTGGCGCCGGGGGTGGTCGGCGGCCTGATCAACCTGCGGGGGCAGATCGTCACCTCGATCGATCTGCGCCGGCGGTTGGAGCTGTCGGACAGGCCGGCGGACAAGGCGCCGCTGAACGTGGTGGTGCGGGGCGAGGATGGCGCCGTCAGCCTGCTGGTCGATGAGATCGGCGACGTCATCGAGGTCAATCCAGAGCTGCACGAGTCGCCTCCGGAAAACACCCCGGAGAAAGTTCGGGAGACCCTGCAAGGAGTCTATAAGCTGCCGGACCGGCTCCTGCTGGCCCTGGCCATCGAGAAGGTGTTGCATTTTGAGTCGTCCGCCTAGCAGCCCGTGGCAGAAGTCCGCTCCCTTACCGTCGCGGCTCGGTAAGGCAATGATTCTACTGAGCCGCGCGCGTCAGCAAGCGGTCGTTTCGAACTTTTGCCACGGGCTGGTAGGCCTTCAGACAAAAACAATCTCTAGCTTCGTTCCGCTGGCCGAAGAGTCCAGAAGGAGCAACGGCGATGAGATCGAATCGGCAAGTAGGCACGCTCAGCTTCCTCTGGTTGGTGATCGCGGGAACCTTGGGCGCCGAGTGCCGGAGTGCGGTAGCCGAAGCCGGGATTGTCTCGAATCCGAACCGGCCGAGCGTGTCGAACCCGGCCGACATCACACAATACGGGCTGGCGGAGGTGGAGTACGGTTGGATGCGCACCTGGCCCGGCGCCGGGAACCGTTCCGACCTGTTCGGAGGCCTGTTTCGCCTGGGGATGCTGTGCGATCTCGAGCTGCGCTTCAGCGCCGACAATTTCCTGAGCGATTGGAATGGCGGAGACCGGCGCCGCGGCATGGGTGATACCTGGGCCGGGATGCAGTACCGTTTCGTCCGGCAGTCCGCCCGCCTCCCCTCCATGGCGGTCAGTTACGCGCTCAAACAGCCGACGGCGAGCGCCCGGGAGGAGTTGGGCTCCGGGCGGCGGGATCATTTTCTGACCTACCTCGCCAGCAAGGATTTCGGCGGCTTCCATGCCGACTTCAACGCCGCCTACCTACTGGCGGGACGCTCGACCGAACCGGGCCGGGACCGCAACGTGCAGTTGGCCCTGGCGGTGAGTCGTGCCCTTCGGGGTCCGCTGGGCCTCACCGGCGAGGTCTATTCCAGCTCGCGGCTCAACGACGAGAATCCGGCCTACGGCGGCACGCTCTGGGCCGCCAGCTACACCGTCAACCGGCGGCTGACGCTCGATGCGGCCCTGGACGTGGGTCTGACCTCGGGCGCGCCGCGCAAGCGTGTGCTGGCCGGCGCCACCCTTGCCCTGGGACGGGTCTACCGTTGATGGCCGGGCGTAGCTTCCTGAGTTTCCAAGAAAAATCGTCACGGATCCTATAAGGGTTTGTCCCAGTCCCGTCGATCCTCCAGGCGGGGTAGGAGGCGGAGGAAACGCCTCTTATCACCAGGAGACTGCGATGAAGATGAACAGGAACATGAAAATGCCAACGGCATTTCTCTCGATGGGGTTGCTGGCGGTTTTCGCCAGCGTGTATCTGGCGGCGTCGGACCAGAAAGCGTCGCCGCAGGCGGCCAAGGAGGGCCTCGAACGGTTGCGTCACGGCAACGCGGCGTTCATCGCCGAACAGTTTGACCTCCACCGGGTCGGGGCAACACGACGAATCGAGCTGGCCACGGGACAGAAGCCCTTCGCGACGATCCTGTCGTGCGCCGACTCGCGGGTGCCTCCCGAGGTGGTGTTTTCGCAAGGCCTGGGCGACCTGTTCGTGGTGCGGGTGGCTGGGGCGGTGGCGGATAAGGCGGTGCTGGGCAGCGTCGAATACGCCGCCGAGCATCTGGGGGTGCCGCTGGTGGTGGTGATGGGGCACCTCTCTTGCGGCGCCGTCAAGGCGGCCATGGACAGCAAGCCGCCGGCCAGGGTCGATCCGGCGGGGGTGAACCTGGAACAGATTCTTTCCTCGATCCGCCCGGCGCTTCCCCGCGCCCGGACCGAGGGCGACAAATGGGGCAACGCCGTCTACGCGAGCGTAGAACAGAATGTCGGCGACGTGGTGCGGCGGAGCCCGGTGCTGGCGGAGCTGGCGGGCGAAGGCAAGATCCTGCTGGTGGGGGCGGTCTATGATCTGCGATCGGGCAAGGTCACCTTCTCGGAGCCGGCGGCGGTGCCCGCCCATGCCGTGAAGAGTCATCCGACGGCGACAAAAGCGCACAGCGCGCCGCACTAGAGCAGCGGCTGGCGAGGAGGAATACCATGCGGACCGCCGAAGTAGTCATCTGCGCTTTCTCAATGCTGGTGGCGGCGCCCGCCTTTGAGGCGGCCGAGCGTCCGGCTGCGGGTGGGACCTCCACCAGCGCGTCCCACGGCTTGAGCAAAGCGAGCCACGGCTCGACCAGCGAGCGGAAACAGAAGAACTGGTGGTGGGACCAATCCGCAGGGGCCAGCCAGAAGGGGGCCTCCGCTGGGCGCCACGGCTCGGAAAAAACGCCGGCGCGGGCGACGAGCCGCTCTATCGAAACCGGGCGAAAGCCGGGCGACAAGCACGGCGCCAGATCGGAAGGCGCGGCCGGCCGGGGTGGCCATGGGGAAGGCTCGGGGCACGCCCGGACGGCTACCTACCCCCGGATGGCGCTCGATTGGCCGGAGGCGGAAGTGGGGTTGATTGCGCTCGCCTGGCCCACGATTACGCTGGCCTGGCCGGCTCCCGCGGGGGCGGGTTCACCCGAGCCCGCTCCGGCGCCACCGTCGGTGATTTCGCTTCGTTGGCCGGAAACCCCGCCCGGGCCCACGCTGACGCCGCCGCCGGCTGCTCCACCGGCCGCGGCCCCCAAGCCTTCGGCCCCGGCGATTTCGACCAAGCCCTTGTCGGCTGCGCCGCCAACCGGGGCTTCCGTCAGAGACAAAGAGGAGTGGCCCGGCTGGCTCCAGGTCGGCGCCGAGGCCCGGGGTCGGGCCGAGATGTTCACGGGAATCGGATACCAGAGGGGTAATCAGGACCTGTACTACCTCCACCGCTTGCGATTGAACGCCGCCATCCAGGCGCGCTCGTGGCTGCGGCTTTTCACCCAGGTGCAGGATTCCGAGGCGCTCGGATTCAACACCCGCCCCATTCCCAATAACCACGCTGATACGGTCGATCTCCGGCAGGGCTACCTCGAGCTGGGCAATGCCCGGGATACGCCCTGGGGGTTGCGCGTAGGCCGCCAGGAGCTCATCTTCGGCGAAGAGCGCCTGATCGGCGCCGGCAACTGGGGCAACGTGGCCCGCACCTTCGACGCCGCGCGCCTGTCCTACACCCGCAAAGGCGCGCGCCTGGACTGGTTCGCCTCCTCGGTGGTGGCGCCGGTCAACGGGCGCTTCAACCGCCTCCAGGACGGCAACAATCTCTACGGCTTCTACTCCTCGCTTGACAATCCCGGTCACAAAGGGGTCATCGAGCCCTACCTGCTGTGGAAGACCACGCGGCTGGTGCGGGCCGAAATAGGTCCTCCGGGCGCTTTGGACGTGTACACCTATGGCGCGCGGGCCAGCGGACAGCTCCCCGGGCGCTTCGATTACAACATCGAGATGGCGCTCCAGCGCGGGCGCGCCGCCGGCGACGACCTGGCGGCCTGGGCCGGTCACTGGGTGCTGGGTTACCCGCTCTGGGACGGCGCCGAGGCCCCGCGCCTGGTGGCCGAGTACAACTTTGCCAGCGGCGACAAGAACGGCTCTGACGGGCAGCGGGGCACTTTCGACCAGCTCTTTCCCACCAACCACAGCAAGTACGGCACGGTGGATCGTTTCGGGTGGCGCAATCTCCATGACGCCATGGCGGGCCTGGAGTGGAAACCCCGTCGCAAGTGGAAGTTCAACCTGGACTATCACTCTTTTTGGCTGGCCACCCGCCGGGATGCCCTGTACGCGGAGGCCGGCGGGGCGGTGGTCCGCAACCCCAACGCCTCGAGCAACCACATCGGACAGGAAGTCGACCTGCAGTGCGTCTACCTGTACTCGCGCCAACTGCAGTTCGGCCTGGGGTACGGATACTTGTTCGGGGGAGCGTACCTGGAGCAGTCCACACCGGGCAGCCCGGCTTCGGCGCCCTACGTGATGTGGAACTACAAGTTTTAAGGCAACACCTCGACGCAGGGGATCTGTCTGGAAGCGGGGGGGAAGCGTATGCGAGAGTCGAGCCGGGATCGGAAGCGGTGGTGGCTGTTGCCGCTGGGGGTATTCCTGAGCGTAGCCTGGCCGGTAGCGGCCCAGAGCCTGAACTGGGAGGGTCAAACGGGCGCTTTCGTAACGCCGTTCGCTTACACGGCAGGGCCGCGCAGCGTCTCGGTATCGTTTCACCACCTCAGCGCCGGACCGGTGATTGGCCGCTTCTACCAGACCTCGGTAACCAGCGGGCTGCGGCGCCTGGAGTTCGGCTACACCCGGACGTTCCACCGGGCGGCCCAAACGCCCTCGCTCAGCGGCCTGTGGAGGGGCGGCTTCAACACCGCGCATGGCAAGCTGAGCGTCCTGTCGGAGAACGCCCGCAAGAGCAAGTGGGTTCCGGCGGTTTCGGTCGGATTCGTGGCCCGGGCGCAAGTGCGCCACGTCACCGGGGTGATCCGAGACCGGAACATGCGCAACGGCGACCTGTACGTGGTGGCCACCAAGACCATCACCCAGGTCCCGGAGTTGCCGCTGGTGCTCAATGTTGGGCTGAAGACCACTAACGCCTCGGTTTTCGGCCTGGCGGGCAACGCGCCGGCCTGGCAGGGGCGGCTGTTTGGAGCCGGGGCCTTGGTGCTGAAAGGGCCGGCCCGGACGACTTGGATCGCGGGCGCGGAGTTCGCCCAGCAGCCCAGGGAGGTCGCTGGCGTAACCGGCGCGGTAATACCGACCACGGCGACCTATTTCGTCCGCCTCGTGCCGTTGCCGGAGAGCAAGTTTAACATCGACGTTGGGATTGCCCAGGTGGCCGGCCGCATTGCCCCGGGCGTCAACGTGGCGTCTCGCAAGCAGTTCGCCATGGGCATTTCTTACCGGCTCTGAGCAGGCCGGCGGGGCCGGGCCAAAGAATCCTACCCACTAATCCTTTTCCCGTTCGCCGCCGAAGAAATTACTGGCGGGTGTGCGACGACCGGCTGGCCGGCGCAAGGAGAAAAAGGAGAAATAGCGATGGGATGGCTCAAGAACCGGAAGACCATGGCCAAGTTGATGATTGGCTTCCTGACACTGGTGGCGGTCATGATCGGGATCGGCCTCTACGGCCTGATCCAGGTGGGAGCGATCCACGACGAGCTGACGGAAATGTACGACCTTCAGCTCCGTCCGATCGTGGATCTGGGCGACATGCGGGCGTCGATGAATCGAATCCGGGCTGGCGTCCTGAATCACATTCTGGCGGACACCAGGGACGAGATGATGAAGCTGGAGTCCGAGATGCAGGAGGATGAAAAGAAGATCGATGAGGAGGCGGAAGATTACGCGAAGTCCATCCGAACCGAACAGGGCAAGGAGATTTTCGACGCCTACATGAAAGCCCTGAAGGATTACGAAGAGGGCTACACCGGCCAGGTCCTGCCCCTGAGCGCGGCCGGGAAAAAGGATAAGGCTCTGGAAGCGGCCGGGGGACCGGTAAAGCAGCGCTTCACGGCCGTCACTGCCGCCCTGAGCAAGCTCACAGAGACTAAAATGAAGCTGGCCAAGGAGTCGTTTGAGACTGCCAATCGGCACTATGCCTCCACCAGAACCGTGACCATCGCCACGCTTCTGATCGCTGCCACCTTGTCCATTTTCCTGGGCGTGATGATCGGGCGGATGATCTCGCGGCCTCTCGGCAAGGCCGTTGAGGTCCTCAGCGCGGTGGCCGACGGGGATTACAGCAAGAGCCTGGACCTAGACACCAGGGACGAAATCGGCCAGATGGCAGGGGCGCTGAACAAGACCATCGAAGCGATTCGCAACTCCTTCCGGCAGGTTCAGGAGGCCAGCGAGAAAGAAAAGAAGCAGGCCGACGAGCTGAAGGGCAAGGTGGACAGCATCCTGCAAGTGGTCAACGCCGCGGCGAAAGGCGACCTGACGCAGGACGTTCGGGTAAAAGGCGCCGACGCGGTGGGGCAGATGGGCGAGGGGCTGAGCAAGTTCCTTACGGACTTGCGCAAGAGCGTCGCCAGCATCGGGCAAAACGCTGAGTCGGTGGCCGCGGCGGCCGAGGAGCTGACCGCGGTGTCCCAGCAGATGAGCAGCAACGCCGAGGAGACCTCGGCGCAGGCCGGGGTGGTTTCGGCCTCCTCCGAGCAGGTGTCGAAGAACGTGCAGACGGTGGCGACCGGGGCGGTCGAGATGAGCGCCTCGATCAAGGAGATCGCCAAGAACGCCAACGAGGCCGCCAAGGTCGCCAACCAGGCCGTCAAGGTCGCCGAGAACACTAACGCCACCATCGGCAAGCTGGGGGACTCCAGCGCCGAGATCGGCAAGGTGATCAAGGTCATCACCTCGATCGCCGAGCAGACCAACCTGCTGGCCCTGAACGCGACTATCGAGGCGGCGCGGGCCGGGGAGGCCGGCAAGGGGTTCGCGGTAGTGGCCAACGAGGTCAAGGAGCTGGCCAAGGAGACCGCCAAGGCGACCGAGGACATTAGCCAGAAAATCGAGGCCATCCAGCTCGACACCAAGGGCGCCGTGGACGCCATCGGCCAGATCAGCTCCATCATCAACCAGATCAACGATATCCAGAACACCATCGCTGCGGCGGTCGAGGAGCAGACCGCCACCACCAACGAGATTGGCCGCAACGTCAGCGAGGCCGCCAAGGGCAGCTCCGAGATCGCCCAGAACATCACCGGGGTGGCCACGGCGGCGCGCGACACCAGTAAGGGCGCCACCGACACCCAGAAGGCGGCGGGGGAGATGGCTCGGATGTCGACCGAGCTGCAGAAGCTGGTGGGGCAGTTCAAGTACTAGCAGTTAGCAGCCGTTATGCCGAAGGCTCTGATCATTGACGACTCGCGCTCCATGCGGATGATTGTCGGCCGCACGGCGCGCGAGCTCGGCTTCGATGTTGTCGAGGCCGCCAATGGCCGCGAAGCGCTGGAGGCCCTGGCACGCGAGCCGGAGGTGGCGCTGATCCTGTGCGACTGGAACATGCCGGTGATGAACGGGCTGGAGTTCATCCAGGCGGTGCGGGCCGACACGCGCTACTCCTCGGCGCAGGTGGTAATGGTGACCACCGAGACCGAGGTCGAGCAGATGGTCCGGGCGTTGGAAGCGGGCGCTAACGAGTACGTGATGAAGCCGTTCACCCGCGAGACCATCGGAGAGAAGCTGCGTATCATCGGGGCCGTACACTGAGCCCCGCACCCCCCATGACCGCCTCGGCCTGGAGAGAGCATCCCGTGGTTTCGCCGGGCGGGGCGCGGATCCGGGTGCTGGTGGTGGACGACTCGGTGGTAATCCGCAGCCTGGTGAGCAGGGCGCTGGCCGACGACCCGCAGATCGAGGTGGTGGGGGTGGCCGCCAACGGGCAGATCGCGCTGGAGCGAATTCCGCAGCTCACTCCGGACATTATCACGCTGGACGTCGAGATGCCCGAGATGGATGGGCTTGAGACCCTCCGGCGGCTCCGGGCGCAGTACCCCAAGGTTCGGGCCATCATGTTCAGCACCCTGACCGAGCGCGGCGCGGTGGTCACGCTGGAGGCGCTGACGCTGGGCGCCGCCGACTACGTCACCAAGCCGGCCAACGTGGGCTCGCTGGACGTCTCGCTGCGGCGCCTGCGCGACGACCTGATCCCCAAGATCAAGCAGTTCTTCCAACTGCCGGCGTTTTCGGCGGCGCGGGCGGCGGCCATCCAGGCGCCGCGGAAAGCTCCCGCAGGCAGGAGGGAGCTGGTGGCGATCGGGGCTTCTACGGGAGGCCCGCAGGCGCTGGTCGGGCTGTTCGCCGGGTTGCCGGCCGAGCTTGCCGCGCCGGTGGTGCTGGTGCAGCACATGCCGCCGCTTTTCACGCGGCTGCTGGCCGACCGGTTGGCGGCCCTGGGCCGCGTCCGGGTGCGGGAAGCCCGGGGCGGGGAGTTGCTGGAGCCGGGCCATGCTTACCTGGCGCCCGGCGACTATCACCTGGTGTTGAAGCGGGAAAAGACCCGGGTGGTGACGGCGCTCAACCAGGAGCCGCCGGAGAACTCCTGCCGGCCGGCGGTGGATGTGCTGTTCCGCTCGGTGGCGCAAGCGTATGGAGGCAGAACGGTGGCCGTGGTGCTGACCGGCATGGGCCAGGACGGGCTGCGAGGAGTAGAGCTGCTGAAAGCGGAGGGCGCCTACGTGATCGCGCAAGATGAGGCCTCCAGCGTGGTCTGGGGGATGCCCGGGTGCGTGGCCGGGGCCGGCCTCGCCGACGAGGTGGTGCCCATCGAGCAGGTGG
>Ga0247727_10011529_pt1 | contig 15402 bp, 9 predicted proteins | sample WisWelCaveWW1625_FD_202498 | JGI IMG/M metagenome (GOLD analysis project Ga0247727, IMG submission 202498) | Biofilm microbial communities from Wishing Well Cave, Virginia, United States - WW16-25 | ecosystem: Environmental > Aquatic > Deep subsurface > Groundwater > Cave microbial mat | place... | reverse complement strand
CGTTCCCGTGACCAGCGAGCTGAAGCGCTGGGTGATGTCGTATGGACGCGATGTTGAAGTGATTGGACCATCGGAGTTGCGCGAGATGGTGCAACGGGAGGTGGAGGAGTTGGCGGCGAGGTATCGTAACCCAGTCGGCGCGACTGGAGAAAAATAATTTGCAAATTGGAGTGCCAATGGATTATCAAAAAATTCGTGAGCAAGCCGTTGCTTTCATGCTCGACCGGTGTTGGAAAGAAAAAACGGCGAAGCGCAAAGCGTTCGAACAAAGCTTGTTCGATCATACGTTGATCGAGTTGGATGCGTTCATTACGTTGTTGCCCATTTTGCGTTCGACTTTCGCGCCGGCGCTGACCGAACAGGAGGAGCAAGTTTTGCTTGCTGGCGTCGTGGCGCACGACGTCGGCAAAGAATTGGATGAGTGGCAGGAATATGTGATGGGTCGCCGCGATTTTCTTTCGGACGTCAATCGCCAACTCGCCGAAGAAGTCGTGCCGCAATTGGCAGCGTTGTTGGGTTTTACCGGCATTGAGGAAATGTTGACCAGCGTGCTTTTGCACATGCGCTACGAGCGCACGCCGGCGAAAGTGATGGAACGCGTGCTCTTCGGCGGCCACGCCAATCCGCGTTGGAAGACATTGGCCGATCTGGTGGATGCGGTGGACAATCTTTGCTCGGCAAAAGGGCTATTCGCCGGATTGCAATGTTTGGATGAGCGCAGTTGTTTCAGCAGCCACATTCGCAGCGCCTATCATCTCGTGCAATTGCGCGGCGTGTCCACAACGTTGCTGCATCGCGCGGCGATTGATGCGTTCATGGAAAAAGGTTGGAGTCCGCTCTTGCATTATAGCAACGGCACGATTTACGTCGCGAGTGCGATATCGAATCTGAACGAGCCGGCGACCGATGAAATCACCGCTCGTTTGGAAGAAGGCGTAAAAGGCGCGCTCCCCAAAAACATGGCGGCGCTTATTGTTGGCAGCCCGCTGGAAACGATGATTCCGAAAGTAGACTTGTTTGATTATCGGGATTTGCGCGCCTGCCTGCAAGTTGCCGCTCGTAAAGTTAACCGCGCTAGTTTTGCCAAAAAGCCTGAGGCGAAACGGCGCAAAACCATCGGTGATTATCTCGCGCTAAAAAGTGATAAATCTTCTGTGACCGTAGAAAGGCTCACGCGCGAAACCGAGCGCATCAGTGCGGCGCAGCCGGAAATGTGCATCTTTAAATTCTTCAAAGCCGCACTTGCCGAGGAACTTTTGGGTAAAGAAATCGCACCGGAGGCGAAGAAGGCTTATGCAGATTTTGCCGAAGGTGGCGGCAAAAAGAAAGCAGCGCAAGTAACTCCCCAAAGCGTGGCGCGAGTGGAATATGATAAAATTTTTGGCGACGGCGCGTATGCTGCCTTGCAAAGCACATCGACGTTTATGCAACATCGCGACATGGCCCTCGCCGTTGACCGTTTCTGGTTACTCAGCGGCAAGAAGTTCGGCTTGCAAGTCGGGCGCGTGGAGAATCTGCTCGATCACGCGAAACGCGAAGAGATTTTGATCAACGCGCTGACGGCCATTGCCGAAAAAATTTATGCCGCCGTGCCGGAAGCGAATCGTCCCGTCCGCGCCACGCCCGAACAAATTGCCAAGTGCTTTATCACCGACTTGGTTCATCCTGCGCCGCAACTGAATCTTATGGAACTGGTCGAGCAACAGATGCACGCTTATGCCGCAACGAAAGTGAATGCGCGCAAAGACAAAGGCGCTCATCTCTGCCCGATTTGCAACACCACATTCGACGGCGGCACGATCGCCAAAGCCGATTTTCTCGCCAACCCCGAATCGCACAGCAACCGCGCGGTCTCGCATGGCAATCCCGGTTCCATTGTTATCTGCGAGGCCTGCAAGTTCGAGCGCTTCTTGCAGCAACTTCTGCTCGGCTCGAAAGTGGCGGACGTGCTGGTGCTCTTTCCGCGCATGAATATCGGGCATAGCAGCGGTGAAATACTCCGCAAAAAAGCCATTCAAATTTGGGAGGCGGCGCTCAATCGCATGACCGAAGCAAATCCTGACCCCGACCAGCATCTCTCTCTTGGCATGACTTTCAATCTTGCTAAGAAGTTAGCAAGTTTAGACGTTTTTCGTCTCAACCCAAACGAGATCGTGGAATTGATGACGTATCGCTCGAGCGAAGACACGGCGAAGAACAATCGTCGCGATCTCAAAAAACGATTGCAAGAACTTTATGAAGTTGAAGAATTGACGGTAGAAGTGCTAAACGAAAATTGGGGTACGGATTACGCAACGCTTGAAGAGGCTTTACAAGCCTTGCTTGCGAACCAAGTCACCGACGATGATGCACGCAAAGCGTTGGCCGCGGCTTTTCGTTTGAGGCCACAACTTCATATCGCTTGCCAAACTCCGCATATGATTCTCGTGCCTCTAACCAACCCGATTTCGATGGGCGATGAGTCCGACACCAACGCCGGCATCCGCGAGCTTTATGTCACGCTCATGCTCGGTTTGGCGTTAGATTGCTCGGTCGCTGTGATTGAAGCCGGTGATGTAATCACTTTTGAAGGCGGCGAAGGCGTGGCGCGCGTGCCGCCAACTCCGGCGTTGCGAGATTTGATCGGTGCTGAATGGGTCGCTATTGAAGATGCACAGCGCAGAATTTCCGCCAAAGCGTGGTTGGATGCGATTGGCGCAGCCGCTTTGCTCGCGAATGCCACCGCATTTCCCGAACGCACGAATTTGTATGCAATTCTCAAAAGTCCGACAGTGGGCCATGTGCTGCGTCGCCTCGAATTAAAGAGCGAGCGCAGCCAAGCTCATGGTGGACATTTTCAGTTGTTGGAAAAATTAAAGGAGGTCTTACGATGAGACAATTGGTGATGACCAAAGGCGAGAGGTTCGATATCGACTCGACCCGATCGGAGCTTGACGCCATCGTCAAAGCTTTCGACCGCTATCTTGACGATTATCGACCCAAAACCATTAAAACCATGCATGGCGTTATGGGGCCGGTGCCAATGATTCTTGACGGGGCGCGCGTGCGCAAAGAAAGCGCGGCCACGCTCGTGGGCCGTGCGATGCGCGCGCATGAAATGAATCCTGCTACCAAAGGTTATCTGCCGCCGGAGGCGCTCGCGGCTTTGGAAACCGCGACCGCGAAACTACTCGAGCTCTGCAATCGCGTGCCGGTGATCGCAGTCACCAAAGTGACGGAGCGCATTCGCTACAGCGTTTATTATGCGCGGCGCAAAAAGACCATCGTGTGGCTGGAGCAGACGCACAAAGAGTTTATCCAATATCTGCGTGGAAAATACGCCAACGACACGGCATTGGCCCAAGCTTGGGAGGAAGAAGGATTAACTTTTGAAACCGTGCGCTTTCCTTCCAAGGCCAACGAAGCCTATCGCAAAGCCAAAGCCGCTAAAAAAGCCGACATCGACGCGTTTCGGGATTTGACTGCGGCTGAACGAATGATTATCGACGAGGAGGATGAAAATGAATAGCTTTGATCTGCTCAAACCTTACATGGTTGCCAAGCCGGAACCGCTCATCGGCGCCAAAACTATTCAACTGATTTTGATGCGTGAGGTGTTGGATTACGCCGTCCTGCGCACGGAAGAATCGCGCGAGCTGAACACGGTTGCCACACCGCTCTCTTTAAAAGACGGCGATAAAGCCATCGTGCGCGTTGCCTTTTTAGCCACGAAACAAAAAGCCGCCGAGTCGCGCCAACTGGAGCAACTACTGCGCACGGCGAGGGAAGCGGCCGGCATGGACGTCAAATCTTGTTACTTGAAAGACGGCTTGTGCCTGGAATGCCCACGTTGCGGCTTGTTCGGCGCGACCAGCGTGGAATCCGGCAAAGGCGACCGCGCCAACATCAAGCATCGCCTTGAATATTCAACCGCTTTTTCGCTGCTGCCGTTTGAAGACATCGAATCCTCGACCACCTTCAACGGCATCAATGATCTGAATCAAACCACCGGACAAGCGCTCGGCTCGCGTTACGCCGTCGTGCCGGCGACGGTGTTTCCCAGCATTGTGACGCTGCGCAGCGTAACCCTTACCGAGCTCGTGCTCACGATCAAAGCCCTGTTGGCGTGCAAGAGTTACGGCGCCGAAGCGCGCATTGGCGGCGATATGCGCAACTCCATTTTCGGCATTGTTGCCGGCTGGGAAGAAATCATCACTCCGCTGGAATTGACACTCGAACTATTCGAGCAGCGGGCAAATCTTAATGGCACTGTGATAAAAACCGTTGCGGAGAAATATAAGCCGCTCGCCGGCAATCCCGACAAAGTGAAAATATTTTCGCCCGACGAAGTCGACGCCATCGTCAAAGCCGCTGCCGAAACGTCGTTGACCAAAGAATTTTTGCAGCAGGCTTACAAAGATGTTGAGCAATATCGCGAAGCACAGGCGGAGAAGAAAAAGAAAAGCAAATAGGGGTAGAAGTGAGTCCGACTTGCGCTCCGAGGCTTTCTTAACTTGGAAAATCGTTGAGCGCCAGTCGGACTTCGCCCCATCTTTTTAATTTGAGGACAAGATCATGCCTTCACTTCATCTTCATGAACGCGGCGTGCGCCTGTTCGCCGGACGGCTTTACAACCATGATTATTTGTGGTTTTCTTCAAATGAGATCAGCAAGGTCTCGACGACGCAGCCGTTTCTGCACAACTATGCGCTCTGTTACGCGCTGTCGTTGCGGTCGTATCGCCTTTGTGCCGGTTCGACGCCAAAATATTTTGAAAACGCCGAAGGCGAGTTTGGCGCCATGCCGCTTTATGCCACTCCGGCGCAGCACGCGAACAACGTACAGCGCACCACGATCACTTTCAACGCCGTAAACGATCTCACGCTGACCACCGGCGATAGCAAAGCGATGAACACCCCCAACCTGGGCAAGCGGATATATCTCAACTTGATTTGGGAGCCGTATCACACCGAACGCCCGCGTTTGGGTTATGAGTTTTATGTTTTCACCTTTGACAATTATCGGTTGCCAAGCGTCTGTCGTTTGGGCAAGAAAGGCGCGCCGGTGCGTGTGCGCTGGGAAGAATTGACGAATCCCGTCGCCGTGCTCCGCGAACAACCACAACGCCCAACACACATTGTCAACCCGCTTGATGTGAGCGGCAAGCTCGTTAGTTATGATCCGATCTCGATTCCGCCGCATCTATTATTGCGCATGGCGACCATCGCGCAAGATTGGTTTGTCTTCAACGGACGGCACGTGGTTCATATGCCGAAACGCGTGCGCGCGAGAATTGGAGAGTGACGAATGCGCGAGCTGGAACTCCGATAGGAGTGGAATGTTTATAGACGAATTCTCCACTTGCTCCATTAAACTCCGTAGGAGTGGCATGTGGGTTGTGAGTGTGGCTCTGAGACCTGCAAATATTCTATTCCGTTTTCACATTTCACTCCTACGGAGTTTCAAAAAATAGCGAGAACCTCTATCTATAAACATTTCATCCCTAGCGGGATTGAAACAGTCGTTTTCAATTTAACACTGCCGCCCTTCGAAGATGGTGATGTGTTCTCACTACTTTCGCAATGCAAATACCACAAAAGGACTATGAAAATTCAAGGCTATTCATTACCCCAAGTCGAAGTCGCCGGCGTCCGCACGCGTTTGTATCCGCATCAGGCCGCGATGATGAACAACTGGCATGCGCACACGGCCTTCATGCTGGTGACGAAAACCGGCAGCGGCAAAACGCGCGCAACAGCCTTGCCGGTGCTGAAAAATCATGAATCGGCTGTCTTCGTCTATCCCACCAATGCGCTGATTGCCGATCAAGCCCGCGCCATTCAACAACTGATGCGCGATGAAAACATCGCCTTTCGCGAATGGACGCCCGAAACCGCAAACGAAAAATTGGGTGGCGAAGAATACGGTCTCGCGCAAATCAATGCCGACACTTTGGAAGACTTTCGCAAAGCCTGGCGCATGTCCAAAAAGGGCGAGGCATTAAAACGCCTGTTGAGCGGCGATAAACGACGGTTGGTTCTGGTCAATCCCGACATTTTGTTTTTGATTTTTTCTTTGCAATACAGCGGCGCCGCCGAAGCCATTGGCTATTTGCATGATTATCCCACGGTCGTGTTCGACGAGTTTCATTTATACAACGGCGTGGAGCTGGCGCATGCGCTGTTTATGATTCATCTGGCGCGACGCATGGGCGCGTTCAAGCGTGTCGTATTGCTTTCAGCAACGCCGAATGCTGAAGTAAAAGAATATCTTGATAAGCTGCTCCAGCCTTTAATGGTGGATGCCAAAGTGCATGTGCCGCAAGCCATCGTCGGTCAGCGCACGGTTGCACACGATGTCGAATTGCTGCCTATATCCGCGAGCCACGACAAAGTAGAAACCGCCGGCGAAAAGGTTATGAGCTTGATGGCGGAGTTGAATCGGCTGCAATCTGCCAATGCTGAAGCAAACACTCGCGGCGAGTACGTGCCCGGTGTCGTCATTCTCAACTCTGTGGTCAAAGCGATTGCACTGGAAGATGCGCTCGTGCAAGCCGGCATGTCGCGCGATCTGATCGCGCCGATTCGGGGATTATCCGCCCGCAGCAGCCGCGATGTGCGCCGAAAGCTGCTCGTGATCGGCACTTCGGCCATTGAAGTCGGCATCGATTTTCAAACTGACTATCTGCTCTTCGAAGCCGGTGACGCCGCTTCGTTCATGCAACGGTTTGGGCGAATCGGTCGCCATCGCAGCGGCACGGCATTTTTGTTAAGCGAGACGCGCGAAGCCGAAGCGTTGACTGCATTGGGAAATGAGATTGCTCGCGAGATGCTGGAGCATGGCGTGAACGCCATGTATCCGCAACAAAATGCCCGCGCGTGGTTTGTTTCCACGTTTGGCGGTATGGTTAGCGTCTGCGCGCAAGCGCACAATTTCAAACGCAAGATTACCGAGGATTGGGCCGCCGAGGCCGCGATAAAAACGCAGATCGCGCAGTGGATGGACGAGACGCTGGCGCATTACGCACAAATTTTGAGTCTCGAGCGCATTTTGAAGCAGGCGCGGCCTAAACTGAAGAACGATTGGTTTTCTCATTATGCGGAGATTGATTCTTTCCGCACCTCGCTCCCAAGCCAGCAAGTTTGGGACGTCAGCGAAAAAGAACGCGGACGTGAATGGAGTTACGACGCCGATGTCAAAACACTGCTCACGCGCGCCGAGCGGCTTTGGTTCAACGACAAACATCAACGGCTTTATGTGAAGGGCTACGGTGCCTGGCATTACGTCTGGTTTGCGAAAACATTTGAAGACACGCCCGATTCCGTTGGCATGCTTCAGACCACCGCCGACTTCCCGAAAGATGAAATGCAATTCATGCAGGAAGGCCATCTCACCTCGGTTTCGCACGCCATGCAAAAACCGAAGCATCATCTCTTTTTCATTGCGCCAATCGAGTTGGCCTCGCAGCTCGACTGGCGTATGGCCTGGTTCCGTTGCGGCGCAAAGGGAAGATTCATTATCACGTTTGATGGCGATGCGCTGTTGTTGAAAGAAATTTATGATCAATGGATCAATCAACAGGCAAAATACGAATCATAACCAGCATCCAGCTATGAACACCCAAACCCTCCTCCTCTCCGACTTCGGCACCTTCTGCGGCAAGCGCCATGAGCGTGTTGTCATTCGCAAGAGCGACGGCAGCGAAGAAGAGTTCCCGCTCTTTCGCGTGCAGGAGATCATCATCGCCAAGCAGGGCGTGTCCATCTCCAGCGACGTGATCGACGAGGCGGTGCAGCGCGGCATCAAGCTCACCTTCATCGACGGCACCGGACGGCCGTATGCCATGCTCACCTCGCCGTATCTCTCGGCGCCGGCAGTGACGCGACGCGCGCAGATTGAAGCCTTTCACAATCAACTCAGCGTGCGGCTCGCGAGAACCGTCGTCGCCGGAAAACTCGCCAATCAAGCCAACTTGCTCAAATATTTTGCCAAGAGCATGCCCGAGGCCGAGAGCGAGAGTCGCAATCAAATCACCAGCCACGCGGAAACCATTCACAGCGTGCGACACAAAGCGCGGCTCGTCGAAGCGGAAAAAATCGACGACTGCCGCGACGGCCTCATGGGCCTCGAAGGCTCGGCGGGCCGCGAGTATTGGGCCGCCATCGAGCTGATGCTCGGCAGCGAAGTGTTTCATGGCCGCGAGTATCGCGGCGCCACCGACGCAGTCAATGCCATGCTCAATTACGGCTACGGCATTCTCTACGCCAAAGTCTGGGCCGCGCTGCTCTCTGCGGGCCTCGAGCCGTTTGCCGGATTTCTCCACGTCGACCGCCCCGGCAAGCCTTCGCTCGTGCTGGATTTCGTCGAAGAGTTCCGCCAGCCCATCGTTGACCGCACCGTCTTCGTCCTGCTCAATCGCGGCGTGAAAATCGAAATGGAAAACAACCTGCTCTCCGCCGAAGCCCGCCGCCTCGTGGCCAAACGCGTGCTCGAACGCCTGCAAAGCGAAGCCGAATACGCCGGCCAAAAATTGCAGCTCAATTCCATCATCCAGGCGCAAGCGCGGCGGCTGGCGCTCTTTTTTCGCGGGGAAAAAGCGTATCGGTGTTTCCGATTCAAATGGTAAAAAGCCAGTGATCAGTGATCAGTTTTCAGTAATCAGTGTCAAGGAGTAGTGGATTATTGGAGCGCTGGATTGTTGGGCCCAAAAATCCAACAATCCACCACTCCAAAAATCCAAAGCTCCAGTAATCCAACGATCCATCAATCCAATGGCACTAATCATCCCCAAAAACGAAACGCCGCTCTTCGTCATCTACGATATCGAAGAGGACAAAATCCGCAACAAGCTGCACGAGATCTGCAAGGATTACGGTCTCAGGCCGGTGCAGTTCAGCGTGATGCTGGGAACGCTGACGACGACGAAAGCGAAAGAGCTGTTCGGCAAGCTCACCGGCCTGCTCGGCGAGAAGCCCGGCACGGTGCTGCTGATTCCCGTGTGCCGCGACGACTTTCGCAAAATCCAGCACACCGGCGAGCCGCTCGGCCTGACGCAAGTGCCGTTCGTACACTTCGTGTAAACGGATTGTTGGATCGATGGATCGGTGGATTGATGGAGTTATGGATTGATGGGTTTCCAGTAATCCACTGGTATCGGATTGTTAAAATGAGGTGGATACAAAAGCTTCGAGCATATTAAGCAAGAAAATGCTTAACGGCAAATTTGCTCCGGCTTTGATGCCGTCGCGATCAATCCACACTTCTTTAGTTACTCAGGCTTCTGATGAACAAATTTTTCGTTGCGGTTCCCATTTCGTTGTAAGCTTAAAAAACATGTCAGAGAAAATCGAGCATAAAATTTGGCTGCGCGCTACGGATCTCAAGCAATGGGTTTACTGCCCGCGTATTGTTTATTACGCTTATTGCATGCCGTTGCCGCCGCAGCCAACGGCTGCCATGCAAAGAGGGCGCGATCTGCACGTGCGCGTCGAATTTTTGGAGCGCCGGCGGAAATTGCGCGCGTACAATTTGGGCGCGGGTGAGCGCCAGTTTGAAATTCCTTTGTCTTCCAAACGGCACGGCCTGTCCGGCAAGCTCGACATGCTGGTGACCACGCCACAGGGGCGTTTTCCGGTGGATTTTAAAATGACCAAAGGCGAGGTCGGCGAAAATCACCGCATGCAATTGGCGGCGTACGCGCTGATGGTGGAAGAACAATTTGCTTGCAAAGTTGACACCGGTTTCATATATTTGATCCCACAGTACCGCTCTGTAGTGGTGCCGATCGACGCGGCGCTGCGGCGGCAGTTTTTGGAAAGTTTGGGCGAAATGCGCGCCATGATCGCCGCGGAAAATTTTCCCGCGGCCACGCCGATGCGCGGACGGTGCTGGGATTGCGAGTTCAAGCGTTTTTGCAATGATATTTTTTAATCATCAACCGGAAAGGAGACGATGCTGACTAATTCCAAAAGTTCTCGGCTGCCCCCCACTTTCGTGCAGAAAGGCGATCTGAGAAATTTGGTACCTAACCAACAGCCAACAACCGGCTGTTTTTTAAGCGCCCAGCGTGAGCGGTTCCATTCATTGACGCGATGATAAGCGGATTGAAACCTAAAGCCAGTGTTGTGTGTGTTCAACTGCGAGCGCGGTTCCATTCATTGACGCGATGATAAGCGGATTGAAACACATATTTTCTCCGGTTGCAATCTCACAACAGTGCTTGTGTTCCATTCATTGACGCGATGATAAGCGGATTGAAACACCTTTGCCGCCGTGTGCCCACTTTGTGCACAGACTTAGTTCCATTCATTGACGCGATGATAAGCGGATTGAAACGACGCGAACAAGCTCCATGCCGATCTCCTGCTTTAGTTCCATTCATTGACGCGATGATAAGCGGATTGAAACATGTAGTGCTGCGATCTGCCGCGCACAGTTCGTTCAGTTCCATTCATTGACGCGATGATAAGCGGATTGAAACGACGCGAACAAGCTCCATGCCGATCTCCTGCTTTACCGCCAGGTTCCATTCATTGACGCGATGATAAGCGGATTGAAACTTTCGGGGTTCTCTTCGAGAAGGACAACAGATTTGATTGTTCCATTCATTGACGCGATGATAAGCGGATTGAAACAAAATCATGACACCTGAGGACCGCTGGAGCGCGTCGGTGTTCCATTCATTGACGCGATGATAAGCGGATTGAAACTAGTTTCTGACGATGTTGCCGGTGTCTCCAGCGCAAGCGTTCCATTCATTGACGCGATGATAAGCGGATTGAAACTTGCCTTTCGTTTGGGCAATTCAAAGTTATGTTTCAGTTCCATTCATTGACGCGATGATAAGCGGATTGAAACTGGTGCGCTGGTGTTCGTGTCTCTGCGCTGGGGCTGTTCCATTCATTGACGCGATGATAAGCGGATTGAAACAGGCCGCAAATGCTCAACGTTGCGCGGCGTTTCGCTTTCGTTTCAGTTCCATTCATTGACGCGATGATAAGCGGATTGAAACAGCTGTTTGCCCAAATTTTACAATGGCTGCTTACGGGTTCCATTCATTGACGCGATGATAAGCGGATTGAAACCGCCTCGAGTCTGGAGCGAGCGGCGCATAATTCCTCCTGTTCCATTCATTGACGCGATGATAAGCGGATTGAAACTCTCAGGGGTGAATCGGTAGACTTTCCAGCCCATGCGTTCCATTCATTGACGCGATGATAAGCGGATTGAAACGTGATTGATCGACCGCAACCGCAGGCGCAGATTTTCGGTTCCATTCATTGACGCGATGATAAGCGGATTGAAACAAAATAATTCGCCGTGAATATATCCGCCGGAAATGTAGCGGGTTCCATTCATTGACGCGATGATAAGCGGATTGAAACTTTGTTTGGCATCTTGACCGTAACCAGCTTCACGACATGTTCCATTCATTGACGCGATGATAAGCGGATTGAAACAAATACGGATGATCAACACAGAGACCTTGCAAATATTTAGTTCCATTCATTGACGCGATGATAAGCGGATTGAAACATGCTGCCAAAGCCAGTGCGCGGGCAGACTTATGTCGTTCCATTCATTGACGCGATGATAAGCGGATTGAAACCGCGGGAAGTAAAAAAGAAAAAAAGCCGGAAGCTCTTGTTCCATTCATTGACGCGATGATAAGCGGATTGAAACAACACCGGGAGTCCTGTTCAAATTAGCTTTTTGGGGTGTTCCATTCATTGACGCGATGATAAGCGGATTGAAACTAGAAACCACTTTACTGCTGTCTTTGACAGTATTTCAAGGTTCCATTCATTGACGCGATGATAAGCGGATTGAAACCGGCGATGTTACCGTTGAGAGAAAGACGGGTAAGAGCGTTCCATTCATTGACGCGATGATAAGCGGATTGAAACCTAAATGCTCGATCTGCGGCCTGCGTGAGCTTTGGATTGGTTCCATTCATTGACGCGATGATAAGCGGATTGAAACTGTCGGCCTTCCATTTCCCGCGCTCGGCTGTGATCGGTTCCATTCATTGACGCGATGATAAGCGGATTGAAACGATGACTCTATTAGGGAAATCATCTGGCCAGATAACGTTCCATTCATTGACGCGATGATAAGCGGATTGAAACACATGCAACGCTCTTTCCGACAAACCGTCCTTAAAATGTTCCATTCATTGACGCGATGATAAGCGGATTGAAACCTGAGGCAAGGTCAATACTTTGTCCCAGCAAGCTCAGTTCCATTCATTGACGCGATGATAAGCGGATTGAAACGCCGCGCCCTCTTCGGTTTGTTAAGCTGGGCATAGATCGGTTCCATTCATTGACGCGATGATAAGCGGATTGAAACAACGGCAGCGGGGCGGTGGTGAGCGAGGATTATACGGTTCCATTCATTGACGCGATGATAAGCGGATTGAAACAAACTGTAGGGAACCTATTATGAGACGAGTAAGTGAAAGTTCCATTCATTGACGCGATGATAAGCGGATTGAAACGCTGCCATGTTGTAAATCAACCAATGCCCGACGCCGTGCCGGTTCCATTCATTGACGCGATGATAAGCGGATTGAAACCCGGGGTGTTAAGCGGTGCTGGCAGCCTGCTTTCCTGTTCCATTCATTGACGCGATGATAAGCGGATTGAAACGCAACAGCGGCTTTTCAGCCTTGTACCGTTTGATCTTTTGTTCCATTCATTGACGCGATGATAAGCGGATTGAAACGAATAAAGAAACCGGCGAAAAGCTGGAACTCCGAACGTTCCATTCATTGACGCGATGATAAGCGGATTGAAACAAGGGCTTTGTTAAGACGCACATTCTCGGCCAGGCCTAGTTCCATTCATTGACGCGATGATAAGCGGATTGAAACGGGCTATTTTCACAAGTTGCAAAAAACGCAGAGTAAGTTCCATTCATTGACGCGATGATAAGCGGATTGAAACTGTAGCCACACCGTAAAAACACGATCACCGAAAAACTGTTCCATTCATTGACGCGATGATAAGCGGATTGAAACAATGCCAGAACCGTCGCCAATCGGAATTTGCGCCGGGCTGTTCCATTCATTGACGCGATGATAAGCGGATTGAAACCGGCATTGAGATTGAAGCCGACGACACGCCGGATGAGTTCCATTCATTGACGCGATGATAAGCGGATTGAAACTGCGACATCGCAACCGAAATTGTTTGGCATCGGAAGTAGTTCCATTCATTGACGCGATGATAAGCGGATTGAAACTCGTTAATCAGTCTGGCCAAGTACAAGCCAACTGATGCAGTTCCATTCATTGACGCGATGATAAGCGGATTGAAACACATGCTCTTTGCGTGGTATCAACCGAACGATTGAGCAGAGTTCCATTCATTGACGCGATGATAAGCGGATTGAAACTATTAAAACAAAGTAAATTAAACGAGTTGATAATTTATTAGGTTCCATTCATTGACGCGATGATAAGCGGATTGAAACATCACTTTCTCCTGCAATACGAGATTGATGGAGACCGTAGTTCCATTCATTGACGCGATGATAAGCGGATTGAAACTCGGAGTCACCCTCTATTATAGCATTAGATTACTCAGTTCCATTCATTGACGCGATGATAAGCGGATTGAAACTCCGCTGAATAGCCATGAGACGGCGGGCGATGAGTGTTCCATTCATTGACGCGATGATAAGCGGATTGAAACTATACACCACAAACGAATCGACTTGGATTTTATTCTTAAGCGCGTTCCATTCATTGACGCGATGATAAGCGGATTGAAACTCAAGGCCGGTGTCATTTATGACGGCGAGTATTTGCGTTCCATTCATTGACGCGATGATAAGCGGATTGAAACCGTACAATTTCAAAGAATTGGATTGCATGGTTTTCTGTTCCATTCATTGACGCGATGATAAGCGGATTGAAACGCTTTGTCAAGAGACCGCGCACTTATTGCCGGAAAGGTGTTCCATTCATTGACGCGATGATAAGCGGATTGAAACTCATAACTCCATGCGCCCTTTAAATCTGGATCGTGGTAAAAGTTCCATTCATTGACGCGATGATAAGCGGATTGAAACTCGTCAATTCGGAAAGAACATCATCAACGGTTTTTCCGTTCCATTCATTGACGCGATGATAAGCGGATTGAAACCTCATATAATTTGCGTCAATAAAGCGTTGCATGGCTTTATGTTCCATTCATTGACGCGATGATAAGCGGATTGAAACTCAACCAATCGGCGCGCGATACCTTGATTTCAAACGTTCCATTCATTGACGCGATGATAAGCGGATTGAAACTCTGCGCCGACACTTTCGGCAGGCAATATTATAAATGTTCCATTCATTGACGCGATGATAAGCGGATTGAAACTATTTCGCTTTTTTGATGAGAAGAGCAATCGCGGCGCGAAGTTCCATTCATTGACGCGATGATAAGCGGATTGAAACCAACCGCAGCTCACTCCGCAAGCGTACATGCTTGTGGTTCCATTCATTGACGCGATGATAAGCGGATTGAAACCATGGTTTGAAGCATTATGCTGGTGAGAAAAAACCGCGTTCCATTCATTGACGCGATGATAAGCGGATTGAAACTGGTTTCAAACCCTGCCGCCGGCGGATATATTCTTGAGTTCCATTCATTGACGCGATGATAAGCGGATTGAAACTTCGTGTTCGTGGCAATGGCTGGTGACGGCGTTACAGGTTCCATTCATTGACGCGATGATAAGCGGATTGAAACTTAAGCGCACACAGCTTTGTGGAGACTTCTGTAATCGCGTTCCATTCATTGACGCGATGATAAGCGGATTGAAACCGTCGGCGGGCGCCTGCATCCGAACAAGGGACACCTTGTTCCATTCATTGACGCGATGATAAGCGGATTGAAACACTTGCAGAGGCGTTTGCCGACAAAGAATTTTCGAAGTTCCATTCATTGACGCGATGATAAGCGGATTGAAACAGCGGAATGACCGGAATAACCGCGCCGCTCAATATCAGTTCCATTCATTGACGCGATGATAAGCGGATTGAAACAGCACAACGCGCCACCGGCAAAAAGCTGCAAGGGCTGTTCCATTCATTGACGCGATGATAAGCGGATTGAAACACATGCCACGCTGCCAGCGCTTCGTTATAGCGCAGGGTTCCATTCATTGACGCGATAATAAGCGGATTGAAACACGGATCCTTGATGAACCCGCAGTCACTGCCGGCGACGTTCCATTCATTGACGCGATGATAAGCGGATTGAAACCACGTCCGTAATATCCCCGCTGCCGGCCGCGACGGTGTTCCATTCATTGACGCGATGATAAGCGGATTGAAACGCCGCTCATCCCCACACTGCAACACGATCCGTTCATACGGTTCCATTCATTGACGCGATGATAAGCGGATTGAAACAATAGCTATTCTTC
>Ga0247727_10011528_pt1 | contig 15403 bp, 11 predicted proteins | sample WisWelCaveWW1625_FD_202498 | JGI IMG/M metagenome (GOLD analysis project Ga0247727, IMG submission 202498) | Biofilm microbial communities from Wishing Well Cave, Virginia, United States - WW16-25 | ecosystem: Environmental > Aquatic > Deep subsurface > Groundwater > Cave microbial mat | place... | reverse complement strand
GGCGAGGGGACGAGCGGGGGGACGGGCATTCGGGGGCGCGTGGAGGTGATGCGACGTGATCCGACGTCGTGCCGATCGGACGCGGGGCGGACGAGTGCCTGCCGGAGGCGCCGGCGGGGTGTGACAAAGGTGGGGGGGATTCAGCCGTCCGGGGGGGCGCAAGGGACGGCGGCGTGCAGACGCAAGGCGTAGGTGCCGTGGGGGAACAGCACGTCGCGAATGCCGCGCTTCCATTTCAGGAACGCGCCTCGGTAGTCGAGCAGGAACTGCTTGATGCGGGCGATGGCCGCGATGCGGACGGCGGGATCGGCGGCCGCGACGCGCGGGGAGAGCTTGCGGTGCGGCTCGCGGCTCGTGGGCGAACCGGACGGCTCCTGCTCGAGGACGGCGCGCCGGCCCAGGAAGGAGCGTCCCGTGCGGGCAGCCTCGTCGCGCAGCTCGCGTTCACGTTCCGCGACGCGCGTCTCGATCTCGGCAGCAACCTCTGCGCCCGTCATGCCCTCGATCACGGGAGGGACGATGCGCAGCACGACCGTCTCGGGCGTCGCGCCGTCCTCGCGGAAGAAGACGGCGGGGCGCCTGATCACCGTCTCGCTGCCGGCGATGTCGCGCGGCCGCGTCCGCAGGCCAGGCCACTCCTTGCCGAATGCGACGAGGCCCGCCGCCGTCGGGTTGCACAGCGTGTAGACGATCCTGTCCAGCACGGCGCCGTCGTCCTCGAGCCGCACTGCGCTCGGCGCCTCGCTGCTCCACAGGTTCTCCCACCGGCCGAGCGAGGCGTTGACGCACTTGGCGACCAGCTTGTGCACGGTCTCCTCGAACTCCGGGAGCCTGCCCTGCACGTCCGTGAGCACGCCATGCCAGTGGTCCGACAAGACGCAGAGGGCATGGACGAGGACGCCCGTCCGCTCCGCCGCGAGCGCGACGCAGTACGCGAAGATCTGGTTCACCAGGGCGCTCGGCCGCAGCAGGAACTGCCGCTGGGTGCACCTGCGGGTCACGAGGTACGTGCTCGCAGGAAGAGTCTGGCGGGGGGCCGACACGGGCGCCATGACACGGAGCAAGAGACGGGCCACTTCCGGCCCTCGTCGACCCTGGGGAATCCGGAGCCGGACCGGCGATCCGGCGAGATTCACGCCGGCCGGCGACGCCGGCGTGCGGCCCGATCGGCGATCGTCTTCCACCGCATGGCGAGCGAGCAAGGGCGGGTCGCATCTCCATCGCCCGCTTGACGTTTCCATCGCTCCCGTCCGTGGACCCTCGTTGTAGGCTCCATCTCCGTGGCCGGGACTCTCCTCGTCGCGAATCCGCACGCTCAGAACGGCCGCGTCGGCCGGCGCTGGACGGCGATCGAGAAAGCGGTCGCCCCGCACCTCCCGCCGGATCGGCAGACGTCGTTCACCAAGGCCCCGCGCGACGCCGAGGCGATCGTGCGGCGGGCCCTGCAGACGGGGACCGACCTCGTCGTCGCCGTGGGCGGCGACGGCATGTTCAACGAGGTCGTCAACGGATTCTTCGACGAGGCCGGGCCAGTCCGGCCCCAGGCGCGGCTCGCCCTGATCCCGGCCGGTACGGGGTCCGATCTGAGCCGCACGCTCGACCTGCCGCCCGATGCGGCGCGCTCGGCCGCCCGGATCTCGCCAGGCGCCGACCGCCGGCTCGACGTCGGCCGCGTGACGTTCCGGGATCCGTCGGGCAACGTCGCGTCGCGCTACTTCATCAACATCGCCGAGGCGGGGTCCGGCGGCGCGGTCGTTGCGAAGTCGAACCGGACGACGAAGGCCTTCGGCGGGAAGCTGAGCTTCCTGTGGGCGATCCTGACGACGATGCCGCGCCACAAGAACACGCGCATTCGGTGGAAGGTCGACGGTCCCGACCCCTCAGTCGGCGAGGCGGTCGTCAACAACTTCATCGTCGCGAACGGCCGGCACTTCGGCGGTGGCCTGACGCCCGCGCCCGACGCGAGGATGGACGACGGCCTGCTCGACGTCGTCGTCGTCGGCGACATCGACTTCCCCGAGGTGCGCCGCAACCTCGGCCGCTTCCGGCGCGGCACCCACCTGTCGCATCCCGCGATCTCCCATTTCCGCGCGGCGGCCCTCGACACGGAGTGCGTCGACGACATGCTCCTCGACACGGACGGCGAGCTCGTCGGAGCAAACCCCACGCGCTTCGAGGTGGTGCCCGCGGCGATCCGCCTCGCTCAGACGTAGAAGCGCACGAAGAACCCACCGAGGAACGTCGTGCGCGGCGCGGGAGCGAGACGGTAGGCCGGCACCGCCTCGAAGCCGACCTCGACGCGCGCGGCCGCGAGGCGCAAGTCGACGCCGATCGGCGCACGCAGCAGCGCCGAGAACGCGGCGTCGTCCACACAGAACTCGGCGACCGAATCGAACCAGCACCCCGACCGCACTGCGCCCGCGCCCGCCCCGACGCCGGCATGCAACGAGAACCCCACGCCGGACTCCCTTGGCACCGCCCGCGGCAGGTGCACCAGCGCATCGACGGCGACCAGCGGCCCGGGCCACTCGAGCTCCTCGTTGCCGAGCACCCGCCAGCCGGCCGTCCCCTGCAGCGCCGTCCAGTCGCCGAACCACCGCTTGACGGTCACGCCCACCGGATCGGCGATGTTGGCGCCGACACCCCAGGGCCGCGAGCGCCACGGCTGTGCCGCCGCGGGCGTCGCGACCCAGAGCGTCAAGAGCGCGGCGAGCCGCGGGGCCACGCAGGCCAGGATATCCCCGTCCGGAAATCAGCGATCGAACGCGCGCTCCGACCCCGTGATCGGAGTCGGGACCGGCAGCAGCACGCTGTCCAGGGACCGCGCGTTGTCCAGGTACAGGACGCGCGCCTGCAGGCGGGCGAGGTCGAAGCCCATCGTGCGCACGATCGCTCCGATCGGATGTCCTGAAACGACGCCGTCGAAGAGGTCGGCCTGCCCCCCGGTGACGAGCTGGATGCCCGCGAGGGAATTGTCCCGTGCCCGCAGCCGCGTCGCGGCGAGCACGCCGCCCTCCGCGGCCCCGAGGCCGGCGGCCGTGTCGTCTTCGCACCCACCCTCGGCGCAGTCCTGCGGCAGCGTGCCGTCGATCTCGACGTCTTCGATCGCGACCTGCGTGCCGGCGCCGTGCACGCCGAGTCCGAATCGTCGATTCGCGGACAGGATCACGCGCGCGACGGTCGCGCTCGCCCCCGAATGAACCTGGATGCCGTCCCCATTTCGGCCGTCCAGTCCTCCCGAGCGCGTCCGCGAGACACGGACGTCCTCGGCGTGCAGGTCGGAGCCCGCGCCGTAGACGAGTACGCCGGCCTCGTGGTTCCCGTCGAAGCGCGCGCGCCGGATCTGAGCGCGGCCGCCCGCGTACGCGTGGAGCCCCGAGCCGAAGTACCCGCTCCCCTGCTCCGGAAGGGTTGCGCGGGCGACGAGGTCCGTCGCGACGACCTCGGCGTCGTCGAAGACGCGCACGCCGGTCTCCCGGTTTCCCTCGAAGAGGGCGCGTGAAAGCACGGCCCGTGCGCGCAGGCTCACGTACAGCCCGGTCCCGAGAAACCCGTCGCCGTCGGTCCCGAGCGTGCCGCTGACGACGAGGTCCGTCGCGTCCATCGAGGCGTCTTCCAGGACGCGGATGCCCATCGTGCGGTTGTCCTCGAAGATCGCACGCTCGATCCGGGCCGACGCTCCGCGATTGACGTCGAGCCCGATGCCGAACTCGCCGTCGTCCGGTGCCGGCAGCGTGCCGCGGACCGCGACGTCCGTCGCCGTCAGCGTCGTCCCCGCGCCGTTCGCGTACAGGCCGATCTGCAGGTTGCGTTCGAACACGCCGCGCTCGATCTCGGCCACGGCCCCGCCGAAGATCTCGAGCCCGTAGCCCAGATCCATCGAGTCGCCCCGCGTGTCTCTGACGACGAGATCGCTCGCAATCATTCGCCCGCCGAGGTCCGAGATCACTGCGGCTCCTCGCGCACGATCGACGACGACGCCGGCCAGGACCCAGGCCTCCGCATTCGAGTAGACCCACACGCCGGGACGCTCGCCGGAGATCCTCAGGTTCTTCACGGTCCCTCCGCCTGGGCCCACCAGCTCGAGCGTCGCGAAGTTCGCCGTCGGCGACGACGACGCGAGGACCGTCTCGGCCACGCACGCCCCCCACAGCGTTACGGCCCGGCCGACGACGAGCTCCTCGTCGAATGTTCCCTTCGAGATCGCGACGATCTCTCCACTGCGGGCCGCGCGAAGGCCCTCGTCGACGCTTCCGTACGGGAGCTCGCGCGTTCCGTCTCCGCCCTCCGCACCCGCGCGGACGTACACCACCTCGCCGCCGGCCGGCAGGTCGTCGGCCCAGTCGCCTTCGGGGCACGGCGAGCCGACGCGTCGGCAGCCCGCCTCTCCGGGGAAGTGCGCCTCGTCGACCGCGGCGCACTCGACGGCTCCAGCCTCGGGCCACGGATCGCAGGTCACGACGTCGCCGTCGTCCGGATCGGTCGTCTCGCGCCAGCCGGGGGGGCACGGTGCGAACACCGGCGCCGCGGGCGGCTCGATCGGCGAAGGCTCGAAAGCCGGCCGGTCCTCGCCCGTCCAATCGTCCAGCGCGCGCAGGTCGGCGTCCGCCGCGCAACCCGAGCAGGCGAGAGCGAGCGCGGAGAAGGAGGAGCCGAGGCAGGCTGCAAAGGACCGCGTCATCTGCCAGCCGTCTCACCAGAGCAAGCCCTGTGCCCGCGATTTCCCGTGCGATCCGGGTCTTGCCGCACCCTCCGCGGGGCGGCGCCGCCAGCCGGACCGGGACAATCCGGGGCAGTCCGCTTGGCAACCGCGGCAGGTTCACGGTAGAAGGCAGCCTGTTCCCCGACCGCCCAGGTCTCTTCCGACGGCTTATATAGCCGCCGGCCCGGGGCGGGCAGGGACGCGCGAGATGGCGAGCAGCGGCAGCGATACCGGCGGCGGGAAGGCCGCCTTCTACGACGTCGACGGGACGCTCGTCCGGTCGAACGTCGTCCACACCTATGGCTACTACGCGATGAACGGGGGATCGCTCGGGGGCATCGCGGCCCGGACCCTCGGAGCGGTCGCTTCGGTCCCGGTCTTCATGGGCCTCGACCTCATCGACCGAAAGACCTTCAACGAGTTCTTCTACCGGTACTACGCGGGGATCTCCGAGGACCGGCTGATCACCCTCGCCGAGGAGATGTTCGAGGACCGCATGAAGAAGGCGATCTTCCCGAAAGCGCGCGACCTCATCGACGAGGCGCGGCGCGCGGGGTGCCGGATCGTCCTCGTCACGGGCGCCCTCGACTTCACCGTCCGGCCCATCGCGCGGTTCCTCGGGGCGGACGATCTGATCGCGAACCGGATGCAGTTCGTCGGCGGCGTCGCGACGGGTCGGGTGATCCCGCCGATCATCGAGGGTGCGAACAAGGCGGTCGCGATCCGCGAGTACTGCGTGAAGAGCGGCATCGCGCTCGACAAGAGCCACGCCTACTCGGATAGCGCGTCGGACTACGCGATGCTGTGCGTCGTCGGCCGCCCGACGGCCGTCAACCCGGACGTCCGCCTGCGCTCGCTGGCCCGCGCGTACCAGTGGCCGATCGTGGATCTTCGCTGAGGGACGCAGAGGACTTCGGTAAGGGACGGCACAGAGGACTGCGGTAAAGGACGGCAGGGAGACGATGCGGCACCCGCTCAAGACGCTGCGAAGGCTCTACGACGAGGAGTCGCACGTCGTCATGACCGAGAAGGGGTCCCCGCCCCGCGTGATCTTCTCCGGCGAGGACTTCCTGCTCGAGGACCTTCCCGTCGGCACGCGCGTGATCTTCGCGAAGCCGCCGATGGCGCCCGTTCCCAACCTCAAGGCGGCGATCCGCTGGGCTATCAACCACCCGGAGGAGATGGACCCGCTGCACGCGCTTCTGCGGCCGGGGATGAAGGTCACGGTCGCGCTCGACGACATCTCGCTGCCGCTGCCGCCCATGCGGACGCCCGACGTCCGTCAGTCCGTCTGCGAGATCGTCCTGGGCCTTCTCGCCGACTCGGGCGTGGACGACGTCCACCTGATCGTCGCCACGGGCCTGCACAGGAGGATGACGGAAGGGGAGATGCGCCGGATGGTCGGCGACGAGATCTTCGACGCCTATCACCCGGACCGCTTCTACAACCACGACGCGGAGGACCCCGACGGCATCGTCGTCCTCGAGACGACGCCGCACGGCGATCTCGTCGCGCTCAACCGGCGTGCCGCCGAGAGCGACCTCGTCGTCTACGTGAACCTGAACCTCGTCCCGATGGACGGCGGCCACAAGTCGCTGGCGACGGGCCTCGGCACCTACGAGTCGCTTCGGCCGCACCACAACGCCCGCACGATCCGGGAGTCCGAAAGCTACATGGAGCCCTCCCGCTCGATGCTGCACACGCACATGCAGCGCATCGGCCGCGTGATCGACAAGCACCTGAAGGTCTTCCACATCGAGACCGCCATCAACAACCGGATGTTCGACGGTCCGGTCGCGTTCCTTGGCAAGAAGGAAGAGGACTACACCGAGTTCGACCGCCTCAAGTTCCAGGGGATGAAGTTCGCGCTCTCGAAGATGCCGCGCGCGGCGAAGCGCAAGCTCTTCATGGAGATCCCGGCCGGCTACGAGACGATCGGCGTCCACGCGGGCGCGACGGAGCCGACGCACGACAAGACGCTCGACCTGTGCTGGAAGCAGTACTCGGTGCCGGTGGACGGTCCGAGCGACATCGTGATCTTCGGCGTGCCGTACATCTCGCCGTACAACGTCAACTCGATCCTGAACCCGCTCCTGGTGCAGGTCATGGGGCTCGGGTACCTCTTCAACCTCAACCGCGGCGTCCCGCTCGTGAAGAAGGGCGGCGTGATCATCCTCTGCCACCCCTGCAACGACGAGTTCGATCCCGAGCACCACCCGAGCTACATCGAGTTCTTCCACCGGCTCCTGCCCGAGACGCGCGACGCGCAGGTGCTCGGGGACAAGTACGAGCGCGAGTTCGCCGAGAACCCGAGCTACACGCACCTGTACCGCAAGGGGCACGCGTACCACGGGGCCCACCCCTTCTACATGTGGTACTGGGGCGAGAACGGCCGGCAGTGGGTCGGCAAGACCATCGCCGTCGGAACCGAGAACAACCACGTGCCCGAGATCCTCGGCTGGGAACGCGCCGACACGCTGTCGGAGGCGATCGACCAGGCCCGGACGTTCATGGGACGAGGCGCGACGATCTCGTTCGCGCACATTCCGCCCATCTTGCAGACGGACGTCCGTCCGCCGGGCCGCAAGAAGGCGCTGGGACCGGGCGCATGACGTCGCTGCCGTCGCTGCCGCCGCTCGACGTCCAGGCGACTCTCCGCGGAAAGAGGATCCTCTTCACCGGATCCACCGGCTTCCTCGGCAAGGTCACGCTCTCGATGCTGATGCACCGCTACGGCGAGGAGATCGACCGCGTGTACGCCCTCGTCCGGCGCGGGACGAGCGCGTCGGCAGAGCGACGCTTCTTCGATCTCGTCGCCGCGAGCGAGCCGTTCGGAGCGCTCCGGGAATCGCTCGGCGAGGAACGTGCGCAGGAGCTGACCCGGCGCAAGTGCAAGGTGCTCGACGGCGACGTCACCCTGCCGCGGTTCGGCCTCTCCGAGGAGCAGGTCAAGGAGATGGAGGGCGAGGTCGACGTCGTCGTCAACTGCGCGGGCCTCGTGTCGTTCAACCCCTCGCTCGAGTCGAGCCTCAACATCAACACGCACAGCGTCCGTCACGCCGCGAACCTGTGCCTCGCGCTCGACGTGCCGCTCGTGCACGTCTCGACCGCGTTCGTCGTCGGCAACCGCGACGGCCTCTTCTTCGAGGACGAAGAGGTCCTCGGCTATTTCCCGAAGAAGGACGTCCTCGACGGCCGCGACTTCTCCCTCGAGGAGGAGCTCTCCGACTGCGAGCGCGTGGTGGCGCGTCTGCGGGAGCGCGCGGACGACAAGGCGCTGACGTCGCTCTTCCGCAAGCGCGCCCTCGAGCGTCTCGCGGAGGAGGGACGCGACGCGGAAAACGAACGCACGCTGCGCCTCGCCGTCGCGCGCGAGCGCAAGCTGTGGCTGTCGGGGGAGCTCACGAAGGCCGGGATGGAACGCGCCGAGCACTGGGGCTGGCCGAACACGTACACGTACACGAAGGCCCTCGGCGAGCAGGTCCTCGCGTCCACGCCGCTGCTGCGCTACGCGATCGTGCGGCCGAGCATCGTCGAGAGCGCCGTCGCCTTCCCGTTCCCCGGGTGGAACGAGGGGTTCACCACGTCGGCGCCGCTCGTGTGGACCGTGCTGCAGGCGCCGTTCGACATCCCCGCGGGCGAGAAGACGATCCTCGACGTGATCCCCGTCGATCACGTCGCGGCGGCGCTCGTCGCGATCACGGCGCACTCGCTGACCGTCCGCGAGCGGCGCGTCTACCAGGTCGCGTCCGGCGACAGCAACCCCTTCCTCGCGCAGCGTTCGATCGAGCTGGTGGGCCTGTTCCGGCGCCGTCACTTCCGCGCGAAGACGACCGGGAACCGGCAGTGGAACGATCTGCTCTCGCGGATCGAGCCGCTCTCCGTGTCGAAGGCCGCCTTCGAGGCGCGCAGCGCGCCGCTGTTCCTCAAGGGCGCGCGCAAGCTCCTCGAGGTCCTCGAGGACGTGAAGCCGACCTGGGGCGCGCCGAACGTCTCGGCGATGGTCGAGCGGACGGCGGCGAAGCTCGAGGAGGTGGAGGACCGCGCGGCGTCCGTGCAGGGGCTCGTCGACCTCTTCCTGCCGTTCATCTGGAGCCACCGGCGCGTCTTCCACTGCGACAACACCCGCGCGGTCTTCGCCCGCATGGTCCCGGCGGACCGCGAGAGGCTCCACTGGGGCCCGGAGACGATCGACTGGCGCGAGTACTTCCTCGACATCCACCTGCCCGGCCTCGAGAAGTGGGTGTTCCCGGAGCTGGAGGCCGAGACGAAGAAGAAGAGCGCGATCGCCGCCTACCGGGACCTCGTCGAGCTGCTCGAAGCGTCCGTGCACGCCCACCGGCACCGCGTCGCGTTCCGGTACTTCGGCGAGGACGATCGCGAGACGCGCTTCACCTTCGGAGAGGTCCACCGCTACGCGATGCGCGTGGCGTCGTTCCTGGCGCGCGGCGGCGTGGGCGCCGGGGACCGGATCGCGCTCGTCTCGGAGAACCGTCCCGAATGGGGGATGGCGTACTTCGGAATCCTGCGCGCGGGCGCGACGGCGGTTCCGATCGATCCGGAGCTGTCGCAGGCCGAGGTCGTGAACGTCGTTCGCCGAGCGAACGCGAAGGTGTGCCTGATCTCCGAGCAGGCCGCGACGGATCATCCCGAGCTGTTCCGCGCCATGGCGGGCGCGGGGCTCGTGACGAAGGTCTTCTCCCTCGCGCAGGCGATGGAGGGGGACGACACGCAGCCGGACCGGATCGCGGATTTGCCGCGGACGACGTCGCCCGACGACCTCGCGTCGATCATCTTCACGAGCGGCACGACCGGGCAGCCCAAGGGCGTGATGCTCACGCACCGCAACTTCGCGTCGCTCGTGGCGAAGCTCGCGGGCGCGTTCGAGGTGGGCGTCGGCGACGGGCTGCTCTCCGTGCTCCCTCTCCACCACACCTTCGAGTTCGCCTGCGGGTTCCTCTTGCCGTTCAGCCGCGGCGCGGAGGTCGCCTACATCGACGAGCTGACCTCCGACCGTATCGGCGACGTCTTCGAGACGGGGCGCGTTACGGCGATGATCGGCGTGCCGGCGCTGTGGCAACTCTTGCACCGCAAGATCACGCAGGAGCTGGCCGCCAAGCCCCGCTGGGTCGAGCTGGCGACGAAGGCCCTGATGTCCGCGCACTCGGAGCTTCGCAACCGGACGGCGTTCAACCTGGGAAAGGTCCTCTTCTGGCCGGTCCACCGGAAGTTCGGCGGACGGATGAAGTTCCTCGTGTCGGGCGGGTCGGCCTTGCAAGAAGACGTCGCGCAGGCGTTCCACGCGCTCGGGTTCGACATGTCCGAGGGCTACGGCCTGACGGAGGCCGCGCCCGTCCTGGCGGTCGGCGAGGTCACCAACGCCCTGCACGCGGGGTCCGTCGGCAAGGCGCTGCCCGGGATCGAGCTCCGCATCGGCGAGCCGGACGCGGACGGAGTCGGCGAGGTCCTCGCGCGAGGGCCGAACGTGATGGCAGGGTACTTCGAGGATCCGGAGGCGACGGACGCCGCGATCGTCGACGGGTGGCTGCACACCGGAGACCTCGGCAGGCTCGATTCCGCGGGCCGGCTCGTCCTGGTCGGCCGCAAGAAGGACCTGATCCTCGATGCGTCCGGGAAGAACGTGTACCCGGACGAGCTCGAGGAGCTGTACGGCGCGCACGACCGCATCAAGGAGCTCTGCATCGTCGGGCTGCCCGACGAGGCGGGAGGCGAGCGGGTCGCGTGCCTGTGCGTCCCCGATTACGGCGACCGTGCACCCGCCGAGGTCCGGCGCGAGATCGAGGAGCACTTCCGCAGGATCTCGGCGGACCTGCAGTTCCACCGGCGCGTGAAGGTGCTGCACCTGTGGGACGGCGAGCTGGCGAAGACGTCCACCCGCAAGGTGAAGCGCAAGCCCGTGGCCCTCAAGATCCAGGACCTGGAACGGCGCGCGGCCGCGGGCGCCGAGGTCAAGCGCGCGGGGGCCGCGGCGACGATGGGCGAGGGCGTGCACGGGTGGCTGATCCCGCTGGTCGCGGACGTGCTGCACCGGCCGGATGCGGAGGTGCGGCCCGATTCGCGCCTCGCGGCCGACCTGGGCTTCGACTCGCTGACGTTGACCGAGCTGGCAGTCGCGCTCGAGCAGGCCGGTGTTTCCCTCGAGGCGGCGGCGGACCTGACGCGCATCGAGACGGTCGACGATCTGCGAAAGCTGATCGAGGCCTCCGGCAAGAAGGCGATCGAGACGAAGAAGGAACCGCGGCGGGGAGACGCCGGAGAAGACGCCGAGGAATCGGCCGAGATCGAGATTCCCGAACTCGTGGCCGAGTGGGGCTCTAGCCTGCTCGACCGGGCCCAGGAGCTGCTGTACTCGCGCGTCTTCGACGTGAAGATCGTCGGCCGCAGCTACATCCCGCAGAACCGGAACTTCCTGGTCATCTCGAACCACACGAGCCACCTGGACATGGGCCTCATCAAGGTCGTGCTCAGAGAACAGGGCAAACGCCTCGCCGCGCTCGCGGCGCGCGACTACTTCTTCGACACGCCCGCGAAGCGCGCCTACTTCGAGAACTTCACGAACCTGATCCCCATGGATCGCCAGGGCGGCCTGCGCGAATCGCTGCGCCTCGCGGGCGAGGTCCTGGACAGCGGCTGGAACCTGCTCGTCTTCCCGGAAGGAACCCGCTCGACGAGCGGGGAGATGGCCGAGTTCAAGCCGACCCTCGGGTACCTCGCGCTGACCAACCGCGTCGACGTGCTGCCCCTGCACATCCACGGAGCTTTCGAGGCGATGCCGAAGGGCGCCTTCCTTCCCAAGCCCAAGGCGCGGGATCTCGTCGTGCGGATCGGCCCGCCCTTGCTCGCCTCCGACCTCGAGCGCGCGACGGCGGGCCTCGGCCGATCCGACGCGCACCGGTGGGCCACCAAGCTCGCCGAAGAGGCCGTCAAGGCGCTGCGTGACGGCCGGCCTTTCAAGATCGAGCCGCCGCCGCCTCCCGCGACGGCAAAGGAGCTGCCGGCGGACGCCCGCAAGGCGTCCAAGGGACGGTCGGAGCCGTGAGGCCGTGAAGATCACCGTTACCGGGGGGACCGGGTTTCTCGGGTCGGAGCTCGTGCCGCGCCTGGTCGCAGCAGGCCACGAGGTGCGGTGCCTCGCGCGATCCCGGCCTCGCGCGACGGGGATCACCTGGATCGAGGCGGACATCGCGAACCGTGACGCGGTGAAGGTCGCGCTCGAGGGCGCCCAGGTCGTCTACCACCTGGCGGGCCGCGTCTCGCGGGATCCGAAGGACGGACCCGCGATGTACGCCCTTCACGTCGAGCGTACACGCGAGCTGCTGGAAGAGTCGAAGCGCGCCGGGATTCGTCGCTTCGTCCTCGCGTCGACCTCCGGCACGATCGCGGTCTCGCGCACCAAGCGCGTCGGCACCGAGAAGGACGACTACCCGATCGAGGTCGTCGGGCGCTGGCCGTACTACATGTCGAAGATCTTCGAGGAGAAGATGGCGATCGTGTTCTGTCGCCGCGAGGGAATCGACCTCGTCGTCATGAACCCCAGCCTGGTCCTCGGGCCCGGCGACGAGCGGCTCTCGTCGACCGGCGACATCGTGAACTTCCTCAACCGCGACATCCCCGCAATGCCCAGCGGTGGCCTGTCGTTCGTCGACGTCCGCGACGCGGCCGACGCCTTCGTCGCCGCCCTGGACCGCGGCGAGGTCTTCGGCCGGCACCTGATCGGCGTGAACATGTCCTTCACGGACTGGTTCGGCCGCCTCGAGCGCCTCACCGGGGTGCCGGCGCCCATGCTCCGGCTCCCGTCGAAGGTCAACGTCCTGGGGGCGCAATTCCTCGAGCGCGTGGCGCGCTGGCGCGGCGAGACACCCGCGCTCGACTCGCAGTCCGTCGAGATGGGCGAGTGCTTCTTCTATCTCGACGCGTCGAAGGCCGAGCGGCTGCTCGGCTTCAAGGCGCGCGATCCGCAAGAGACCCTGCACGACACGGTGCAGTACATCTTGTCGACGATGCCCAAGGGACATTTGCCGGGCGTGAAGGGACGGCTGCAGAAGGTGCGGGAGGGGAGGGCGTAGAAAGCAACAGGAGACAGGGAACAGGCAACCGGCAACAGGCAACGGGCAACTAGGAACACAGCCGTTCGCCAGACTCGGGTGGTCGGCTTCTGATTGCCTGTTGCCCGTTGCCTGTTGCCGGTTCCCTGTCTCCTGTTGCTTTTCCGGGAATCCGGGTCCCCCTCGACCGCGTTGCCCCCTGTGAGGATCGTCTTCGCGGCGCTCCTGCTTGCCGGCTGCGCGGTCTCCCCGGCGCAGGCGAATCCGGCGCTGCCCGTCGGCGATCGCGGGCTGCAGTCTGCAGACCTCGTCTTCCACGAGTCGACGTCGCGGCAGAGCGCCGCGATCCGCGCTGCGACGGGATCGCGGTTCACGCACGTGGGCCTCGTCTTCGTGCGAGGCGGACGGACGTGGGTGCTCGAGGCCGTCGGGCCGGTGAAGTACACGCGGTTCGCCGCATGGGCGCGACGCGGTCAGGACGGAGAGGTGCAGGCACGCAGGCTCCGGGACGGGGCGAGGCTGCTCACGCCGCAATCCGCGGAGCGGCTACGGGTCGAAGCCGAGCGGCACCTCGGCAAGCGCTACGACCGTCTGTTCGAATGGACCGACCGCGCGATGTACTGCTCGGAGCTCGTCTGGAAGGCCTACGCGCGCGCGCTGGATGTCCGCATCGGCGAGCCGCAGCGCATCGGCGACCTCGACCTCGACGCGCCCGCCGTCCGCGCGCTCGTCGCGAGCCGCCGCGCGCGCCCCGATCCCGACGAGCCCATCGTCACGCCGATCGCGATGATGGAATCGGACGCGCTCGTGGCCATCGATCTTCGCTAGCGATGCAGAAGAAAGATCACCGGCGTCATGCGGCCGACCTTGACCTCGACCGTCTGGGCAGACTGGTAGCCGATGTTCGGGTTGGCGCAGGTCACGCGGTGCAGTCCGGCGGTGACCGTTCTGGGGCGCGTGGGCGTGGCCCCCACAGGAACCTCGTCGACGGCGACGTCGCAGTAGAACCCCTGGGCCCCGATCCGGAGCGTCCCCACCCGTGGTTGGGGTGAGGTCGGAGAGGCCGGTGAGTCGGGGGCGAAGAGGAACTCCGTTCCTTCCGGCGGGAGGGGGGAAAAGAGCATCTCCCCCTGACGGAGCGCAGGGCGTCCCTCTGCCGGCTGCGCCGAGGGTACCTGGGTGACCGCCGTGATCTCGTCGCCCTCGCCCCGCTGCTCCACCCTCAAGATGACGACCTGCTCGCGGGCGGCCGGGGGGGACGCCCGCAGGGCCGCGACCTCGGCGCGCAGGCGAGTCTGCTCGAGGCGGAGCGCCTCGATGCGCTCCTCGAGGCGCAGGGTGTCGCGCCGCGATGCGTAGGGCACGACGCAGCCGACGAGGAGGACGGACAGTGTCACGAGCGCGAAGAGCAGGCGCATGCATCACCTCCTCGATCAGTCTATCCCGGAGGGAACATCCGATCCATGAGCGCCGCCCATGCGGCGGGATCGCCCTGTGCGGCGGCGAGCCGGGAGAGGAGGGCCAGGACGTCGGAGGCTTGGACTCGGCAGTCGGCGCTCGGCTCGGCGGACGGGGCAGGCGCTTCCCCGGGCGGGGGGATTCGCAGACCGAGCGCGCGCGCGACGCGCAGTTCGACATGGAACGCCCGCTCTTCCAGGTCGACGAAGTGGACGCGGGTCTCGGGTCGCCCGGCGAGGTCCGTCAGGAGCTGCGCGAGGGTCTCCTCCGAAATGGAGAGGCCCGCCGCGATCTCGCGGTGGTCGGCCTCGTGGACGAGCTCGTGCGCAACGGCCGTGGCCAGGACGTCACGGGGCCATGCGGTCGCGCACCCGGGTACGCGGAGCTCGCCCGTGCTCGCCTCCCATCGGAGCGTCGCGCGCGCGCCCTCGTCGATGAAGATCGGCAGGTTGGACGCCCGATCGAGTGCGGACGCCAGGGGTGCGAGGAGCGGGTCCGCCGCCGCGACGGGCCTGAGCCGTTCGATCGCGCCCTGCACGGGCAGATCGACGCCGCCTTCCACTTCCACGAAGCTGGACGGACGGGGACCGACGCTCGCACCGCGCAAGCGCCACCGCTCGGCCGAGAGAGCCTGGATCGCAGCGTCCAGAGGCGGCAGCCCGCCTGCGCGCGCGCGCGCGGGCTCGGGCAGCGGATCGGGATCTCGCAGCGACACCCACGCCGCGAGGCCGAGCGCGACGAGCAGGGCGAGCGCGATTCCGATCCGGACGCCACGCACGCTGCGAGTGTCGCGCATCGCGACACGGCGGCACAGGGTGTGCCCGGCAAAAGACAACGATCTCGCGCGGTCTTCTGGCACGGTCACTGCAATCCTCCAATTCGGGCGCTTTCTTTCAGGGTGGAGGGAGCCAATGACGACTTCGAGGACTTGGTGGGTGACCTGCGTTCTTCTCTTTCTGGGAGCGGCCGGCTGTTCGCGCGAATCGGCCATGTCCGAAGGGAGCGACTACGGCGACGCCGATGGCGACACGGACGGGGACGGGGACACCGATGGGGACGCCGACACCGATTCGGACGTCGACACCGATGCCGACACGGACTGGGGCACCGACACGGCGACGGGCACGGGCACCGGCTCGGACACCGGGAGCGGCAGCGAGACCGAGACGGACGACGG
>Ga0247727_10011527_pt1 | contig 15403 bp, 10 predicted proteins | sample WisWelCaveWW1625_FD_202498 | JGI IMG/M metagenome (GOLD analysis project Ga0247727, IMG submission 202498) | Biofilm microbial communities from Wishing Well Cave, Virginia, United States - WW16-25 | ecosystem: Environmental > Aquatic > Deep subsurface > Groundwater > Cave microbial mat | place... | reverse complement strand
TGGGTTGCTGTGAACAGTCTGTCGAGTGAGGGTGAGTGTCGGTCTGGTTCATAAGGGCCTTTGGGATCAACCCTTCAGACCGGCCTCGCCCCCTCTTTGTTCAACCGATTGTGAAATATGCGGGCTAGCGGCACGCCATTCGTGACGTGGGTGACCGTGCGGCTGAGCGACTTCCATGTCCTCAGCGGTCAACTGGTGCACGTCGAGTGGGCGACCCGGGTGCGCGGCTGCTGCGGCCGGTGCGGAACCGCCTTGATCTTTCAGGCAGCCGAGGATCCCGACAAGATTGACGTGACGGTGTGCAGTCTCGACGAGCCGGAAAGCATCACTCCCACCGATCACATTTGGGTGGAGGATCGTTTGCCGTGGGTGAAGTTGGCCGATGGTTTGCCGAGTCACAAGCGGGAACGGCCAGCCAGGTAGATCGCCGTGTGTTTCTGCTTGAGCCACGGCGGCGTCCTTCGCATAGTGCTGCTTCAAGGAGGATGATTGTGACCACGAAACGGAAGTGTTGTGTGGCTCTTTTGGGCGTGATGGCGTTGGCAGTCGGTTCTTGTCTCTTGCCGCGAGTCTGGGTCGAGGAGGCGGCGCGGGGAAGAACATTCGACGCGGTTGAGGAAATCCCGACCCATGAAGTAGCGCTCGTGCTTGGTTGTGCGCGTCACCTGCCGGATGGAAGGACCAATCTCTTTTTCCAGCGTCGAATGGCCGCAGCAGCCGCGCTGTTCCAAGCCGGCAAGGCGCGCTACTTGATCGTGAGTGGCGATAACCACCGGCGCGGCTATGACGAACCCACCGATATGAAAGAGGAACTCGTGCGGCGAGGCGTACCGGAGTCTCGCATTTACTGCGACTACGCCGGCTTTCGCACCCTGGATTCCGTCGTCCGCGCCAAGAAGATCTTCGGGCAAACCCAGATCATCATCGTCTCACAGGAATTCCACAATCAGCGCGCCATCTACATCGCCCGGCAAAACGGCATGGATGTCGTCGGCTTCAACGCTGCCGAGGTGCATGGCCCCGGCGGTCTACGGACAAAGCTGCGGGAAGAGCTGGCCCGTGTGAAGACGGTGCTGGATGTGTTGGCCGGCACGTCGCCAAGATTCTTGGGTGACCCCGTCCGCATCGGGGAGTCCGTCGGAGCCAAATCGCTTACGACTGCGGGAATTTCTTGTTGAGGAACTTGCCGTTTTTCTGGATCAATTCGCCGTCGGCATAAAGTTCGCCGCCTTTGCGCAGGTCACAGACCATGTCCCAGTGCAGGCCGCTTTGGTTGTGGTTGCCGGTTTCAGGGTAGCCGGCGCCGAGGGCGAGATGGATGGTGCCGCCGATCTTTTCGTCGAACAACGTGTTCTTCGTGTAGCGTTTGACGTTGTAATTACTGCCGATGGCGGCTTCGCCGAGGTAGCACGAGCCTTTGTCCATCGCGATCATCGCGCGGAGGAAATCCTGGCCCTTGTTGGCTTCGGCTTTGACGACTTTGCCTTTGTCGAACGTGAGCCGCGCGCCGTCCACTTCCCGGCCACCGTGGACGGCCGGGAAACTGAACTGCACGTGGCCTTGGACGCTGGCCTCGACGGGGCCGGTAAAGACCTCGCCGTCAGGAAAGTTGTAATGACCGTCGCAGTTGATCCACTTCCGGCCTTTGCAGGAATAGCGGATGTCGGTGTCCTCGGCGACGATCCGAATCTCGCGCGCTTTGTTGAGGAAATCAGTGAGGGCTTGTTGGTCCCGCGAAATGCGCTGCCAAGTCTTAATCGGATCTGGATCATCGAGGTGGCCGGCGCCAAACACGAAATCCTCATACTCCTCCAACGACATTTCGCCATCCTGCGCGCTGGCATGACAAGGCCACTGGGTGCCGACCCAGCGGAGCGCGCCGGACGCGCTGCGATCCATGAAGATTTTGCTGAGTGGTTTGCGGGCGGCACTGGCCTTCGCCATGCGTTTGGGGTCAACGTTGCTGAGGCCTTTCGTGTTTTCGTCGGCCCAGATGCCGAGGGAAGCGTCGATCTTCTGTAGTTTGTGCTTGGCGAATGGGGAGAGCCACTTGAGTTGTTTGTTGTTGGCCTCGGCGTAGAAAATCTCCGCCAGACTGTCGAGCGTGATGTCGCACACCACAAACGCCCCGCAGCGCAGGACCTGCCGGTAACACTCGCGGATGAGCGGGGCGGCAATGGCTTCGCCGTTGATGCTGACGACGTCGCCCGGTTTGAGTTTCAGCGAATATTGCGTGAGGAGCCGGGCGAGCTTGACGATGCGGGGGTCTTTCATGGGCGGACACTATACGAGGCGACTGTGGGCCGCGCAACTTGAACCTGACAAGCCAGTCACTCTTTCGCGCCGTGTTGGCTCAGGTATTCAAAAACGTTGCGGCGAGCGTTCTTCCGGGCGACCGCGAGCGGACTAAGTCTTTCTTTGTTCACCGCGTTGACATCCGCGCCTTGGGAGACGAGCAGTTCCACAATTTGTCTGGCTCCAGCAGCGGCGGCGATGTGCAGCAGAGTGTTGTCCTTGTCGTCCCGAGTTTTCAGATCCAAACCGTGCTCCAAGAGCAGGCTCACGAGTTCGCGGTGATCACCACCAACTGCATATCCAAATGCGGTGTGTCCCATCCGGTCGCGGACGTTTACCTTAGCGCCCTTTTGAATAAGCAGCTTGGCGACGTCAACCTTGCCGCTATGCAGTGCCAGCAACAGCGGGGTCATGCCATTGATCCACCAGCTTATCTCGATGTTGGCACCCCGAGCCAGCAGGAATTCGGTCACCTCGACATGTCCGCTCGAGACTGCCATGCCGAGCGGCGTCAGTCCGGTCCCGCCGCCATCGCTGGTTGACTCGAGCAAACTCGGGTCTTCCGCCAACAACTCTTTGACGCGCAGGAGGTCGCCGGCAGTGGTGGCGATGTGGATGGACTTGGTCGGCGCACCCGGCAGGTGTTGGGTGGCGGGTTGCTCGGTGGTGACCTTCAATTCTGGTGGGGCTTGGTGCTGCCACCAAAATTCCCAGCGGGCCCGGTCGCCGCCGAACGATTCCCCGGTCAGGTCTTCCAGCGCACGCACGAAGGCTTCGGTTTCGCCTCGGTAGCCCGGTAGTCGGGAAATGAGAGCGGGAATTGACGACGGATCACCAATGGTGGCCAAGCCTTGCGCCAACACCGACGAGACATCGCAAAACCTTCCCTGCGCGCGATAGAACATGTCGTGGACGAACCCGGTAAACCGCCGTTCCGGCATCTGCCTCACCACCAACACCGCGGTCTCGAACGGACGCAATGTGGGCACGCCGCCGAAATCAAAGCGCTGTTTCAGTTCTTGAATCGCATCGGGATCGTTGGCACGGCAAAACGCCACCAATAACTGATCGTTCTGGAGATAGGAGCGGCTGGAGTCGATTTGTTTCAGCAGGGGAATGAGCGATGTATCGCCCGCTTGGACCAATTCCGACACCACCCGCAGCCGTAACGGCGAGCGCGGATCATCCGCGATGGCGCCCAGTTCGGTTCGCGCTTGGACTCCGGCAATCCGCACGATCGCCTCCACGGCGCGATCGCAAACGCTGCCTTGTGCATCGCCCAGCAAGGATTTCAGCAGGGGCAGATGGCGCTGGTCGCCCAAGCGTCCGATCGCCGCCACCGCAGCGGCGCGCACGGTGGGAGTCGTGTCCCGCGTGAACTCGACGAGTTCGGGAAGAAAAGCCTGGCCATAGTCCTGACTGTATCGGGTGATGGCTTGGAGACGCTCCACCACGGGACGGGAGGCACTCAACGACTGATGATCGAACGCGGCTGGCGGTGGTTGGGTGCGATGGGGTGGGGCTAACGGCTGCGACATTCGGACGAGGTCCAACAGCTTGTTGCCGGAAGCGTCGCCGATCCGCTGAGCGTAATAGTCGGCGTTGTGGAGCAGCCGATCCATGACCAACTGCACGTTGAGGTCCGGCAGCGTAAAATCGTGGGTCGTGCTGGTCCGCACGATGGGATGCAGGAATCCGACTGCGCGGTGTTCGGGGAAGTGCGCTAATTGGTCGTAGTCTTCTCCGAAGTACGGTTCCATTTCCAGCGGGGCCGGTGCGCGCGCGAGCACCCGTCCCGTTGCGGGGTCGATTTTCCACAAGCCGCCGAACGAGTTGCCCAGATGGATGGCGTTCTCAAGCCACACGGGGTTCGTAATCAACGTCCAATCGCTCAACGTCCAGCGTGCCTGGCCGCTCCCGGCATCGATGGCATGTAGCCGACCGCTGACGATATCCGCGATCAACAGGATTCCGTTTTTCAGCACCATCGTATCAGCCAGCAAACGCAAGTCCGATGTGCGATAGCGCGTCCCACTGCTTTCCCGCATGGTCAGGCTCGCCTGCGGGTTGGTGCCATACGGCGAAACCGGCGACATCTCATAACGCCACCGGACCTGACGTGTGGCGTCGTCAACCCGGCAGACGGCTCCTTCCGGTGTCACCACAAAGCTTGCGCCATCACCACGCGGGCCGGTTTCGCTCGTTCGCGGCAGGGCGGTGGATTCTTTCTGCGGTGCCCGCGCGGGTATTTGGCGCATCGCTGCGGCGCGCTCCCGCAACTCATCCGCCGCCGCGCCCCGAACCCGCGAGGCCGCAATCTGGTCGAGCAACACGCGCGCCTTGTCTTGTTGACCTCGATGGCGATAAATCCCGGCCAGCGCCGTTTGTGCTTGCAGCGCATCGAGCGAGTTGGGGTGTTGGCGGACAGCATCTTCCAGTGCCGTCAACAGCCAAGGCTCAGCGCCTCCAGCTACGAAACTGTTCAGCCAGGATACATCGACCGTTTCGCCCCGACCGAGCAGCTCTTGGACAGCCTTTCGCCTGGCAATCAGAGGGCCGGTCCGGGCCAGTCCTTGGAGGAATGGTTTCTGCGCGGCCACCGGCAGCGCCGTCATCAGCCGGATGTACGCGGCATAGCTCGACCCCAACCGTTGACCGCCGACTTGAAACGACCCGGTGTACACGGACAACGCCTCGTTCGTGTGTCCCAATCGTTCGTAAAGCCGTCCGACGGAATACCCCGGCTTTGGAATCTGACGTAAAGCCTCCAGAGCTTGATCGGCATGGTGGAGCGCCACGTGGCCGCGGGCCAGACTCAACAATGCTTCGGGTAGGTTGAGTTGGCGGCGTTGGCGGTCGGCAACCGCCCGTTGCCAAAGTTCCACGCATTTCTCCGGATGACGCTGGACTTCCAGCAACTCGTCGATGGCGACGTAAAACCGCCAGGGATCTTCGCGGGACTCCGCGCCGGCGAGGCCCTGATCGAAACTGGCGAGGGCCTCTTCATAGTCACCCCGGCCGCGCTGTTGCTGGCCGAGTTGATACAAGTGCTCCACATTTTCTGGCGCGACATAAACCGCGGTCTTGGCCGCGGCCAGCCTGTCCGGTTCGGCGGCGTATTGCTGGGATTCCATCCACCGCTGCAGTGGACTGTCGGTGACCGGACGACCGAGTTTGGCAGCCCGCAAGACTTGGTCGCCCAATTGTTGGCAGAGTGTTTGCGGCGCGTCTGCGCTACCGGTCAGTTCAAACACGCTGATGATCTGTCCGGTTCCGCTGTCGATCAGTCGTGCCGACACCTGCACTTGGTTGCCGGCCACTCCGTAATAGCCGCAGAGAATGGCATCGGCGGTCACCAGTTTGCCGAGCCGGACCGCGGACGCCGGGTCGGTCAGCTTGGTCAGCGCCAATTCGCGCAGCGCCTGACGAATCTTCTCGCGCTCCACAATCTTCACACATTCGTCGTGAGCGACGGTCGACAACAAGAGAATCTGCATTTGGTCTTCCGTCAGACTACCCGGCGACAAGGGACGTAACTCCGCAATCGCAATTGTCTGAATAGGCGCGCACGCCGGCGGCGCATCGGCGGGAAACGCGGTGGCCGCCAGGGGGAATTGACGTTCCAGTTTCTTCAGCAGCAGTTCGGTGACATCGACGGGCACCGCTTGATCGAGGGGCACACTCACCAGGCGCTGGCGTTGGGCGTTCCGGTAGTCATCCAACCACACGTCGAAGTTCGCGCCGTAGCCAACGGCACGGACGCGAAACTCCAAAATCACATCGGCCGGCGCAGTGGTGGGCGGTTGCGTGGACTGCAATTTGGTGAGCTGAAATTCTTCCAACAACGAAGCCGCCGCCGTGCGTTCGAGGAGTTCGATCCACCGTCGCGCACGCAGGGCGCGGAAGCATTGGGCTTGCAGCGCGTTCGCACGCGGGTCCGTCGTCGGGGCGGTGCGCACCGCCACGCGCAGCGGTCGCAGTTTCGAGGGGACGGCGGCCACGCGTTTGGGCATCCCGGCGGTTTCCGACAGCACGCGGACCGGCAGGTAACACTCATAGTTCCCGGCACCCTCGGCCCAACTCGTGGCGCGGGTGGTTCCCTCAATCGCCATCGTGTAAAAATGCAGCGCGTCGTTGCGGACCGTGCGATCCGTGAATTCCATCGCCGTGGCCGGAACGCGCCCCACTTCCTCGCCACCAAGAAATTCGAGCTGATTGTCCTTAAGGCGCAGGTGGCTCTCGTCGGCGCGATGGATCACGACAAACGGCCCTGACACCCAATCCTCTTGCACAAGCGGCATCTTCTCCCAAGTCAGCCGCACTTGGCCGTCACCGGCACGGGCGTGCAGCCCGAGGGGCAACGGTGCCCGCACGGCACTCACGCGCGCAGTATAGGTGTCATCAGTCTGGCTCATCACCCAATTGGTGATGCTGCCTTGGATACTGGTGGGCCATGGTTCATATCCGGGCCAGATGAACTCGTAGGCCTGCCGGCCGCCGAAGCCGGCTGACTCAGTGATTTCCCGTCCATTTCCGAGATTCCGTTTGGCTCCGTCGGCACCGACGGCGGTCGCTGCCAAGATCGTGACGTGTCCCGGCAACTTGACCGCAACCCGGAACTTCCCCAAGTCACTACGCTGGTCTTCTGGATTGGCTATGACGAAGATGCCACCGGGCAGCCGATTGGGCGGTGGTGGGGGTGGTCGTGACGCCTTCGGCGTGATGGGTCGCGGCCAGATGACCGGACGAGTCAACCGTTCCTCGGCTTGGTCGGATTGCTGACCCGATTTCATGCCCCACGCGTCACGCCGGACCTTGGCCACGAGCGAGATGTCCAGAGGCAACGTCTCTTGCGGAGCGGCTTTGAGTGGCGCCTTTGTCTCCGTCGTTGTCACCGGCAGCGTCGCGAACGTGTGGGTGCCGGGAATGCCGACCAACAATTTGAGATCAGACACATCCGGGGCTTGATCCACCGTCAACGCGGGCCACTGCACGACCGGAAACCCCTGTTGATCCACCCGCGCCGCTAGTGTGGGAGTGCAGAGGGCGACCGTCGAGCAATAGCCGCTCTCGGCCAACAATTTCTTTTTTCGATCCAGGAAACGCAGTTTGTAGTAGTACGGCCGGCCCGTGATGACATCCGGGTCGAAAAAGAGCGCGGCGAACTGCCGACGCGGCTGCCGTTGGCCATTGATGAACGCGACTCCCTGCTCGGAGCGGACAAGCTGAAACACTTCCCGGCGACCCAGGGTTTGCACGGCCTTGAAGGTGCCGTTGCTGACGGCGGCGCGGAGCACCTCCAAGCGCTCGGCTTTGGGCCAGAGACTGGGAATCTGATCGTCCACACCGGCCTCGATCTGCAAGCGAATCCGAATCGCAGGCGTGGACGCCGCTTGCCCCATCCCGTACATCGGCCTGTCCTGTCCTGTCGCCCATTTCGGCGCGTTGGTGGACCACCAGTCCGTCTGGGCTGAGATTTGCCAATCCACCACCGGCCAGTCTGGCGATTCCCCGACCGGTTCCGGCAATGGCCGTGCGATTGGCATCCCGTCCGGACCGAACGCGCGCCGGGTGGGTGCTGGTTTGATCTGTTGCCAGATATGCCAGCATGCCCCTGCAATCACCGCCAGCAACGCGACGTTGGCGACCATCCGCCACGGAATGGTGAAGCCGCGGCGCGTTTTCGTCTTCAGCGGCTTCCCCGTTTTGAGATTCCATCCGCAACGCAAACAAATGACCGCGCCCGGCTCCTGCAGCGGCTCGTGGCAGTGCGGACACGGCGGGCCGGAGGGTGGGGGCTGGGATGGGTCGGAGATGTTCCCTGTTTTGAGCCGGATTTTTCGTTCCGGCGGCTTGGGCGGGACACGCTCGTCAGCGCCGCACTTCGGACACTGCGCTTCTAAGCCGGCCCCTTCCTCATCAATCGCAATCCGTTGTCCGCATTTGCCACAATGGAAGATGATGTCCATGGCTTCGACCTATCGCGCGGGCAATTGCCTCAACGCTTCTTGGGCTTCCTTGATCCAGCCCGGGTTCTCGCTTCGGCCGATGATCTCCTCGAAATATCGCCGCGCCTTGTCCGGCTGATCGAGGCCAAGCGGATCATGACTGTAGCCAAGCAAGAACAACGCTTCGATGTCGAGCTTCTTCGGATCGTCGTTGCCTAGCAGGCTCAGGGCTTGGGCATAGTCGTCCAGCAGAAAGGCGTACCGCACTTGGATCCGTCGTGGCAAACCACTCAACCGGCTGGTCAGTTCCTCCGGCGAAACTTTGTCAGAGATCCATTCCTCAGCGGGCACCTGCACCAACGAGGACTTTTCGACCTCGATGAGCGTGTCAGGTCCGCCGGCCATGCCGACCCAGAGGTGGCTCGGTGACACTGCCAGGCAGGTGACGTGCGCCTTCACGCGAAGCTGCCCCACCCAACGCGCGCTGGGCTTGTGCCACAGCATCACATAATGGCCATCCACCTCGGAAGGTTGGAACTCATACCGTCGGAAGTCCGTGCTCGTGGCGACCCAGAGAAACTCGCCGTCGTTCGCCAGCGTGGTCACACCACCCAGCAGGCGACTACTGGGAAGAAACGAGCGGCGCACCCGGCCTTGAGCGCGTTGCATCGGGAAGTGTCCTGCCTGGTCATAGAGGAACTGGCCGGCAGGCGATAGATGTTCATTCACGATACCCGTGTTGGGGTCAAACTGGACCAAGCCGGCGGTTGTGCCAATCCAGAAGCCGTTTGTGTCAACGGTCGAGGCCACGACGTCCACCACGCGGGAGGGACGGGAAACGTTTTGCGCCCCACGCAGCACGGAATCGCGCAGGTTGCTCCAACGTCCGTCGCGAGTGTCGAGCAACCATGGCTGACCTGCACCCGCATAGGCCAGGAGCCACCGTCCACAAGCCGCTACGTGAGTGATCCGCCCGAAGCGCGTCCCATCGGTCGCTATCTTGTACCATTCGCTGACATCGACCGCGCTCCACGTTGCGTCGAGTGGGTTGAACACGCTCAGCTTGGCCATCGAATCCGGGCCGCCGCCGGCGTATAGGTGCGAGTTCGCCTCTGCCAACGCGTAGGTTTCCAGCGAAAGCAATCCTTCACGCAGCCCGTACGTCCGCCCTTCCTGCGTCGCCATGTCCACTTGCGAAACGCCTTCTTGCTGCGTGGCGATCCACAGGTCGGTCGTGTCAGCGTAGAAGGCGATCGCACGTGACTTCAGGCCCAGTGGCGTGGAGGCATCGCGAGCGGCCCCGGTGGTGGGATCGTACACGAGAACCGCGTTGGTGGTGTGGGTAGAGCCGAGGTAGTCCAAGAGACTGCCGGATGACACGGTGCCCGACGCCGCGCCCTGTGCGCTGATCCATAACTTGCCCTGATGAAACGCCAAGGCCGTGAGCGTCTCGAATCCGGCGGCCAATATCAGCTTCCGCGGCGTGACGGGCAGCGCCGGCGGTAAGAAGCTGAGCCGCGGCACTTCGAACCGTATTTCTTGGAGAGCTTGCTTGGGTGGTGGTGCGGGCGGGCGACCCATGCTCAACAGCCGCTCGGCTTGCTCCGGTATTCCAGCCTCTTGCTAGGTCTTGCGGATTTCTTCCTCCCAGAAGTGTTGCGGCATCACCATCCGTGCGTGGTGCGGCTTGGGGCTCAAGATGAAGGCCCACAGTGTCTCACACATCTTCACCCGCAAACGAGCATCCTTCACCAACGAAAAGCATTGCGGCAGGAATTGCGGGTCCTGCGCGACCACCGTGCGCGCGACATAGTCGGCTTCCACCTCGCTGCGCCATCGAGCCTTCTCAGCCGCCGGCATTTCGGAAGGGAAACCGAATCGCGGGTTGCCAAAGCGGACGACCGCCCAGTGGGCACTCTCCACATAGGCTTGCCGCACATCGGACGCTTCATCCAGAGTCGTGAACGTGCTGCGGCGGACATACTGCCGATACGCCTCCGATGGTTCATCCAGGGCCTTCACGCCAAACCGTTCGACGAACTCACCCCACTCCTGTGCCTCGGCCAGTTCGATCAGAAACTGAATCTCATCGTGAAACTCTTTTCCCCGCCCCCAGTGGGTCAGGATGCGCTCGCGATGCGCCTCGACGTTTGCCGGCGTGAAAAAACAGGCAGCCTCCAGCAGGCCGACCACGTAGCGCCGCGCCCGCCGGGCTTCGAGCGTTGCGCGGTAATCCGGCAAGCCGTATTGGTTGGTGAACTTCTGGCGGATGGCGCGTGCCTGCGCGAGCAACCGGTCCGCGATTTTCTCGCGCGTCTGGCCATTGGCGACGCCGCCGGTGTGGTGGCGCGTGACTGACAACACCGCCCGAGCCAAACGTTCGCCCATTGCCGGTAGTTCGGCGACACATCCGGTGTCCCGGAGCGCTTGCACTTGGTGACGACCGTCCCAGATCTCCACGGTCACATCCACCACGACCTGCGGGAACGGTACGCCACTCGATTCGCGTTCCGCAAAACCCGCCCACACGTAGTAGTCGGCGACGTGCTCCCAAGCTGCCGGATCAGCTTCCACCAAACCGCGCACCACCAACTCTGCTTCCCCCGCCGCATCCCGCGACCGAGGGAAGCGTAGCACACGTGCACCCGCTGATGTCGCCGCCTTTGCTAGAGCCGCCTGAAAGTCGGCCTCGAAAAAATCCAAGCGCCGTTCATGTCCCGAGTTGCGAAAAAAGAGCGGGGCGAGAGTGACCATGCCCTTGACCTCCGCCTGCGCCTTTGTCGCGGCACGCAATGCCTCCGCGAGCGCGCCCGCGGCTCGCTTCACATCCGCATCCTTAAATCCCGCGAGGCCTTGTGCCCACGGCAGCATACGTTCCGCGAGCAATTCGGCACGCCGCAGGTCCACTACCTCCAAGCGCAAGCGATGCTGGTCCTGGTCCTCGCGCTGGAATCGTCCCAGCACCACCATGTCCGCCTTCACCCATTTGCCCAGGCGCAACGCCGCCGCTGAGCTGGCTGCCCCGAATCTGGAATGATGCAACTCGCGCGCAGCGGCCTCAACCTGCTGACGTTCCACCCAAACCCAGTCATCCTCTTTGACCAGTTCCACCCGCACCGCTTCCGCGAAGCTCGCCGCTGCCACCCGACTGCGGTAGGAGTTGTCATCGCACGCGAAGTCCATCATCGCCACACGCGTGGCGGCACAGAGACTGGTGACACACGTCAGCCAACCGAACGGGATGCACCAAGCAAGCGGTGATCGCGGCATGGGTTGCGATTACTTTTGCATCAGCTTCGGCAGCAAACGTTCTGTTAATTTGGCCGCAGCTTCTTGGAGGGCAGTCTTGCCGGCCAGTTGCTCGCTCAGATCGACGGCCACCGTCGTCTGGCGGTCGATGAAGATCACTTGGCCGGTCGCGCGCTCGATGGCTTTCAGTTCGACCCGGCCTTTGCAGCTCACCAAGTTGCCCTTCCGCATCCCGAATTCGCTGAAGGCCTCACCGGCAATCTCCACGTCCGCTTTGGCGGCGGGCTCTTTCTTGTCGAGCACCGTCGCGCCCAATTTCTGGAGCAGGAAACCAACTTCGGTTTCGGCGGCCGGGTCGATGGTCGCCGCGCCGATGTGACGTTCGGGGATCGAAATGAAGACCACCGGCAGTTTCTTGTCGCCAAATTGCTTCTGCAACCGCGCCAGCAGGTCTTCCCGTTTCTCGATCTTGGCCACGAGCATGTCGGCTTTCTGTTCGACCGTCTTGGCGATCCGACCCGCCAGTTCCGTGGACATACCGGCAATCCCGGCCCCGGCCGGGCCACGCGCCACTTCGCCGTACACCCGGCTGGTTTCCGTGCCGATGATCTTCGCCACGATCATCGTCTCCCGATCCACATTGAAGACCCGCCCCGTGATAAGCACCTTCGCACCCGTCAGATGCCCGACCTTGGCCGCCGTTTCGGGAACGATCGTGCCGGACAGACCGAGTTCCTGTTCGCCGAGCGCTTTTTCCAACTCGGCGCGCTCCACTGTGATCAGCCGCGGATCGGCCGAAAGCTGCGCGTTGATCAACGTCGCCACCTTCGGTCCAAGATCGCGCACTGCCTCGTCTTTCGACTCGAAATCAAACACCGCCACGGTCAGCACGTCGGCCGCTTGAAGCGCCAATGTGCAACCGAACAATGCCACACCCACCAACATTTTGATTTTCATAACGACTCCTTTCATGCTGTTTGACGATCGGCTGGCAACCGCAACCGTTCCGGCTCCAGCGCCAGCTCCGCAAATTTCACCAAATTCAACTGCGCCCAGGGAGAATCCGGCCAGCCGGCCATGGACGATACCGGCGTTTCCACGACCACGCCCCGCCCAATCCGCCGCACGACCGCCGCCGGCGTCGGCTTGATCCACACCGCCGGCAACCCGTCCTTCACACGCTCTTCCACTCGCTCCGGAAGCTCAGTAGCCCAGACCACGATCAACTGCGGCGACTCCTCCGCCTCGTGCAACACCGACAACTGCTTGTCGGGATCGTGCAGCGCCAGTGGTGGCAGTCGTTTCAACAAATCCTGTGGATAGCCAATCACACTCGTGCTGCCGGCATGTTCCCAGCGCAGCTCGAACCGTGTCGCCGCCCGCACTTCCGGCAAGGTCAACGTCAGCGTCTCCAGCACCGTTTGTCCCGGCAACACTTCCAGCTTCTTCCAACTCTGCGCCTCGCTCAGCGGCAGTTTCGTCGCTGAACTCACCTGAAACAGCCGCCACTTCAATTCGGCGACCACTGGTTTGCCGGTTGGGTTGCGCCACATCAAACGAATCTCCTGCGGTTGGCCGACGAACACGTGCTGCGTTTCCTCTGGGACTAGCTGCAATTGCGCCGATGCCGGCAGAGCCAGCAACACCGTCACCAGCATGGTGGGAGCGACATTCCCACTCGGCCTTGAGCTCGTGGCCGAAAGGCTGTCGCGACCGGGCCGCTTCATAGCACCTGTCCTTCCACCCGGTAGCTGCCCACGTTTCGTCCTGCCACCACCACTTCATCCCGCCCATCCACCAACACATCCCACGCTTCACCATTCATGCGCACTTGCTGGCCGCTGAACGTGATGAAACTCCGGCAGCCCGTCCGCGCGCACGCCCGCACCAACACCGGCGGCGAGTCCGGCACGTTCGCCTTGTCGGCCAACACCAACTGGACCCCATGTTCATCCACCACAATCGCCCGCACCTGGTTGGGGAACATCGTGGCGATCTCGCGATAAAGTCTTACGTACTCTGCCGGGTTGTAGGCCGTCTCTGCGAGACGGCGAGAGGAATCCGTTCCGTTACGAGACGTCGACTCATAGAGTCGGCCAACAACGAATCCCAAGACCACGCAGGCTGTGGCAAACCCGACGGCCCACCACCACACGGTAGGGCGCGACCGCTGGGCGCGCCGCAGTTGCGTCGTCACCCGTTTCGGGAAATACTCCCAGTATCCCGGCTCCCGCTCCGGCACCCGCGCCGACTTCAACATGTCGTCCAATTTCATGCTCTCACCCAGTATGACAATCCTTTACGGCTTTTCCTTTGTCGTCTTCTCCGGCAGGGTCAGTAACCACAATCCGCGACGGTCCCCGACCAGAATTTGATCTCCGTCGCCGACCGGTTCGAGGCATTGGTCTGGACAGAATATGTCATCCGCCGTTTCCTTGCGAAGTGGTACAAGGTCCTCCTCCCTGCGTCCGTCGAGAGAAATCCGCCCCCAAGGCTGTGCATGCCACAACCAGCCGTCTTGGACCAAGAGTGGCACCGAAACCCAGACCAAGTAATCAAGGAGCTTATTGGGATTCGCGGTGTACGTTGGATTTCGATACTCGGGGAAACAGAAGATCGTCTTCAGCACGCATTGCATGCTGTCGGTTCGGAGATCGAACAAGATGGCCCCGCGATTTGTGCCGACAATGAACCGGTCTCGGAACGTGCTGCTTCCCCAAAAGTTGCCATGACTGTCCACGCAGACCTCGGCGAGTTGCTGGAAGGATCGGGTTTTCCAATCGTATGCCCAAAGCCCCGGCTGGCCGCCATACACCGCCGCAAAGTACACGAGCCGTGTGCGCGTTGGATCAGCGATCATGTAAGGGATATGAAGCGGCGGCCCATCGTCAAACGGCGACTGTTTCTGCTTGCGGCGGCTTGAGGCAATGACCTCGGCCTGTCGGTGGACGAGGTCATAGGCCAAAAGGCAGCCCCGATCACCAAGACAGGCATAAAGTGTGTCCCCGACGCAGGCCAAGGATTCCACCTGATTGCAGGAGAAGCCCTCGATTTCCGTAATCCAGCGAACGGATGTCCCATCCAGTGGAAACGAGGCGATGCCGACTCCAGACACAGCGATGGTATAGCATTTGTTGGCCAAGCACGGCTTCCCAAAGCTCTCATGGCGCGCGATCATCCCATCGGCCTGTTCCGGTAGCGAGGCTTGGTTCAGGAGATCAAGTTGCCCGTCCTTGAGTCCAACGCGAAACAACTGCAAGCGCATCGATTTCTCCTTGCCGACTGGTTTTCGGCCAAGAAAGTACACTGCCCCGTCATGGACGAGTGGGGATGCGATTTGCATTAAGCCATTGGTTGTGTCCGCAAAATCCACCAGCACGCGGAGCGACTGCCAGGGAGTCGCAGGTTGCAAGCCGAGCTCGGGATACCGGTGAAGCCTCAGATGACGCTCCCGTTCGCACTGACCCAGCAGGTGTTTCCTGTAGAACAAGGAGAGCCGGCATTCGGGCGACTTCAACAGCGCGAGGCTGCGATCCAGCAGGGCCAGCCGTCGCCGTTGTTGCTCCAGCGTTCCCCGGACGGTGCGGACTAGCCAATCGCGCCAGAAATCATCGGAGATGTCACCTTGCGCAAGCTCGAATTCGCAAAACTCCGTGGCCTCGTCGGCCCACTGACCTTGGTTTGCCGGCAAACCGATTGCCTCATGACACAGGCGGTAGTAGGCTTCCCTAATTCTAATTCGCTTTCAAGATGAGACGAACAGTGGTAGAGTGGAGGCATGGCCAGACCACGCCGGATTGATCCACTCATCGTGAAACGGGCGCCACTGACCGCCGCCACCGCCACCTCGGTCGCGTCCCTGCGCCAATGTCAGGCCGTGCTGCTCCCGGCCTTATTCGGGGCGACTCTGG
>Ga0247727_10011526_pt1 | contig 15404 bp, 11 predicted proteins | sample WisWelCaveWW1625_FD_202498 | JGI IMG/M metagenome (GOLD analysis project Ga0247727, IMG submission 202498) | Biofilm microbial communities from Wishing Well Cave, Virginia, United States - WW16-25 | ecosystem: Environmental > Aquatic > Deep subsurface > Groundwater > Cave microbial mat | place... | reverse complement strand
ATGAATGGCAGCATCGCCTCGCGTACCCGGGGATCGAGCGGTGTGGTCGTGGCGTGATCGAGGTAGGTCGGTGGCATGGGAGGCGTCCCCCGGCAGGTGCCGAGTCTATGTGGATTCGGTTCCGAGTCAAGGGCTTCATGGTTTCACCCCGGAAAGTTCTTGACTTTGACGGACCCTCGCGGTACTAAGCCCGCGACTCGCCGGCAGCGACGTGGAGGCGGCCCACCCGGAGGGGGCTGGACAATGCCCGAAGCGCCTCGCGCCCACACCCGTGCGGTCCTGGGCCTGCTGCTGCTGTTCGCCGGCGGCGTGTCCGGCTCCGCGCCACCGACCTCCCGGCCTTCGATCGAACCGACGCTGCCACTCCTCGTCGATGTGCGCCTCTCGCAGGTGGAGCGCGCCGCAGGTCGGGCCCGGGGCCGGCTCGAGATTGAGTTGCTGGCCGGAGGGGACCTTGGCGACATCGAGTTGTCCATCGCGCTGCCCGGCGCCCTTTGGGTCACCGATGGCACCGCCCTGCCACCGGCTTTCCGGATGGCGGATCGAGAACGCCGCCTCCTGGTCCTTCCTCTTGAGGGTCCCGACAATCGTGACCTTCCGATCCGGCTCGGCGGCACCTTTCGCACGGCGGACGGTCGGACCTTTCGCCTGGGGCACGGCGTCACGTTGGGAGCCCCGCGTCCCGCATCCGTCGGGCGATCGTACCTCGGCGCCTGGGAGGTGATGGCCGTCCCACTCGAGGCGCTGAGGCGGTGAAGAGGCTTCTCCTCGCGATCCTGGCGCTTTTCTCGACGACGCTGCCAGCCGTGGCCGACTACACCGTGACCGGCGCGTGCGCCTACGTCGATCGCGAATTCGACGTCAACGGCTTCACCGGCAACGAGCCGGTCTTGCCTGTCCGTCATGTCGACGTGCAGGTGATCGACACCCAGGGAACCAAAATCGTCGGAAGCGGCGTTGCGAACGCCGCCGGGAATTTCACGTTCCCGGTGGTCGACAACAAGACGCGCAACATTTATGTCCGGTGCCTGGCGCGTCGTCAGACCACGACCGGAATCCCGGTCGAGGTCCGCGCGAGCAGCAACGCGAGCGACCTCTGGGCCCTGCGCGGCCCGACGATCAGCGGCCACCTGCCGAGCCAGAACGTCTCCACCGGTACCTTGGTGGCGGTGCCCGGCTCGGGGGGCGAGGCGTTCAACCTGTACGACAACGCGATCTACGGGGTCCAATACCTGGACTACCTGCGCGGCGGCCCGGCCCCCGCCCCTCTGCTCCTCGTCGTCTTCAACCCGGCCAACGCCAACCTCTCGTTCTACGACGGCACGGCCGTCGTGCAGGCCAACAACGCTGGCTACGACGACACGGTCCTGCTCCACGAGATGGGGCACTATGTGGTGGATCACTTCTCGGCCAGCCACAGCCCGGGCGGATCGCACCGTCTCAGTGACTGCAACCAGGATCTGAGGCTGGCCTTCGACGAGGGGCACGCGACCTTCTTCGGCAACTCGGTCCGCCGGCACTTCAATCTGCCGAACAGCAGCACCTACGTCCGTACGACGGGACAGGCCGGGCCCGGGAATCTGCAATTCTCCTTCGACACGGAGACCCAGCTGCCGTTCGTCTGCCTGGGCGCCACGAGCGAAACCACGGTCTACGCGGCGCTCTGGGACATCGGCGACGGCCCCTCCTCGACGGACGGCAGCCCGGGGACCGACGAGCCCTGGGATCTCCTGCAGGGGCTGGACCGTGACTACTGGGACGTCATGACGATCCACCTCCCCGCGGCAGCCAACATCAGCCTGGAGGATTTCTGGGATGGCTGGTTCCAGCCGTCGGTGGCGAATGGCCGCCTCACCGAGATGCGGGCGGTCTTCCGCCAGCTGGGCGTGGAGTACGAACCCGATCTGTTCGAGTTCAACGACCTGCCGGCCGAGGATCGGCTCATCGTGCCCGGGCCGGCGATCTACGGGCTGACCTACTTTGCCGACCGTGACAACGATCTCCTCGGTGAAGGCGACACCGACCGGTTCTACTTCGACTCCGTCGGGGGATCGACCTATACGATCGAGACTTTCGACTTGAGATCCGACGCCAACACTTCGCTGGAGCTCCTGGCCGATGACGGGGTCACCATCCTCGCCAGCAACGATGATCGCAGCCCGACCGACAAGTCGTCCCTGATCTCGTACACCCCCCCCGAGGCGGCCCGCCTGCGGCTGCGCTCCATTCACGGCCCCGGATACGGGATCTACGGGTCCTACGACCTCAGGGTCGCCGGGGCCGCCGCCGGAGCGGACGAGGACCAGGACGGCTATACCACCGCCAACGACTGCGACGACACCAACCCCTCGATCCATCCGGGAGCGACCGAGGTGTGCAACCTCGTGGACGACAATTGCAACCAGGTCATCGACGAGGGATTCGACCAGGACGGGGACGGGTACAGCACCTGCGCCGGCGACTGCAACAACGTCAACGCACAGATCCACCCAGGTGCGACCGAGGTCTGCAACGGCATCGATGACGACTGCGATTTCTCGATCGACGAAGGAGGCTTCCCCGATTCCGATGGCGACGGAATCCTTGACTGCGTCGATCCGGACGACGACAACGATGGCACCTCGGACGTCGTGGACTGCGCGCCGCTGTCGTACCTCGCGTCACACCTCCCCGTGGAGATCGAGGAGAGGGTCACACCTGTCGACACGACGACCGCCCGCATTCAATGGGATCAGGTGCCCGAGGCGAACGTCTACAACGTCTACAGGGCACAGATCCCGCTCGCCGGACCCCGCGACTATGGAATGGCGTGCATGCTGGCCGATGTGGCGGGCACCACGGTCGACGACGCCGCGGTTCCTACCGTCGGGACCTACTTCTTCTACCAGGAGGCCGGGCGGAATCCCTGCGGCGAGGGATCACTCGGCAGCGACAGCTCCGGTGGAGCGCGCGTGCCGGCGATGCCCTGCCTGCCGCAGGATCTGGACGGCGACGGGGACCTCGTGCCGGATCTCAGCGACACGTGTCCGCTGCTCGCCGACCCCGGCCAGGCCGACGCGGATCGGGATGGGCGGGGTGATGTCTGCGACAACTGTCCGATCACGCCCAACCCGGACCAGGGCGATCCGGACGAGAACGGCATCGGCGACGACTGCCAGGACGGCGACGAGGACGGATTCCCCTCGGCGGCGGACTGCGACGACGCCAATCCCGCCGTCAACCCCGACGTGCCCGAGGTTTTCAACGGTCTGGATGACGACTGCGACGGTCTGATCGACGACGTGATCGAGGTTGTCACGATCACCCTGGCGACCTGGCTGGAATCGAGCGGACGCCTCACCGTGGAGGCGACGACGAACCATGTCCCCGGATCCGTGACCCTCACCGTTGTCGGCCTCGGGACCATGAACTATGTCCCGGTCTCGGGGACCTACCGGCTGGTGGCATACTTCGTCCCCAACCCGGGCAGCGTGACCGTGGTCTCGACGGCCGGTGGTTCAGCAACCTATCCGGTCACGCCGCTCTAGCACGCCGAGTGGCCCGGTTCCGGCTCCCGGGCCGGATGTTGCGTCCGAGGACGTCCCGGAGCGAGCCCAGCATCTGATTGACGGGGTGGTTTCGGGGCAGGAAGTTGATGATGGGGCGACGACGGAAGCCCAATCGGCGCAGTGCCTCGACCAGGCCCGGATGTCTCGGATCCAGCCTCAGGCCGCGCACGAACGTCCGGAACGCATGCGCCCGGTCCTGCTGCTTCAGGCAGACACGTCCGAGGTTCAGGTACAGGTCGGGCCGATCGGGAGCGGACTCCACGGCCGCCTCGCAGATCTCGCGGGCCTCCCGCAGCCGATCGGAAGCCATGGCGAGGCAGAGGCCGTAATGCGACATGGCCGAGACCTGGAGGGCCGAGCCGGAGCGTTGCTCCATTTCCATGCAGGCCTCGAAGAGGGCCAGCGCCTCGAGGAAATCGCCGCGGGCAACCGAATGGAGTCCCTTGTTGAATGCGCTGTCCGATCGGCCGTCGGGCATGGCGTCCTCCACCGTGGAATATAGGCTCCACGGCCGCAGGTTCAAGATGCCAGGGGGTTGACGGGACGACCCGAGCCGCGTGCCCGCGGGACGCCACACGGCAGGTGCCTCGGTGGGTCAGCTCCGGTCCACGGCGTCCACCAGTGACTCGTTGATTGTCACCCGGCCCTGATCGCGGAGCCGGCGCGCCACGGCGCGCAGCAGGCGCTCGCGTTCCTGCTGAACCAGGGCGTCGCGGGCCGCCTCCCGCTGGCTCTCGAACTCGTCCCGGTGGTCGTTCCGCTCTCGCACGCTCAGGAGCAGCACGCCGGACGTTGTGAGGATCGGCTCGCCGACGATGCCCGGGGTCAGAGTCGCGATCTGGTGTTCGATACCCGGGTCGGGTGGCAGGCCCGCAATCGAGGCGCCACGCGAGAGGTCGGCCTGGCTCTTCATCTCGGCCTTGAACAACCGAGCGAGGCTGGGAAGACTGGCGCCGATCGCGCCCATTTTCTCCTTGACGGCCGCGAGGAGGCGCTCATCGTTGAGCTCCTTCTCGATCCGGGTTCTCACCTCGGACAGGGGCCTTGGCTCGTCGGGCACCGTGCCCGTGATCTGCACGACGACCTGGCCCGACGGCACGGAAATCGCCTTGCTGACCGCACCTGGCTGCAGCGCGAGCATCGACTCCACGACCTGTTGCGACGCCGGCACTCCCGGCAGGGCACCGCCTTCGTGGACGGGCCCCGTGTCGGACACGGCAAGACCCTGGGATTCGGCCACCGCCTGCAGGCGGCCGCCCGCCGCGGCGGACGCGAGCGCGGTGGCGCGCTCGAGGACCTGCGATCGCGCCCGGGCCATCCGGATCTCCTCGCGGACCCGATCACGCACCTCCTCGATCGGCATGACGCGCGGCTCCCGCGCGTCGGTGACCTTGATGATGTGGAACCCGTAGGTCGTGCGCACCAGCTCGCTGACGGAGCCCACCGGGAGCGAGAAAGCGGCCGCCTCGAATTCCTTGACCATCTGTCCGCGGCCGAAGAAGCTCAGGTCGCCGCCGGTGCCGCCGGTGCTGTCCTCGGAGTGGGCGCGCGCCAGGGCGGCGAAGTCCGATCCCTGCTCGACACGCCTCAGGACGGACTTCGCCCGGGCCTCGATGCGCGCGATCTCCTTCTCGCTGGCTTCGGACGGGACTTTGAGGAGGATGTGCGACGCCCGCCGCTGCTCGCGCACCGTGTAGCGGGTCGCGAGGTCGCGGTCGTACCCCGCCTGGACCTGGGCGTCGGTCACCTCGACCGAGGCCGCGAGTTCGGCGGGGCTCAGGAGAACGTAGATCCCCGCGCGCCCTTCGCCTCGCAGGTAGCGGTCCTTGTGCACTTCGTAGTGGCGCGCCACATCGGCCTCGCCGGGGACGGTGCGGGCCGGCAGGTGAATCGGGTCGACGAGGAAGTAATCGACGGTGGTTTTTTGGTTCCGGCGCAGGAGCTCTTCCTCCACCGCGGCATCATCGACCGCGACGCCATCTCCGATGATGCGGCGGTATTTTTCGATCAGCAGTCCTCGTCGCACCGAGTCCTCGAACTGTTCGACGCTCAGGCGGTTGCCCCGGAACAGGTCGCGATATCGCTCGACGCCGATGAAGCGTCCGTTCTCCTGGAAGGAGGGATCGCGGGTGATGACCTGGGCCACTTCCTCGGGCACGACGCGGAGGCCCTGACGCAACGCCTCCTGGTAGAGCAGTTCCTCCTCGACAAGACGATTGATCGCCTGCCGGCCGACCCTGATCAGGCCGCGCTGCTGGGCGTACTGCTCGCCAAACATCGACTGGTAGGTGCTGTCGAGCTGGCGGGCTCGCGACTGGAAGGTCAGGACCTCAATCTTCGTGTCGTTGACCTGCGCGGCCCAGGCGTCCGCGTCCGGACGCACGCCGAACACGGCGCCGGTCCAGGAGGCGAATGCCCAGACGACGAACATGAAGACCACGACGATCAGGACCCACTTCAGGTATCGGAACCACTCTCGCATCTGCTGCAGCATGCTGCGCGCCTCGGGGCCGCTCCGGCCCTGTTGAACGGTGAGGGCCAAGTCTATCGACCGGCCGGCCTCCGGAGCAAGTCGCTTTTCTTGCCTCTGCCGCTCTGCCTTATATATTGACTCCCTGGCCCGTGACTGAACACGGGTCTACCTGAGCGCTCCTGCGATGTAACTGACGGAGTGAGCAGGAGTTAGGGGGCCGCCGTGCACGGGATCTCGACCACCGTGGAAACGAAGGGATGAGTCGGAAGGCCGGCCCCCAGGTCCTCCTGGACTGGGCGACGATCTCGTATCGCAGCATCATGCGGACCGTCGTCCTGGTCGTCCTGGCGGCCGCGCTGGGCGGACTTTTCGTCTACCTCAAGGCCTCGCTCAGGGGATCGCCCGAAGAGCTTGCGCTTCTGGAGATCGGACGAGCCGAGCGGCTGCACCGCGAAGCGCTGGGCGCCTCGGCCGGGGACCCGGCCCGTGTGCCAGTCGCGGATCAGGCTGGCCGCCTCCTGACCGAGGCCCGTTTGTCCTTCAACCGCAAGGCCTTCCCGGAGGCACGAGCCGCGGCACAGCAGTCGCAGGCCTTCTCGGAGAAAATCCTGGAAGGACACGGAGCGGAGACCTTTGCCGCCCGCATTTTCAAGTTCGAGGGGGACGTCAAGGTCAAGCGCGCCAGGGAATTCGTCTGGGAGTCACTCTCCGGCAACACCGCGTTGCGGGTCGGGGATCAGATCAAGACGGCCAGCAGCGGCTCGGCGCAGGTCATTTATTTCGACGGCACGATCACCACCATCAAGCCCGGATCGCTCCTCGAGATCCGCGAACTGTCCGAAGACCCGGCCACCAAGGTCCGCAGGGTCCAGGAGAAGGTGAACTGGGGCGGCGTTTCCGCCTCCACATCGGGAGGCAACGTGGCAGGCTCCGTGCACGAGGTCGCGACGGACTCCGCGACCACACGATCCTTCAACCGGGCCCAGTTCGAGGTGGACTACAACGCCCAGAGCCGCGCCACTCGCACCGAAGTGCACAGCGGAACGACGGAAGTACAGGCGGCGGGCGCCACCCACACGCTGAGACCGCTCGAGCGGATCGATGTGTCGGCGAAGCGTGAAGTCACACGCGTCACCCTGCCGCCGGCCCCGGCCCTTCTCGATCCGACGGACAGCCGCGTCTTCCTGGCTGCGTCCGGCGCGCCGGACGTGTCGCTGCGCTGGTCACCTGTCGGTCCCGCGGTACGGTACAGGCTGCAACTCTCGCGCAGCTCGCTGTTCTCGGCTCCGGTCCTCGACAAGGCCGACATCCGGGCCAGCAGCGTCCGCATTCCCGGGCTGCCGGAGGGGACCTACTACTGGCGCGTGGCGGCTCTCAAGGATGGCGGCGTGGAGAGCGCCTTCTCGGAGATCCGCCGTTTCAAGGTCACCGGCGCGCGGGAGCTGAACCGGGACGACCGCTCCCCGCCGGCACTCAAGGTCAACCAGTTCCTGCCGAGCGGACATCTGGTGATTATCAACGGACGGACGGAGCCCGGAACCCTTCTCACCGTGGAGGGGCATTCGATCGACGTGTACGATGACGGGACCTTCAATGCCGTGATCCGGATGAAGCGGGAAGGGAAGAACGACATTGAGATCATCGCTCAGGACAGCGCCGGCAACGAGACGCGCCTGCGTCGGAGCGTCTTCGTCGATGCGTACTAGAAGCCAGCGCCGGGAATCTCCATCGGGCCGAAGGCGACGCCAGGCGCCTGTGGGATGGGGTTTTCGCCGTGGGTCAAGGAATTGACTTTGAAGGCGACCGAACCTAATATTAGCCGGCGTCCAGCAGGGCGTAAGCTATTGTAGGACGGAACCTTGCGCGGTGAGGGGTGGTTCAGGCCGCCCCGCACCGGGCGGACGCGGTCCTGAGGGAGGAGCCAGTGGGGGCGACCATGGCTTGGAGCCCGCGGTCGATGTTGAGCCTGTTCTCGAATGACCTGGCGATCGATCTGGGTACCGCCACCACGCTCGTCTATGCCAAGGGCAAGGGGATCGTGTTGTGCGAGCCGTCGATCATCGCGGTCAATCAGCGGACCGGCAAGGTCGAGGCGGTGGGGAAAGAGGCCAAGGAGATGCTCGGCCGCACGCCGGCGAACATCATCGCCATCCGGCCGATGAAGGACGGCGTGATCGCCGACTTCGAGCACACGGAGAAGATGCTCGACTACTTCATCAAGAAAGCCCACAACCGGAGCCTGGGAGTGCGGCCACGAATCGTCATCTGCGTGCCCTCGGACATCACGCAGGTGGAGAAGCGCGCCGTCAAGGACTCGGCCTATCGCGCCAAGGCCTCGGAGGTCTTCCTGGTCGAGGAGGCGATGGCGGCGGCCATCGGGGCGGGGCTGCCGGTGACCGAACCGACCGGCAACATGATCGTCGACATCGGCGGCGGAACGACGGACGTCGCCGTCATCTCGATGGCCGGGATCGTCTATTCGCGATCGGTTCGGATCGCCGGGAACCGGATGGACGAGGACATCATCCAGTACATCAAGCGCAAGTACAACCTTCTCGTCGGCGAGAGGACCGCGGAGGAGATCAAGATCAACGTCGGCTCCGCCTTCCCGCTCGAGGAGGAGCTGACGATGGAGATCAAGGGCCGGGACCTGGTCGAGGGGATCCCGAAGACCCTGGTGATCTCGGACGAAGAGATCCGCGAGGCCCTCTCGGAGACGGTCTCCAATATCATCGAGGCGGTCCGTGTGGCCCTCGAGCAGACGCCGCCGGAACTGTCGGCCGACATCGTCGACAAGGGAATCGTCCTGACGGGCGGGGGCTCGCAGCTCAAAAACCTCGATAAACGCCTGCGCGAGGAGACCGGCCTTCCGGTTTCGATGGCCGACGACCCGCAGGCTTCGGTCGTCCTGGGCACAGGTAAGATGCTCGATGACTTCAATCTGCTCAGGAAGATCGCGATCGACTGATCGGATCGCCCGACGCGACTCCCTGATCGGGCGGTCTTGACCGGACGGGATGTCATGCCCCGCGTTCTGTCCCAGCGCAAGCCCTATCTTCTGCTGTTCCTCCTGCTGTCGCTCAATCTGATCCTGATGGCCTCTTCGGTGCGCGGGGCGCGCGGCGGCTCGCTCCTCGAGGAAACCGTCATGAGCGTCGCCTCGCCGTTCCTGAAGGCCGCCTCCTGGATCACCTCAGGCGTGGCCGGCCTCTGGGCGCATTACGCCGACCTGCGGGAGGTGGAGCTGGAGAATCGGCGCCTGCGGGCGCAGGTCGGGAGCCTGACGCTCGAAGCGCGCGCGGCCGAGGAGACGCGCCAGGAGGCGCGACGGCTCCGCGACCTACTCGCGCTGCGCGAGGAGGCAGGCGAGGGGGGGATCGTGGCCGCGCGCGTCATCGCCCGCGGCGCCTCGGGCCCCGCGCGCACGCTGCTGATCGGCAGAGGGTCGAGCGATGGTGTGTCCGTCAACCTGCCGGTGATCTCTTCCCGCGGCGTGGTCGGCCGGGTGATCGAGGCGGCCCCGGGTGTCTCCAAGGTGCAGAGCATCCTCGACCCCAATTCCGGCGTGGCGGCGCTCCTGCAACGCACTCGCGTCCAGGGTGTGCTGGTGGGGGAAGGTGGGGAGACCTGCCGCCTGGACTTCGTGAGCGAGGGGGCCAGCGTCGAGGTCGGAGATGTCGTGGTCACCTCCGGGCTCGATGAGATCTACCCGAAGGGGAGGATTCTCGGCCTGGTGGTGGCGGTCGGAGAGGCCCAGGGCCTGACCCGCTATGTGCAGGTCCGCCCGGAGGTCGACCTGCAGCGTCTGGAAGAGGTGCTCGTCCTGAGAGCCCCATTGACGGCGGCGCCAGGAGGGGAGCCGTGAAGATGTTGCGCGCCGGCCTGGCGCTCGGCGCTGTCTGCCTGCTGCAGATGCTCCTCGGCCTCCATCTGCCCGCCGTGGCTCGGCGATGCGACCTGTTCTCGATCTTCGCCGTCTATATCGCACTGACACGGACGCAGCGCCCCGCCCTGATTCTGGGGAGCAGCGCCGGTCTGGCGCAGGACGCCCTGGCCGATACGATCCTCGGGCTCAATGGCTTCAAGAAAACGCTCCTCGCTTACCTTGTCGGCACGCTCGGATCGCTCTTCATGCTCAACCAGACGGTGCCGCGGTTCGGGATCCTGTTCGCCACCGCGTTCTTCGAGCCGCTGACCGATCTCGGGCTGGCGCTGGCGATGGGGCAGCAGTTCGTCTTCCCGAGTCCGTGGGATCTGCTGCAACGCGGCCTCGGCAACGGTGTCGTGGGGCTTCTGGCTTTCTGGATCGCCGCCCGCCTCCCCTCCTGATGCCATGAGCCCCTCGCGCCAGATCTGGGATCAGAGGGACTATCTCGAGGAGCGGCGCCTCTCCGTGCGCGTCACCTTGATCCAGGTGCTGTTCGGCGCCGTCATGGCCGTCTACCTGATGACGTTCTGGTATCTTCAAGTGGTCAGGGCGGACTATTACCGCCGTCTCTCCGACAGCAACCATCTGCGACGGGTGACCCTCATCCCGCACCGCGGGCTGATCGCCGACGCCGAGGACCGCCCGCTGGCCGGGAACCGGATCGCCTTCAACGTCCGTCTCGACCGCGAGAAGGCGGGCGATCCATCGGCGCTCCTGCCGACGCTCGGCCGCGTCCTCGGAATGGGCGAGCAGACACTGCGGGAGCGCCTGAGCCGCTACCGCAGCCGGCCGTCGTTCGAGCCGGTGGTCCTGAAGGAGGACGTCGACCTGCGGGAAGTCGCGTACATCGAATCCCGCCGGCTGGAGCTGCCGATGCTGTCGGTCGGGATCGAGTCCCGAAGGGACTATCCCCACGGCGCGCTGGCGGCGCACGTCCTCGGCTACGTGGGGGAGGTGAGCGAGGAGCAGGTCCGCAAGGACGTCCAGGGGGAGTTCGACCTCGGGGACGTGGTGGGGCGGGCGGGCATCGAGCGGCAATACGACCCGGCGCTGCGCGGCGCCAAGGGGTGGAAGGAGGTCGTGGTCAACAGCCACGGCCGCGAGATGCAGGAGGTGGGAGAAGGGCGCCAGCCGAACCCCGGGCGGGCGCTGCGGCTCACGATCGATCTGGACCTGCAGGCCGCCCTGGAAGAGGCGTACGGGGAAGAGCAGGGCTCCGCGGTTTTTCTCGATCCGAGCTCGGGAGCCGTGCTGGCGATGATCTCGCGGCCGGCCTACGATCCGAACGTGTTCGCCCGGCGCTTCTCTCAGGATGTCTGGCAGACGCTCGTTGGAGATCCGCGCCACCCGCTCCAGGACCGCGTGTCGCTCTCGAAGTTCGCCCCCGGATCGGTCTTCAAGATCGTCATGGCGATCGCCGCCCTGGAGGAGGGGGTCGCCGGTCCCGGCCGCATCGACCATTGCAACGGCTCATATCGCTTCGGCGAAAAGGTCTTCCAGTGCTGGGGGATCCGGAAGGGAGGGCACGGCTGGATCGGCCTGCGCGAGGCGATCATCCAGTCGTGCAACGTCTATTTCTACCGCCTGGGGAATGAGATGGGGATCGAGCGCGTCGCCAAATGGGGCCGCCTGATGGGCTTCGGGAGCCCGACCGGCATCGACCTGCCACACGAGGAGGGCGGCACCGTTCCCGATCCGGACTGGAAACGTCGAGCCGTGCCGCGCGATCCCACGTGGCACCCCGGCGAGACGATCTCGGTGTCCATCGGGCAGGGAGCCCTGGAGGTGACTCCTCTGCAGATGGCGGTCTTCGCCTCGATCCTCGCGAACGGGGGCACCGTCCATCGGCCGCACATCGTGCGCTCGCGTGAGGCCCGAGAGGGGGTTGAAGAGGGTGCCGGAGACGAGGCCGTGGTGCGCACGCTCACGCTGCAGCCGTCGACGCTGGCGCTCATCAAGGACGCCATGTGGGGCGTGGTGAACGAGGCGGGGACGGGCGTGCGCGCCCGCATCGAGGGGCATGACGTATGCGCCAAGACCGGCACGGCCCAGGTCTACCGGGTGTCGCGGGACATCGACGCCGACAAGCTCCCGAAGGACAAGCGCGACCATGCCTGGTTCGTCGGCTTCGCACCCCGGGACAACCCGCAGATCGCCTGGGCGGTCTTCGTCCAGAACGGCGGGCACGGCGGGACCGTGGGGGCCCCGATCGCACGCGCTGTCCTCGAGCGCTTCTTCGCCAAGCGGGACCTCACAGGAGGGAGCGTCCGTGTTGCAGGCGCGCCGGCACTTCGGTAGCTTCGACTGGGTCCTGCTCCTCGCGGCGCTGGCCATGTCGATCATCGGCCTTGTGGTGATCTACTCCGCCACCAGCGGCACGCCCTCCTCCGGCGCTTTCGAGCGGCAAGTCGCGTGGTTGGGACTCGGAATGCTCGCGCTCGTCGTCGTCCTGGCGATCGACTACCACACGCTGTCGGAGTTCTCCTACGTGTTCTACGGCCTGGGGATCGTCCTCCTCGTCCTCACGCTCATCTTCGGGAGGGTGGTCAATGCCAGCAAGTCCTGGATCGGACTCGGGACCCTGCAGTTTCAGCCCTCCGAGCTGGTCAAGATCGCCACCATCCTGATGGTCGCGGCCTACCTCGGCCGCGAAAAGGTCCGTGGGCTCGGGTTTGCCAACTTCGCTGCCGTGTCCGCCATCGTCGGCGTGCCGGTGCTGCTGATCCTGCAGCAACCGGACCTCGGGACGGCAGTGACGTTCCTGCCGCTCCTGGCGGGAGCCTGCTTTCTGGCGGGGATCCGCGTCCGCACTCTGGTCATCCTGGCGCTGATCGTCGCCCTGACGCTGCCGATCGTGTGGGGGCACCTGAAGCCGTACCAGAAGGAGCGTGTCAAGATCTTCCTGGAGCCAACCCGCGATCCCAAAGGGGCCGGCTACCAGCTGATCCAATCGCTGATCGCCGTGGGGTCCGGCGGTGTGGCGGGGAAAGGCTTCCTGTCCGGCACGCAAGGTCAGCTTCAGTTCCTCCCGGAGCAGCATACCGATTTCATCCTCGCGGTCCTGGCGGAGGAGCGTGGCTTCATCGGATCGGGGCTCGTGCTGGCGCTTTATTTCGTGATGTTCTATCGCTGCGTGGCGACGGCGCGCGCCGCGCGTGACCGCCTGGGGTCCTTCCTGGCGATGGGCGTGGCCTGCGTCTACGGTGGCCAGTCGCTGCTCAACATCGGTGTCGTCCTGGGAATCCTGCCGACGACCGGCGTACCATTGCCGCTCATGAGCTATGGAGGATCCTGCCTGGTCAGCTCGCTCATCGGCCTGGGCCTCGTGTTGAACGTCTGGATGCGTCGCCTGGTCAACTGACGCGCGCCACGGGCAGGGCAAAGGGAAAAGCGGTGCAACGCGAGATCTACATCGACAGCGTCCCTGGCGAGGTGCGCGTCGCCCTGGTCGAGGATGGCCTGCTGGCGGAGGTGTTGATCGAGCGCCCCGGCGCCCGCGGGGTGGCCGGCAACATCTATCTCGGCCGCGTGCGCACGATCCTCCCCGGTCTTCAGGCTGCGTTCGTCGACCTCGGTCTCGAGCGCGACGGCTTCCTCTACGTCGAGGACGCCGCGGGGCCGGCACGCCCCCTTGGGGAGGACCAACTCTCCGGCGCAGGGACGGTCGAACCTCCCGGCCCCGACGGCGGAACCACCACTGGTCTCGGGGGCGCCACCGGCCCGGAGGGACGCAGCCTCCCGGAGCGGCGCATCGAGGACTGCCTGAAGGAAGGGCAGGAAATCGTGGTCCAGGTGACCAAGGAGCCGATGGGGCAGAAGGGGGTTCGGATCACCACACATCTGGCGCTCCCCGGCCGCCTTCTGGTCTTTCTGCCCGGCGTGGACCACATCGGAGTGTCACGACGGATCGAAGCCCCCGACGAACGGGAAAGGTTGCGCGCCCTGGTGCGGGAGGTGGCCACGCGGCTCGAAGCGCCGGGTGGGTTCATCGTGCGCACGAACGGCCTGGCGCTCGCCGCCGGAGAGTTTGTGCCCGACGCCCGGGTCCTCCTCGATTCGTGGGAGTCGATACGCGTGCGCCGCGGTCGGTCGGCCCCCCCGGTCCTCCTGCACGAGGAGGCCGGCGCCGTGACGCGGGCGCTGCGCGATCTCTTCGACGAGGATGTGCGGGATGTTGTGGTGGACGCGCCGGCCTTGCTGCGGGAAGCGATCGCGTTCGCGGAGCGCGCCCGCCCCGCCCTGGCTCGACGCATCCGGCTGCACGAGGCGCGCCAGCCGCTCTTCGAGGAACTCGGTCTGGAGGTCCAGATCGATCGGGCCCTGCGGCCGAAGGTCTGGCTCAAGTCCGGTGGGTACATCGTCATCAACCAGACCGAGGCCCTCGTCGCCATCGACGTCAACACGGGCAAGTATGTGGGTCGCGAACGCCACGAAGAGACCATCGTCCGCACCAACCTCGAGGCGGTGCGCGAGATCGTGCGGCAGATCCGGCTGCGAGATCTCGGTGGGATCATCGTCATCGACCTCATCGACATGGCGGATCCGGGGAGCCGGTCGATGCTCGTCACGGCGCTCGAGCAGGAGCTCCGGAAGGACCGGGCTCGAAGCCGCGTGCTCCAGATCAGCGAATTCGGACTGGTCGAGATTACCCGTCAGCGGACCCGCCCCGGGCTTGACGGCGTGTTGTGCCGCCCCTGCCCGGCCTGCGGCGGTGCCGGACGGGCGAAATCCGTCGACACGCTCGGCTTCGAAATCGTCCGCGAGACCAGGAAGCTGGGGGCCGCGCTCGGAGCGGGCCGCGTCGTGGTCCGGGTTCATCCCGATGCCGGGATGGCGCTGCGCGAAAGGAGCGCCGCGTTGGCCGCCGCCGGGAATCTGCCGGCCGGGAGGCTCATGCTGGAGGATGACGCGGGGCTCCGCCCCGATCAGTGGGTCTTGCGCGTGGACTGACTGGTCAGGGACGCGGGCAGTTCGATCTGGAAGGCCGACCCGCGCCCGGGCGCGCTCTCCGCGCGGACGGTGCCGCCGTGCTCCTCGACGATGGCGCGCGCGATGGCCAGCCCGAGCCCGGTGCCTCGAGGCTTCCCGTGCGTGAAGAACGGCTCGAAGATCCGGCGCCGCACCTCCTCCGGCATGCCGCAGCCGGTGTCCTCGACGCGGACGACGGCCAGCTCCCCCATCACGCCGCAGCGGAGACGCAGCGTCCCTCCGCCCGGCATGGCTTCGAGTGCGTTGGAAACGAGGTTGTGCAGCACGCGCGTCATGCCCGGCGCGTCGATGATTGCGGTGGTGCGTTCGTCGAGATCCAGCTCGACCGCGATGCGGCCCCGCTCCAACAACGGGCGCAGCGGCGCAAGCGTCTGACGGAGGAGATCGGCCAGGCACGCCTGGAGAGGGGTCGGTGGCGGTGACTGGCGGGAAAACCGGAGCAAGTCCCCGGTCAGCTCCGTCAGTC
>Ga0247727_10011525_pt1 | contig 15405 bp, 13 predicted proteins | sample WisWelCaveWW1625_FD_202498 | JGI IMG/M metagenome (GOLD analysis project Ga0247727, IMG submission 202498) | Biofilm microbial communities from Wishing Well Cave, Virginia, United States - WW16-25 | ecosystem: Environmental > Aquatic > Deep subsurface > Groundwater > Cave microbial mat | place... | reverse complement strand
TTCACAACGCGACCCGGACCTTGGTGAACGATGTTTTCAATTTGGGGGAAACCGACAGCACGAGTACTTCTTCGGGGATCGTCAAAGCCGACACCTTTCTCGCCCCCTGGATTGTTCCCAAGACTCATTCAGGCGACGTTGATTCAGGAAATCTGCCGGGGGTCGTGATTTCCAATGGCGGCGTCTATCTCGCCCAAGACTCCAATTTGCGCATCAAAGCGGACGCGACTTTTCCGGGAATCCGGGGGCGAATTACCATCATCTGCACTGGCACGCCCGGCCTCAACGGAACCGGCACGGGGAACGTAACGGTTCAAGGCGACCTCGAATACGCGGGCACCTCATCCGACGAGCCCAGCAACAACCGCGCTCTCGCGGTCTTTGCCCAGGGGCGAATCACTTTTGAGGATAGCAACGATCAAACCGTCAATGGCATTTTTTATTCCGCCTCCAATGATATTGTCCTGGTGGGCAATTCGGGTGATAAGTTTACGCTTAACGGAACCCTGGACGGCATGATTTCGGCATCGTCCTTCGATAACTGGGACATCAACCACCAGGTCGCATTCAAGAGGTTTCCTCCCCCCATGATGCCCGTCCATCCCTCCCTGGTTCTGTGGCGGCAACGGGGAAGCCAGCCCTTCTAACCCGCCCGCCCTCCGTCGAATAAAAACAAAATCAGAGTTTTTTGAACGATGCCTTTTTCGATCCAGGTCACAATGTCGCCGATGAGTCCAGGATTGGCTCCCCTGAATAGCGGATAATGTAAGTTAACATATTGACTTCCGAGGCTTATAATCGTTTGTGGATCGCGCGCGAGGCGGCGCAGGCCGTGACGGAGGGCTTTTTTGAGCCGGAGAATGTCGCCAAAGAAGCGATTGCGGGAGAGCGTATCAGATAGGGACAATATGTCAAAGCGCGTTAGTGGTTATATTTAGCTCATGTCCAATCGCCTGTCCCTGGAAAAAAGCCCCTACCTCCTCCAGCACGCGGCGAACCCCGTGGATTGGCACCCCTGGGGCCCGGAGGCCTTTGAACGGGCTCGCCGGGAGGATAAGCCACTCCTGATCTCCATCGGCTATTCCACCTGCCATTGGTGCCACGTGATGGAGCGGGAATCCTTTGAAAATCCCTCCATCGCGGCCCTCATGAACGAACATCTGGTTGCGGTTAAGGTGGACCGGGAGGAGCGGCCCGACGTGGACCGGATTTACATGGCCGCCGTCCAGGCCCTGACCGGCCAGGGGGGGTGGCCGCTGAACATCTTTATTTCTCCCGACGGGAAACCTTTCCTGGGCGGGACCTACTTCCCTCCCGAAGACCGTTACGGCCGGATCGGCTGGCCCCGGCTGGTGGAGCGGGTGGGTCGGGCCTGGAAGGACCCCGAGGCCCGGGCCAATTTCCTGGCCCAGGGCGAACAGTTGAGCCGGGCTTTGACGGAAATCCTGGCGTCGGACCCGCCGCCCTCGGAAGCCGGGGAACCCACCACCGCCGCCGTTGACGCAGCCTTTGAGGCCCTGGGGGCCGCCTACGACGCCGAGCGGGGCGGGTTTTCCTTCGCCCCCAAGTTCCCCATGCCCGTGAACATCAATTTCCTGCTGCGTTTCGGGTCCTGGGCCGGGACCCGGAAGGACCCTCGGGCTCAAAAAGCTATCGATATGGCCGCCCAAACCTTGAAGGCCATGGCGCGGGGGGGGATTTTCGACCACCTGGGCGGCGGTTTCCACCGCTACGCCACCGATGACCGGTGGTTCCTGCCGCACTTTGAAAAGATGCTCTACGACAACGCGCAATTGACCGTGAATTATTTAGAGGCCACCCGAGCGACCCGCGATCCCTCCTTTGCCGAGACCGCCCGCCGGACGCTGGATTATCTTCGGCGGGACATGCGCCACGCCCGGGGCGGCTTCTTTTCCGCCGAGGACGCGGACAGCCTGGCTTCCGCCACCGCCGGGGAAAAAAGAGAAGGCGCTTTCTACGTGTGGACCTGGGACGAGATCCACAAGGCCCTGGGACCCGAAGGTGAACTCTTTGAACACGCCTACGGCGTTGAGAAAGACGGGAACGTTTTAGAGGATCCCCACTTGGAGTTCCCCCGTCAAAACGTTCTTTTCTCGGCGAAAGAACCCCAGGACCTGGCCGGGCGCTTCGGCGGCGCCGTGGACGGCATCCTCCGACGGCTTGCGAAAGCGCGCCGGACGCTTTCGGACGTCCGTGGGGGGCGTCCCCGGCCCGGCCTGGACGACAAAATTCTGACGTCCTGGAACGGGCTGGCTCTGTCGGCCTTCGCCAAGGCGCACGAGGTTTTGGGCGATCCCTCGGATCTGGACGCCGCGGTCCGGTGCGCCGAATTCTTGCGGTGCGAATTGTGGGACGCCGCGTCGGGGCGTCTTTACCGACGTTGGCGGGAGGGGAGCCGCGACATCCCCGCTCAAGCGGACGATTTCGCCTTTCTCATCCAGGGGCTGTTGGACCTCTACGGCGCGGGATTCGACGTTTCCTGGCTACTCTGGGCCGAGCGGCTTTCGGATATTTTCCTCAGGGATTTTTTCGATGGGGAACGGGGCGCCGTCTATTCAACGGCCCCCGGCCACGACCCCTTGGTCCTCGTGAGAGCGAAGGAGGAAGGGGACAACGTGGAACCCTCGGCGTCATCGGTGGCCGCCCTCAATTTTCTGCGGCTGGCCCGCCTGCGGGACCGCCCTGATTTCGGGGCGGCGGCTCGAAAAATCCTGGACGCCCAAAGGGAGAGGGCTCTGGTTTCCCCCCGCGCTTTCCCCCAGCTCATGTGCGCCGAACTCTTTGAACTCGCCTCGCCCGGGGAACTGGTGGTCGCCGGCCGCCCGGGGGACCCGGCCACCCGGGCCTTCCTGTCCGCCGCCCGCGGGGCCTTCGCCCCCTTCACTCAGGTGATATTGGCGGATCAGGGACCCGGCCAGGCGGCCCTGGCCGAACGCCTGCCTCATCTCCGCGAAATGCGCGTTCCCCCGGGCGAGGCCCGCGCCTACTTTTGCCGGAACGGGGCCTGTCAACCGCCCCTGTCCAATCCGGCCCTCCTCGAGGGCGTCATGAACACTAAAACGCCGTGATACGACCTTCGGTTGGCCGAACCGATGTATTCCTTGAGGTGTGAGAAATTGGTGGTAGACACAAGAGGCGAGAAAAACTTCGTCGATCCCACCACTCTATCGGAGGATTGGGGCTCCATTCCCGTTTGACAGGAAAATAGAGCTGTGTTATACTATTAGCACTCAAATCTTTGAGTGCTAATTATGCGGACACTCGCCACCATCGACCAGGAAGAGCGGAAGCGGAGGCTTCTGCAATCGGTCATCCATCAATATATAAAGACGGGGAAACCCGTGGGCTCGGCTTTTATCGCCGCGCAAAAGCAACTGGACATCTCCCCCGCCACCATCCGGAACATCATGGGGGACCTGGAGGGGGAAGGATATTTGACCCACCCCCACACCTCCGCCGGCCGGGTGCCCACGGACAAGGCCTACCGGTTTTACGTGGACAGCCTGGTGAACCTCCAACGCCTGGCCATCAAGGAAGAGGACCGCATCCGCCAGGACTACCAGGCCCGGGTCCGGGAGATCGAGCAGCTTATGCTTTCCACCTCGAAAACCCTTTCGGGGCTCTCGTCGTATACGGGATTCGTGACCACCCCCGCCATCGATCAGTCGCGCCTTCAGCACGTGGAGCTGATCCCCCTGGACCCGCGTCGGCTCCTGGCGGTGTTGGTGAGCGACACGGGGGTGGTGAAGCACCGCCAGGTCGTTTTCGACCGGCCCTATGATACGCGCCTGTTGGAGGATTTGTCGCACCTTTTGAACAAGCGGTTGCGGGACAAACCTTTCAGCGAAGTCCGCGATTCTATTTTGGAACACATCGAAGCCATCCGCCAAAGGCATATCGACCTGCTGGAAGTGGCCCGGCGCGTCACCCAGCAGGCCTTCGACCTGGACGAGGTGGGGGAAATTTACGTGGAGGGGGCGGGAAACATTTTGTCCCTGCCGGAGTTCAGCGAGCACAACGAACTTCAGACCCTCGGGCGCCTCCTGGACGAGAAACGGACCCTGGGAGAGATGGTCACTCGGGACATGGCCGAGACCCGCCCCTCGACGAAGTTTTCCGGGGTCAAGGTGAAGATCGGTTCCGAAAACCTTTCGCCGGACCTCAAGAACGTGAGCCTGGTTTCCTCCACCTATTTCATCGGGGGCCGCCAGGTGGGGGTGCTGGGCATCATCGGCCCCCGCCGGATGGAGTATTCCCGGATGATCAGCTTGGTCAACCACGTGGCCAAACTGGTCACCGAGTCTTTAACCCGCCACCTGGGGGGGAAGTGAAGGAGAAAGCCGCGGAAGCCGCCGCCGAAGAGGCCTCCCGGCACGCCGCGGAGAACAAGGCCTCGGAGCTGGACATCCTCCGCCAATCCGTGGAGGAAGCCAAGGCCAAGGCCGCGGACTATTACGACCAGCTTTTGCGCCTGAAGGCCGAGTGGGAGAACTACCGGAAGCGGGTGGAAAAGGAAAAAATCGAATCCCGGCGATGGGGAAAAGAGGAGATCATCCTGCGCCTGGTGTCGTTGATGGACGTGATGGAACAGGCCGAGGCCGTCGCCCACAGGACCCCCGACCTGAAAACCATGGTGCAGGGCCTGGACATGCTCTACGGAGAGTTCAAGCGGCTCCTCCGCGAGGAGGGCCTAGAGGAAATCCCGGCCGCCGTCAACGGCGCCTACGACCACACGCTCCACGAGGCCATGGAAACCGTCGAGGGCGAAGGCGAGGATGGGAAGATTTTGGAAGTCTACCAGAAGGGCTACAAATTCCAGGGAATGTTGTTCCGTCCCGCCCGGGTGAAGGTTTTAAAAAAGGCGGACGGCGGGAAGGCCCTGCTGGAAAAGTCCGCGGACGACGCCCCGGCGATTTAAAATTTTAGGAGGACACTCACATGGCAAAAATAATTGGAATTGATCTCGGAACTTCAAATTCAGCCGCAGCCGTCATGGAGGGCGGGAAGCCCGTCATCATCCCGTCGGCGGAAGGCACCACCATGGGCGGCAAGGCCTTCCCCAGCTACGTGGCCTTCACCAAGGACGAACAGCTTTTGGTCGGTGAGCCCGCGCGCCGGCAGGCCGTGTCAAACGTTGAGGCCACGGTCTACGCCTTCAAGCGCAAAATGGGCCAGGACCACAAATATTCCATCCACGGGAAAGACTACACCCCGCAACAGCTCTCAGCGTTCATCTTGCAGAAGATCAAACGGGACGCCGAGGCCTATCTGGGCGACAAGGTGGAGAAGGCCGTCATCACGGTGCCGGCCTATTTCGACGACAACCAGCGCCAGGCCACCAAGGACGCCGGCCAAATCGCCGGCCTCGAGGTCGTCCGCCTGGTGAACGAGCCCACCGCCGCCAGTTTGGCCTACGGTTTGGACAAGTCCGGCCAAGCCCAAAAGATCCTGGTGTTCGACCTGGGCGGCGGCACGCTGGACGTGACCATCATGGAAATGGGAATGGTGGGCAAGGAAGCCACCTTCCAGGTCCTCGGCACCTCCGGTGACACCCAACTGGGCGGTACCGACATGGACAACGTCCTGATCGACTTCATCGCCGAGGAGTTCCGCAAGGAACACGGCATCGACCTCCGCAAGGATAAAATGGCCATGCAGCGCTTCAAGGAAGCCGCCGAGAAGTCCAAAATCGAACTCTCCACGGTCCTGGAGACGGACATCAACCTCCCCTTCATCACCGCCGACGCCTCGGGCCCCAAACATTTGCAAATGAAGCTCACGCGCGCCAAGCTGGAGTCCCTGATCCAACCCATCATCGACCGCTGCCGTCACCCCCTGGAGGAAGCGCTGAAAGGCGCCGGCCTCTCCGCCGGCGGCGTCACCAAGATCGTCATGGTGGGCGGCCCCACAAGAATGCCCATCGTCCTGAAATACGTGGAAAGTTTCGTCGGCCGCAAGATCGAAGGCGGCGTGAACCCCATGGAGTGCGTGGCCCTAGGCGCCGCCATCCAAGCCGGCGTCCTAAGCCAGGAGGTCAAGGACGTCCTCCTTTTGGACGTTACCCCCCTCACGCTCGGCATCGAAACCCTGGGCGGCGTCATGACGCCGTTAATTGAGAAGAACACGACGATCCCCACAAGGAAGTCGCAAACCTTCTCCACCGCCGCGGACAACCAACCCGCCGTGACAGTCCATGTCCTCCAAGGCGAACGCCCCCTGGCCAAGGACAACACCTCCCTGGGCCATTTCGACCTCGACGGCATCCCGCCCGCCCCCAGGGGAATGCCCCAGGTGGAAGTCACCTTCGACATCGACGCCAACGGCATCCTGAATGTTAAGGCCTCGGACAAAGGCACAAAGAAGGAACAACACATTACCATCCACGCCAAGAACAAACTGTCCAAGGAAGAAGTCGAGAAGTTCATCAAGGACGCCGAGATGCACGCCGAAGAGGACAAAAAGAAAAAAGAAGAAATCGAAACCAAGAACGAAGCCGACGCGGTTGTTTTCGCGACGGAAAAAGCCCTCAAGGACCACGGCGACAAGGTAACCCAGGAAGACCGCGGAGCCATCGAACGCGCCATCACCGACGCCAAGGAAGCCCTAAAAGGCACGGACGTCGAGAAGATCAAGAAGGCGAAGGAAGACCTGTTGAATTCCTCCCACAAGCTGGCCGAAGAAGTCTATAAAGCCGCCAGCGCCAAACCCGGCGAAACCCCCGCCCCCGGCGACGGCGCCAAAACCCCCAACGGCAAAGAAAACGTGGTAGACGCCGAAGTGGTGGACGAAGGAAAGAAGTAGGCCGTTGAAGTGTGATTCCTCGACGAACCCCCGTTGACAAACTGAGCTACACATTATATACACACTATAAGGGGGTGATGTCATGACCAGGGTCCAGATTCTGCTCGAAAAGAAGGAAGTCAACGCCTTGCACCGCGAAGCGGCTCATTCCGGCAAGAGTTATTCCCAACTCGTGCGGGAAGCCATTGATAACACCTATACGGCGCGTTTCAGCGAAAAAGAAATCGCCCGCACGGCGATAGAAGCAAAACAAGGGAAAAACCTCAAAAAGTTCAAAGACTCGAAATCGTTCCTGCGCCATTTGTGGAGCCTCTGATTGCAATACATCAGCACCCGGGGATTCGACAGAATACTCCGGCGCCTTCATCCAAATGAAAGAATGGAAATTCAAAGGCATGTGGACGCCATTGTCCGAGCCTTCGAATCCCGCGGGATGCCGATGGGATTCGGCCTGAAAAAGCTTGCGGGCCCGCTCCGGGAGTTTCATGTTAACCCGGCAATCCGAATCCTCTTTCGATGGGACAAACAAACCATTACTTTCCTAATTGCAGGTAACCACAATGAAGTCCGGCAGTTTACTGAGAATTATCTTTAAAGGGGTTTTTGGGAAAGTTTTCTAATGGCCACAAAAAAAGATTTCTACGACGTCCTCGGAGTCCCCAAATCCGCCACCGCGGATGAATTAAAACAGGCATACCGAAAACTAGCCCTTTTACACCACCCCGACCGAAACCCCGGCAACCCCGCCGCTGAGGAAAAATTCAAGGATATCAACGAAGCCTACGAAGCCCTCTCAAACCATGAAAAGCGCCAAGCCTACGACCAATACGGCCACGCCGGCGTCTCCGGCGCCAGCGCCCCCGGCGGCGGTTTCCAGGGCGCCGACATCAACGACGTCTTCTCAAGCGTCTTTGGCGACCTCTTCGGCGGCGGAGGCGGGGGAAGCCGCCGGCGCGGCCCACGCCGGGGCGCGGACCTCCAGTATGAGCACACGGTGAACCTCGAAGATGCCTTCCATGGCGCTGAACCCAAAATCCGCGTCACCAAAGCCGCCACGTGCGGCAAATGCGGCGGCTCCGGCGCCAAGCCCGGCGCCTCCGTCAAAACCTGCTCAGACTGCAGGGGCGCCGGCCAAGTCCGGGTCACCCGAGGGTTATTCACCCTGGCTCAAACCTGCCCCCGCTGCCAGGGCGAAGGCAAGGTGGTGGAAAGCCCCTGCCCCGAGTGCCGGGGCCAGGGCCGCGTGCGGACCACCGGCGCCGTCACCGTCCGCATTCCCCCGGGGGTGGAGGACGGAACGACGCTCCGCGTTTCCGGCGGTGGCGAAGCGGGCGAGCGGGGAACGTCCCCCGGTGACCTCTACGTGATCCTCCACGTCCAACACGACGAACGCTTTGAGCGCGAGGAGGAAAACCTGACCACGGTGCGCCGCGTGTCCATCCCCATGGCCGCCCTGGGTGGCGAAGTGGACGTGCCGACCTTGGAGGAGCCCGTCCGTATTCATATTCCGCCGGGGACACAGCCGGGATCACTGCTCAGGGTCAAGGGTGCAGGGATGCCGCGTCTGCGGGGGAGTGGCCGCGGCGATCTGTTCGTCCGGGTTATCGTTGAGGTCCCCACCGAGCTGACCAAGGACCAGCGGCGAATGCTGGCCGAATTCGGCCAGTCACTGGGCGATACGGGCATCAACACGGATGAGGGGTTTTTCAGAAAGGCGTTTGGGAAGTAATTCAATGTCCTTTGAGACGTTTAAAAAATACCCCCAGCCCCCCTTTTCAAAAGGGGGGTGAGGGGGGATTTTCCTTTTCGCTTACACCCATGCCCCATTTCTTCGTCCCCCCGCAAAACATCTCCGAAGGCCGGTTCTGGATCGGGCCCGAGGGATCCAACCACCTCACCCGCGTTCTGCGCAAGCGGGTTGGCGACGAGGTCGCCATTTTTGACGGGGCGGACCGTGCCTGGCGGGGCGTGATCGACAAGGTGACCCCCCAGAGGGTTGAGGGTAAATTGTTGGCCGACGATCCGTCCGTGCCCGAGGCCTACGCCTTCCGGCTCTTCCAGGGGTTTCCCAAGGGCGACAAATTGGATTGGATTTTGGAAAAGGGCACGGAGCTTGGCGTGACCGCCTTCATCCCCATGGACACCGACCGGGCCGTGGGGCGCCTGCCGCCGGACCGGGCCAAGGCCCGGCTGGCCCGCTGGGAAAAGATCGTCCGGGTGGCCTCCCAACAGTGCGGGCGCCGGCGACTGCCGGGGGTTTCGGCCCCGGTGTCGCTGGCGGAGGCCATGAAAAAGATCGGCCCCGGCGATTGGACCTTCATTCCCTGGGAATCGGAGACCGGGACGCCCTTGAAAAAAGCTCTGGCGGATTTCCGCCGCCGGGCGGCCGGGCCGCCGACGATAAATGTTATGATCGGCCCGGAAGGCGGATTCGCCCCGGCGGAGGTGGAAAAGGCCAAGGTGGCCGGCGCCGTGCCCGTGACGCTGGGCCCGCGGATCCTTCGCACCGAAACCGCCGGCCTCTACGCGGCCTCCACGATCCTCTATGAACTCGACCTCTAAAAGACCATCGGTTGCGCCCGTCACCTGGACGTGGATTTCCCTGTCCTCCACTGGGGTGTCCGCGGGCTCCCTGGCGTTCAGCGCCTTCGTCCCGCTTTCGCCCCTGGGGATCCTTTCGGGGCTGCTCGTGTTCGGCACCTTGGCCGGGGCCCTCGCCCGCCGGCACGGCTGGCTTGCGGGAATCATCGTGGGCTTCCCCTTCGGGCTTTTCCAACTGACCGCGCAGGCGGCCCGGGAAATGTCGGGCCTGTCGGCGGTCCTGGCCCACCCGAACTATTGGCGGGTGGCCGTGCCTACGGCCTTTTTGGCCACGGGCGTCGCCATCCTAGGGGCCATGGCCGGCGTTTGGTTCCTCGGGACCCGTCAAACGAAATGACCCGGGTCTTCTTCCAAACCTTCGGCTGTAAAACCAACCAATACGACACCGAATTCCTCCGGACGAAAATGGCCTCGGACGGGGGGATTTCCGTAGATGAGCCGGCCGAGGCGGACCTGTGCCTGGTCAATTCCTGCTCCGTCACGGCCAAGGCCGACCAGGAGTGCCGGCAATTCGTCCGCCGATTATTGAGGGAGAACGGCCGCGCCCGCATCGTGGTGACGGGGTGCTATGCCACCCACGCCCCCGAAGAACTCCGCGCCCTCTCGCCCCGCGTTGAAGTCTATTCCAACGCGGAAAAGAACAACCTTCCCGCCTGCGTCGGTTTCGAAGTCGGCCCCGAAATCTACGGCCTTTCCCGCTATTCCGCCAAGGCGCGCGCCTTCGTTAAAATTCAAGACGGCTGCAAGGCGCCCTGCACCTACTGCATCATCCCCCAAACGCGGCCGAATTATTGGAACAAACCGGTGGTCCACGTGTTAAAGGAAGTTGAATCCTTGGTGGCGGAAGGCCACGGCGAAGTGGTCCTCACGGGGATACGGCTGGGGCTTTACCGCGGCGTGTTGGACGGTGAAAATCTGGATTTGGCCGGTCTCTTGAAGAAATTGGTCCGACTCCCGGGGAAATTCCGGATCCGTCTCTCATCCCTGGAAGTGACGGAGGTGGCCGATGAGATCGTCGAATTGGCCGCGGCCAACCCGAAGATTTGCCGGCATTTCCATATCCCCATGCAGTCCGCGGACGACGATGTTTTGAAGGCCATGGGCCGTTGGTACCGCTTTGAGAAATACCAGGAGCGCATCGCTTTCATCCGCCGCCACTTGCCCGACTGCGGCCTGACGGCGGACGTCCTTGTCGGCTTTCCCACTGAAACGGAGGAGGCCTTCGAGACCACCTACCGCCGGATTGAATCCCTCGCGCTCTCCGGCCTCCACGTCTTTCCCTTCTCCACGCGCCCCGGGACGAAGGCCTCGGAATTGGCGCCGATCTCCCACGACGTCCAGCGCCGCCGGGTCAACCGCCTGCTCGCCCTGGCGGAGAAGCTCAGGGCGGACTTCCGCGCGCGATTCAGCGGCACCCAACGGGAAGTGGTGGCGGAACCGGAGGGGCAAGGTTGGACGGACAATTACATCCGCGTCTCCCACGATCCCTCGGTCGCCTCCGGCCGATTGGCGATGGCCGCCGTTCCTTAGAGGGACCCCCCCTTCGAAAAGCGGCCTGCCCGGGGAGAATTGATACAATCTCGCGGTGCAATACGACGTTGTCGTCATCGGCGGGGGGATTACGGGGGCGGGGATTTTACGGGACCTGGCCCTCCGTGGCATCCCGGCGCTCCTGCTGGAGAAAAACCGGCCCGGCGGGGCCACCACGGCGTCTTCCACGCACCTCATCCACGGCGGGCTGCGCTACCTCCTCTACGACCGGCTGACCACCCACACCACCTGCTGGGACTCGGGCCACATCGTCCGGACGGCCCGGCCGCTTCTCACCCGCCTCCCCATCCTGTGGCCCGTTTATCGGGACCACCGTCACGGCTTGGAAACCGTCGAGACCCTCTTGGAAAGCTACGACAGCTTTCAAAAGATGAAGGAGGGGAAACCGCACCTCCGTTTTTCCCCCGAGGAAACCCTTCGGCTTTTTCCGCTTCTTCGAAAGGAAGGACTCCGGGGATCGGTGATCTTTGACGAGTGGTGGGTGGACCCCGTGGCCCTGGTCAACGCCAATCTGGAGTCCGCCAAGCGGGCGGGTGGCGAGTTCCGGACCGGGCAGGCGGCCACGGATTTCCTGCGGGAGGGCGGCGCGGTCAAGGGGGTTCGGGTGCGATCGAGTGCTCGCACGGAGGACATTCCTGCGCGGCTCGTCATCAACGCCGCCGGGCCCTGGGTGGACCGCGTGGCCCGTTGGGCCCAGGTGGACGTTCCCCTCCGGCTCCGGAAGGGGACCCATTTGCTTTACAACCGGCCCCTCGGCCTATCGGCCCGGCCCCTGGGCCTCCTGTTGGAGGCCGAGGACCGGGAGCGTTATGTTTTCGTCATTCCGGGCCCCGACGGCGCCACCCGGGTCGGGCCCACGGACGTCGAGGCCCCCGAGGGGCCCGAGGCCCTCCGTGCGTCGCCCGAGGAAATATCCTACCTTTTGGCCTCCGTCCGCCGCTATTTCCCGGATTTTCCGGAAGCCCACGACGGCGCCACCGTGGGGGCCCGGCCGATCCTGGGCCAGGCCGGACCGGAGAAACGCCTCTCCCGGGAGTTCGAGGTTTACGATCACGCGGCCCGGGACGGCGTCCCAGGCCTCCTCACCGTCGCGGGAGGCAAGATGTCGGATTACCGATTGATGGCCGAGGCCGCCGGCGACGCGGCCGCTACCCTCCTTGGAAAACTGGGAGGGATCCGGAGCCATCTCACCACGCTCGACGGCGCCCCGGTGGACAACATTCCCAACGACCGCCCGCCGAGCGCCCGGTTTAAGGGTTTTCTCCGCCGGCATTCGCGGTTCCGTGAGGCCTACGCCTGGGCCTACCTCGCCGGGGGTTACGCGCGGCACATATTCCGCCGTCTGCGTGCCCCGGCCCCCGCCACCGCCGCCGAGGTGTCGTCTTATTTTTCGAAAAGCGCCTGACAGAATTTATTTCTCAGCTAAGAAAGAGCCCCGACGATGAAAGAGCCGGAATCGAAGTCCGCGAACGAGACGTCCATGAAAGAGGGTTTCAACGCTTTTGACCCGGAGGTCACCCGTCAAATCGACGCGCTGGTCGCCCTGGCCCGCGGCCCGCTCAATGACGGCGAGGAAGACACCAGCGATTTGGCCCGGGAAATGATCGTGACCGCGCTCAAAACGCAAACCGCCCTTCTCTCCCGGGGGGATGTTAAAATCCTGAGCCGTGCGGTCCGCGAACTCCGCTTTGGTTTCCGGGTGTTTCGCCCCTATCGCAACCGCAGGAAAGTCACCATTTTCGGGTCCGCCCGCGCCCGGCCCAAGGACATTGACTACAAGCAGGCCAAGGCCTTCGCCCGGAAAATGGTTCAAAGCGGTTTCATGGTCATCACCGGGGCGGGCCCCGGCATCATGGAGGCGGGCAACCACGGCGCCGGCGTGGAGAACAGCTTCGGGATCAACATCAAACTGCCCTTCGAGCAAAGCGCCAACGAGTTCGTGCCGAAAAACGAACGGTTCATCGACTGCCGCTTCTTTTTCACCCGGAAGTTGATGTTCATCAAGGAGACGAACGGGGTCGCTCTCTTTCCCGGCGGCTTCGGCACCCACGACGAAGGAATGGAGATCCTGACCCTCGTTCAAACGGGGAAATGCGATCCCCTGCCCATCGTGTTCGTAGAGACCCCGGGCGGCTCCTATTGGTCCGACTGGGTGAAGTACCTCCGGAAAAATCTCCTGGGGAAGCACAAGATCTCCGAGGAGGATTTGAGCCTGTTCAAAGTCACCGACTCCGTGAACGCCGCGGTGGCCGAGATCACCGGGTTCTATAAGAATTACCACTCCCTCCGTTACGTCAAGGACCGGATGGTCATCCGGCTGAAACGCGCGCCGGACCCGAAATCCCTGCTGGCCTTGAGCCGTCAATTCAAGGACATCCTTCTGCCGAACGCGGCCTTTTCGATCTCGCGGGCCCTGCCGGAGGAAGGTGAACTCCCGGACCTTCCGCGCCTCGTCTTCCCCTTCAACCGCATGAACTTCGGCCGCCTGCGACAGTTGATCAACGCCGTGAACGGGTTTTAGACACCATGGGTTCCCCCTTATTTTGGGTCTTAACTTTCAAAACAACGTCCACCGGGATATCCCAATATTCCCCCCTTGGTTCGAAATAGCATTGTTATTAGCCTGCGGGTTTGGCTTTTCGCGACACATCAACAAGGGCATCCAACTTAGCTGACACTTCTGGATCAATCTTATCCTTCGAGACCAAGGACGCCAGAATATGGTAATCCGATTTTCGGAGGAGTTCAGTCAGATTGATTCGCTTAAAATAATCATCGAATAACGGGTTAAGGAAATCATCGGTGGCTTTAATATCAGGGGACCAAGGCTCGGTCATTTTAAGTTTCTTGAGGGCGTCCGAAATCACATTAATGGAATCCCGCATTGCTGCCTCTCTTTTATCGGCTTCGGCCCGCCCAAACAGGTCCTCCACAGGCTGGTTGTGCCGAGCATAAGCCAATAACACCTCCTCCATACAAAAGTAGTTTTCGATCTCCCGTCGGTTCCACATGATTTCCTTGAGAGCGGTTCCTTGCTTAAGATCCTTGTCAAACCTGTCGAATAGGGCGATCCCAACCAAATCATTTTTGGCTTCCTGCAAGCCAAAAAAGTGATCCCGTGCTTTCTGGGGGTAATTGGCGACATAGTGAACGAAAGGACGTTCTAGAAGTCCCGCGGCCTCATGTCCTAACGTCTTGGCGAATTCCCGCAGTATCGCCAAGTCCGTAGGCCCCTCTAAATAGAGCACCCATCCGGTTTGCTCGGCTTGGTAATATTGATCAAAACCGATCTCGGTAAGGGCCTTTAGAACCTGACTGCCCCGATCATCAATCCGGTGCGGTTTACCAACGAAAGCGACCACCACATCCCGATTCGCCGCCTCGTTCAATACGACTTCCGAATGGCTGGCGGCGATGACTTGGCACCCCTGTTTTTCCGCGATTTCAGTCAACAGTTGATATATCTGCCGCTGGCGCAGCACCTCCAAATGCGCGTCGGGTTCGTCCAAAAGCAGGAGGGTTTTGGGATTGGAATAGAGATGCGCCAGTAGCAACAGGGTTTGCTGAAGCCCCCTGCCAGACGACGACAAATCAAGCCGAACGCCGGAATCCTCCTTGAATGCCATTGATATTTCTCCGCGCTCTTTGATATGTATCGGTGGCAAAAGCTCAACGCCGAACAACGATCTGATGTGCTCAACTAGAATTTTCCAATCAGGAACCGTTTCTCGTTGATGTATGACATAACACAAATTTCGTAAGACCTGCGCCGTCTGGCCTTCCCCTAGGAGCACGTTGATGCGACCAAGTTCCCATTTTGGCTCCGTTCCAGCTAAGCCAGACATCGGAGGCAGGAATGCAATTAGAATGTCTGATACCTCCTGTGGTACTGGCATTCTCGTGGGCTGGTCGTCCTCCGACAGACGAAGCGGACGGCAGTAGAAAGACTCGGAGTTGGCATAGTCGAACTCTAGGCCACACGACCAATTCGCGCCGTCCTTTATTCCATCAACGATGATGTCTATTCGGATGTTCTTTGTCCCTTTCTTCCCATTCACGATTTCATGGTCCCGCACATGCAGGTCTCGCCACAACAGGTTGGCGTCTGGGGTGGGAATGGAAATCAAATCGTTCCGGTTGATGGTCACGCCGGGGCGTTTTTCGCGAGACTTACCTTTGCGTTCCTCGTTCCATCGCTGTAAGCCGGTGTGCCACAAAGCAAGGGCCTGAAGCATGGTCGTTTTTCCAGAATTGTTGGGGCCGATAAAGACAGAGGTTTTCCCCAATTCAACATTTACTTCCTTTCACTGCCGTCCAAATATTAATTGAAGAAGGTCAACTGTTTTCCGAAGTTGACCTTCTGAATTGTTGGGTCTAAATCTGTAAGCACATGATTGACATCGATTTTCTCGAAAAGCGTAATGCTGAGAA
>Ga0247727_10011524_pt1 | contig 15408 bp, 13 predicted proteins | sample WisWelCaveWW1625_FD_202498 | JGI IMG/M metagenome (GOLD analysis project Ga0247727, IMG submission 202498) | Biofilm microbial communities from Wishing Well Cave, Virginia, United States - WW16-25 | ecosystem: Environmental > Aquatic > Deep subsurface > Groundwater > Cave microbial mat | place... | reverse complement strand
TGTTTCCGGGGTCCCCAAATGGTTCCTCGAATCTTAGTCGCAACTCGACCTAGCTCCACCGTGCATAGGTCAGCTACAACCCGGACGGCGAACGAGTTCCTGGTGAGGAGTGCGCGTTCTTGTTTCCTATCGCCCGGCGCGAGTTCGAAGGCACGACGAGACTGGTCAGACCGGGTAGGTACCGGATCGAGGTTTACGTACGGGGCCACGGTGCAACGATGCCTTACAGTCTCCACCTGATCAGGATCCGCCCGCCGCTGCGACCCACGGCGATCGCCCAAAGTTGAACTCACCGGTCGAGTGGAACACGTGGACGATGTAACTCCCTACACATTCCAGTACAGGCCGACGGCTGGAGATCGCTTAGACATTCAGGTGACCAGGACCAGCGGCGGCGCCGACCCATGTCTGGCGTTGTACAACCCGGACGGCGAACGAGTTGCTGGTGGGGAGTGCGCGTTCCTCTTTCATATCGCCCGGCGCGAGTTCACGACCCTGACGAGGCTGCCAACACGTGAGCGGCGTCGTCACCTGCGCGCTTGGGCAGCTTACCATGGGGCAAAGCGTCACCGTCAGCATTGTTTCGCGGCCAACCGGACCCCGTCCCATAGTGGCGTGCCCTGCCGGGGAGATCAGCAACACCGCTGTCGTCTCAGCCGCCGAGCTCGACCCCAACCCTGACAACAACACCGCCACCGAGGTCACAACGGTGCTGGGTCTGACTGTCATCGATGTCACCTTGACGGGCTGCAACCCGTGCAGCGTGGGCGACACCTTTTCTGCCCAGATCTCGGTTGACAACCGCTCCGCGAGGGCCGTGGAAATGAAGCTCGGCCAACTGCAACCGGACGGCAGCATGTCAAGCATCGGGGATCCGCATCGCGAGGTGCCCGGGGGCTCCACCTTCGTCCAGCAATTTATGGAGACGATACCTGCTGGTCGCAGCCCCGGTACGTGGCACATCTGTGGACGCCTGCTGGGAGTGCAGCTTGGAGACACGCAGGCGGTTAGCTGTCAGCCGTTTACCATCAACTGAGCTGAACGCTCGAGCTCCCGGGCTAGCACCTCGCTGTCGCGTTCCGTGCAAAAAAGGCGACCCATGTTAACTGGACAGAATGAATAGGATTCTTTCGGCAGTGCCTTACGGCAGAGCGCTCGGGATTACCGAGACCCTGCACTGCCGAAAGAAGTGATTGAACGAAACCGCAGCACACTCTATGGGGATTGCTTTGGCCGGCGCTGTGTTCAGGACGCGCTGACCATCAACCAGGTGGCGGCCGGCCGCAAGAACCGCTTGCTGATCGAGATTTGCGGGACGCGGCGCGGGCTGGCCTGGGACGGACCACCTGCATCATGAGCATGACTTCCAGACTGGCGGCTCCCCCTCCGGCCAGAAGGCTGGACGGGCCCATCGCGGCGCTTCAAGCGGCGCGGCCGGGCAGGATCCGGTCGGCCAGCTCTCCCAGGCTCGAGACCACCAGGTCCGGCGGATGCTGGACGAAGGTTTCCGGTTGGAAGCCGTAGGAGACGCCGCAAGCCCAGGCGCCGGCGTGGCGGGCCGTCTCGACATCGACGCCGCTGTCGCCGACCACCAGGGTCTGGTCCGGCCGGGCCCCGCTCTCGGTCATCACGGCGCGCAGGCCCACCGGATCGGGCTTCTTGGTCGGGAAGCTGTTGCCGCCGTAAATGCGCTGGAAGCGATCCTCAACCCCCAGGCCGCGAATCACGTCGCGGCTGAAGCGCACCGGCTTGTTGGTCAGCACGGCCATGGCGACGCCGGCGGCGTGAAAGCGGTCCAGCGCCTCGGCCACTCCTTGGTACAGGCGCGTGTGGTCGAGCATGTGCTGGCGGTAGTAAGCAAGGAAGAAGGCCAAGGAGCGCTCGACCTGCTCGGGGCTGGCCGACTCGTCCAGGGCGCGGCGGATCAGGGTGGGGGCGCCGTCGCCGACGTAAGAAAAGATGGTCTGGTCGGCGAGCGGCGGAAGGCCGGCGTCGGCGCGGGTGGCGTTGACCGCCAGCGCCAGGTCCAGCTTGGAATCGATCAGGGTGCCGTCCAGGTCGAAGACCAGGAGCTCGATCCGCATTTTCTAGCAGTGTAGCTTAACCGGGTTGAGCCGGGCTCCATACTTTGTCATGAAAAGTACTTGACAACTCAGTGTGAGCAGGCTATCCTGACTCTATGGCTGGTCTGCACGCGGCTATCATCATGGACGGCAGCGGGAGGTGGGCGACGGCCCGCGGAGGGCCGCGCTCGGCCGGGCATCGCGCCGGGGCACGCGCCGCCCGCCGGGCCATCGGAGCCGCGCCGGGATTGGGGGTGGACCGCCTGACCCTATACGCGTTTTCGGCGGACAACTGGGGGCGGCCGCCGGAAGAGACGGAGCACCTGATGGAGGTGTTCCGCCAGTTCTTTCAATCCGAGACGGAGGGCTGGCGGCGCAGCGGGGTGCGGCTGGAAGTGATTGGCCGGCGGGACCGGCTGCCGCCGGCGCTGCGCGGAGCGATCGAAGCCGCCGAACGGGCCACGGCCGGGGGCGGCGGGATCGAGCTGCGGCTGGCCATCGATTATTCGGCGCGCGACGCGATCCTCGAGGCGGCGCGCGGGCGGTCCCGACTGGTCCCCGACGTCGATCTGCTCGTTCGCACCGGCGGCGAGCAGAGGCTCAGCGACTTTCTGCTGTGGGAATGCGCCTATGCCGAGCTGGTGTTTACCCGGCGAATGTGGCCGGACTTCGGCGCAGAGGATTTTCGGCGAGCCGTCGAGGAGTTTCACCGGCGGGAGCGGCGTTTCGGGGTTCTCCCGGCGGCTACCGCTGTGATGCACGCGCGGATCAGTGCAGATCCACCCGCTCCCCCCGCGGCCGCGCCTTGAATTCCCGCGCCAGCTCGACCAGCGCCGCCACCACGGCTTCGAAAATGACCTTCCCTTTCTCGGCCGTGGCCAGGGTGGGATCGCCCACCACCCCGCTGCGGCTGAACCGCGTCCAATGATCCATGTAGAGCACCGGAGGACCCTGCATCAGGTCCAGCCAGATGAACTTCGAAGGCGGCAGGTTCATGTCCTTCTCTGCCTTCTCCATCTGAACCCGGGCCGCCTCCAGGTGGAGATAAACCGAGGTCTCCAGCTCACAGGCGTGAGCCATGCCTCCGGGAACCGCCGACTCCCGAACGCGCTGGATGACCCGCGCCGCCAGGCTGGGCCAAAGGAAGCAGCCGCACATGGCCTCCGTCTCGAGGATGGTGCGCCGCGCCGCTAGATCGAGAATGGGCATGTTGGACCCGTGCCCGTCAGCGATCAGAATGTGCCGGAACCCGTGCCGCGCCACGCTCTTGGTGACGTCCACGACGAAGTGCAACAGATGCTCCATCCCGATGTCGATGGTCCCCGGGAAGTCCATGTGGTGGGTCTCGAAGCCGTAGGGGATCTGGGGCAGCAGCAGAATCTCGCCCGGCGCCGCCTGGGCCGCCGCCTCGCAGATCGACCAGATCAGGAAGTTGTCGGTGTCCAGCGGCAGATGCCGTCCATGATCCTCGACCGAGCCGATCGGCAGAATTACCACCGGCCGGGTCTTGGCCGCCTCCCGGAGCTCCGGCCAGGTGTAGTGTTGGTAGAGATACGCTTTGCGTTGCATGCATCTTATGTAGCGAAAAGCGGGACGAAAGGCAAAGGCCCCTTACAGCCCTTGGTATACTGGTTGCCGGATTCATCCACTCAAGGGGGAACGTATTTGCGGGGTAAGAATCATCTGTATTGTATAGGGGAGGGCGGCGCGCGGCCGTAGCTCATGCGGTTGGGTTTGAACTTCGGATACTGGGGCTCGGGGCCGGCGGATAATGTCGCGCTGGCCCAGGAGGCGGAGCGGCTGGGCTACGACTCCCTCTGGACAGCCGAGGCCTACGGGTCCGACGCAGTGACCACCCTGACCTGGCTCGCCGCGCGCACGGGGCGAATCCGCGTGGGAACAGCCATCCTGCAAATGACGGCGCGCGCCCCGGCCATGACGGCCATGACCGCCGCCACCCTGGATCTGCTGACCGGCGGGCGGCTCCTGCTGGGGCTGGGCGCCTCCGGTCCGCAAGTGGTGGAGGGCTGGCACGGCGTGCCTTATGGCAAGCCGCTCGGGCGCGCGCGCGAATACGTCGGGATCGTCCGCGACATCCTGCGCCGGGAAAAGCCGCTCGAGCATCGCGGCGAGCACTATCAGATTCCGGCGCGCGACGGCACCGGGTTGGGCAAGCCCCTCAAACTGATCCTGCACCCGCTGCGCCCGCGCGTGCCGATTTATCTGGCGGCCATCGGTCCGAAGAACGTGGCGCTGGCCGCCGAGATCGCCGACGGGTGGCTGCCCATCTTTTTCTCGCCGCGACGGATGAGCGTGTATCGGGAGTCGCTCGAGGAAGGGTTCGCCCGGGCCGGCGAGGGCCAGGACCGCGCTGGCTTCGACATCGCTCCCACGGTGACGGTCGCGCTCGGACCGGACGTCCAGGTCTGCCGCGACGCGGTCAAGCCGCACCTGGCGCTTTACATCGGCGGCATGGGGGCGCGCGAGCGCAACTTCTATTACAGCTTGGCCTGCCGCTACGGCTATGAAGAGGCCGCCGGCAAGATTCAGGCCTTGTTCCTGGGGGGAAAGCGCGCCGAGGCCGCCGCGGCGGTCCCCGACGAGCTGGTGGACGAAGTGGCCCTGTGCGGGCCGCGGGAAAGGATCGCCGACCGGCTGGGCGCCTGGCGCGATTGCGGCGCCACGACGTTGATCTGCGCGACATCCAGCCTGCAGGCGGTGCGTGTCATGGCCGAGCTGGCGGGGAGCGTCTCGTGATCCAGGTCGGCGAACCGGCCCCGGAGTTCTCTCTATACAAGCCGCAGGGGCGTCCGACGCTGGTGGTGTTCCTGGAGACCGATTGTCCGACTTGCCGGCTGACCATCCCCTATCTGAACCGGCTGGCACAGGATTCCGGACAGGTGATCGGCGTGTCGCAGGATTCGGAGGGCGCCACGCGAGAAATGCTGGCGGGGCTGTCGGTCGTTTTCCCGGTAGCGGTGGACCTTGATCTGAGCTTGTCTCGCGCCTACGATCCGGAGGCGGTGCCGGCGATGATTCTGGTGGACGGCGAGGGGCGCGTCCGGCGCGCGCAGATCGGTTTCGACAAGGAGGAGCTGAACGCGATCGCGCTCGAAATGGGCCTGGGACCGGTGGCCGGCGCCTACGATGGGGCGCCGCCGAGCAAGCCCGGTTGTGTCTCGCGGCACCGGGAGCCGGCCGCGGCGGGCGAGCCGGCGCCCGAATGTGCTACCACAAGTGTCCCGCTGGACCGCCCGCGAGGCGCCCGCGCGAGCCGCGTCGTGCTGGCCGAGGACGCGGATCCATACGAGTACTGCCAGAGGGCCTTTGCCGATCCGCTGCCGGTGGTCCCGCCGACGGTCGAGCGGGTGGAGCGCCTGCTTCGCGCGGCGGCGCTGGATCCCCAAGAGGTGATCGGGCGGATCCCGCCCTGTTACGGCGAGGCCACGGTCGAGAAGATCGCCGCCAACGCGGTGATGGCCGGCTGCGCGCCGGAGATGATGCGGGTGCTGATTCCCCTGGTCCGGGCCGTCTGTGACGAGCGCTTCAACGCCCACGGCGTCCAGGCTACGACCCACTTCGCCGCTCCTCTGATCGTGGTGAGCGGGCCGGTCCGGGCAGAGCTGGGGTTCGCCTCGGGCCAGAACGTCTTCAGCAACGTAGCGCGGGCCAACAGCACCCTGGGCCGGGCGCTGCAATTGATCCTGCTCAACCTGGGGGGCGCGCGGCCCGACGGAATCGACATGTCGACACTCGGCAACCCGGGCAAGTTCTCCTACTGCATCGCGGAGAACGAGGAGGAGAGCCCCTGGGAGCCCCTGCACGTGGAGCGCGGATTCCAGCGCGAGCAGAGCGCGGTGACCCTGTTCGCCGCCGAGCCGCCGCGCGGGGTGAGCGAGCACAGCGCCCGCTCCGGCCGGGGAGTGTTGCGCACCATCACGCGCGCGCTGGCCACCGTGTTCAGCTACCGGGTTTGCATGGGCTGGGAGGCCATGGTCATCCTCTGCCCCGAGCACGCCCGAACCCTGGAGCGTGACGGGGTCAGCAAGCAGGAGGCTCGCGAGTTCCTCTTCGCTTACACCGGCATCCCGGTTCGGTACTACCAGGGTGAACCGGGGGAGGGCCTCCAGAACGCGCATCAGTATCGCGAGATTATTATTGATGGCCAGCCCTGCTTTCAGAAGTTCCGCGGGCCGGAGGCCATCCAGCTTGTGGTGGCCGGCGGCCGCGCCGGAAAGTTCTCCGCCGTGCTGGGCAGTTGGGCCTCCGGGCCGCGTGGATCCCAAATGGTCACCTACCTGGTTTGACCTGGATGGAAGTGATGCTGCTCACAGTGGGAAGACGCCTGGGACCGTACGAAATCCTCGCGCCGCTCGGCGCCGGCGGCATGGGTGAAGTCTACCGGGCCCGCGACACCCGTCTGGGCCGCGAGGTGGCGCTCAAGGTGCTGGGGCCTCGATTCTCCTCCCGTCCGGAAGCGCGCCAGCGCTTCGAGCGTGAAGCGCGGGCCATCGCGGCCCTGAACCATCCCCACATCTGTCAACTGCACGACATCGGCCGCCAGGACCAGACCGACTACCTGGTGATGGAGCTGCTGGAGGGCGAGCCGCTTTCGGCGCGACTGCGCAAGGGCGCCTTGCCGCCGGTACAGGCCCTCCAGCTCGCCACGCAGATCGCCGACGCGCTGGATCAGGCGCACCGGAAAGGCGTTATCCACCGCGACCTCAAGCCCGGCAACATCATGATGACCCCCACGGGCGCGAAGCTGCTCGACTTCGGATTGGCCAAGACCGTTCCGATTGCGGCTGGCGTGGAAGGATCCGCGGGGGCCGAGACGGCCACCGCGCTCAGCGGAGAGGGCCAGATCGCCGGCACGCTGCAGTACATGGCGCCCGAGCAGCTTCAGGGCAAGGACGCCGATCCCCGCACGGACATCTTCGCCCTGGGGGCCGTGTTGTACGAAACCGCCACCGGCCAGAGGGCTTTCCAGGCCGCTGACAGCGCCAGCCTGATCGCGGCCATTCTGGAGCGCGAGCCGGCGCCCATGGCCAGCTTGCAGCCACTGGCGCCGCCCCAGCTCGAGCGCCTGATTCGCGTCTGCCTCGCCAAGGATCCGAACCAGCGCTGGCAGAGCGTCCACGACTTGCTGCCGCAGTTGCGCTGGATCGCCGAGGGACCCACGGACGCTCCCACGGAGGCGCCGGCGCCGCCCGCCCCGCGCCGCGCGGCACGCGCCTGGGTAGTGGCCGCGGCCGTCTCCTTGCTCGGCTTGCTTGCGCTGGCCTGGGTTCACTTCCGGGAACAACCCGCGCTGCCGGAAATGATCCGGTTCTCCTTCCCCGCCCTCTTGGGCGGGCCGCTCGGCAGCGAGATCCCTTCGGTATCTCCCGATGGGCGCCGCGTCTGCTTCTGGTCCAAGGACGCCAGCGGGAGAGAACTGCTTTGGATCCGCTCACTCGACTCGGACGCGGCACGGCCGCTGGAGGGAACCGAGGGCGCCGGCTATCACTTCTGGTCTCCGGACGGCCAGTCCGTCGTCTTCTTTGCCGAACAGAAGATGAAGAGAATCAGCCTGGCCGGCGGGCCCGCTCAGTCCGTGGTGAGCGTACCCGGCTCTGGCCTGGTGTTGGGCGGCGATGGGAACCCCGCCGGCGACATTCTGCTGGCGCACCACAACCGCGAGCCGTTGTATCGCCTCCGGAGTTCCGGCGGCGCGGTACAGAGATTTAGCACACTCAGCGCTGATCGCAAGGAGAATTCCCATCGCTGGCCGCATTTTCTGTCGGCTTCGCGCTTTCTGTATACGGCGCGCAGCTCGGCGCCGGAGCATGCCGCTGTCTACCTGGCCGCTCTCGACGCTCCCGGCGGAAAAAAGCTGGCGCAGGCGCAATCCAACGCTGCGTATGCCCCCTGGTCGGACGGCGCCGGGGGCTACCTGCTGTACGTGCGAGACGGCAACCTGCTGGCCCACCCCTTTGACGCCGACCGCCAGGCGCTGGCCGGAGAGCCGGCGACGGTGGCCGAGCACGTCTATAATGTGGCGCCCAGCTCGTTCGCGGCATTCTCGGTCTCCCGGGATGGCCGCACGCTCGCCTACCGCACAGCCCGCACACCCAGCAGCCAGCTCTCCTGGTATGACGGCGCTGGCAGGCGACTGGGAATTATCGGTCCGCCCGGCCAGTACAGCCAGCCGCGCTTGTCCAGGGACGGCCGCCGGGTAGCGCTCACCCAGCCGGATCCGCGGGGCGGGAACCGCGACGTCTGGATCCTGGAGCTATCCAACGAGCTGCTCTCCCGTCTGACCCGGCATCCAGCCAATGACTGGCACCCGGTGTGGTCGCCCGACGGCAGACGCATTGCCTTCGATTCGGACCGGGCAGGGTTGAACGGCGTGTACATGCGCTCCTCGACGGGCGAATCCGACGAGGAGCTGGTTTTTGCCGCCCCCAATGAGCTTGCCACACCGCACGACTGGTCCTCTGACGGACGCTGGGTGCTGATCGACTCAAAACCCGGGAAGTGGCCCGAGGGCGGCCTGGAGCTGCTCCCTTTGGCTGGCGACCGAAAGCCTGTGCCGCTGGTGCGAACCGAGTTCCTGGAGACCCAAGGCGCCTTCTCGCCCGATGGCCGCTTCTTCGCCTACACCTCCGACGAGTCCGGGCGCTTCGAGGTATACGTGCGCGCCATGCCGGGCGGCCGGCCCGGGACCTGGCGGGTGTCTTCGGCAGGCGGTGTAGAGCCGGTGTGGCGGCGGGATGGGCGGGAACTGTTCTACGTCGCGCCGGATAAAATGCTCATGGCCGTGCCAGTCCCCGGCAAGGAAACTTTGGAGCCCGGACGGCCGCGCCCGTTGTTTCGAAGCTGCGGGTACAGCTTCGCTCAACCGCTGAGCCGTACCTATGACCTCGCGCCCGATGGACGCTTCCTGCTCAACTGCCTGGTGGAGGAGACGGCCTCCGCTCCCGTGACCGTGGTGGTCAATTGGCAGGCGGCTTTGAAACGATAGGAGAGGAGTTTCCATGCCCACGACTTTGGTCAATCCACTGAACGAGACCCCGGTCGCCGCCGCTCCGGCCCCGCGCCGCCTGGACTCGCTGGCCGGCAAGACGGTCGGCCTGCTCGACATCAGCAAGCCGGGAGGTTCGGTATTTCTCGATCGCCTGGAGGAGCTGCTGCGGGAGCGCGCCGGAGTCGCCCGCCTGCTGCGCCAGACCAAGCCGACCTTCACGCGTCCGGCGCCGGAGGCGATCCTCGCCGAGCTGCGCGGCGCCGACGCCGTGATCGAAGCGCTCGCCGATTGAGGGTCCTGCACGACGTGCAGTCTGCACGATTCGATCCGCTTGGAGAATCTGGGGATTCCCGCCGTGGCCGTGGCCACGTCGGAGTTCCGCCAGCCCGCGCGCGCGCAGGCCGCCGCCCTGGGCCGTTCCGATTATGAGGCCGTCTATGTGGCGCATCCGATTCAGGACCAGACCCGGGAGGAGATCGCCGCCCGCGCCGACGCGGCGCTGGAAGAAATCGTGGCGCGGCTGACTGGTATTAATATTAATCCGCCCCGTAGCTGATTTCCAGCCGGCGGATCTGCCGGCAGGCCAGCATCATTACCACCACAGTTAAGGCCAGAAGTCCGGGCACGGCAATCCACGCCGGGGTGGGCTCGGTCAGGAACGCAAAAGGACCCGGGGTGAACGGCACCGGACACAGAGACAGCAGGTAGTGCAGGACGCTGATCTTCTTCAGCGCGGGAGGCAGGAAGACGTTGAGCCCCTCCCACCCCAGTATGACCGCGGCCGGCACGATCGGATTGCGGAACAGCAGTCCCATGGCCAGGAACACGGCGCCGTAGCCCATACAGGCCAGCACGGTGACGCCCAGGTAGGCGGCGAGCTGGCCGGCGCCCGGACCGTCCCAGAGAAAGTTCTGGCCGGAAGGGCCATAGGGGACGTAGAGCAGAAGGAAGGAGAGCCCGGCCCCGGCGCTGAACATGGCCACGGTGGCCACCAATCCGGACAGGTACTTGCCTATTACCAGGATCTCTCGCCGCAGCGGGGCCAGGAGATAGTAGTGAAGAGTCTTCTCCATGACGTCGCCGCGAAAGAGGCTGCTGAAGACCGCCACGCAGCCGAAGAAGACGGCCAGGCGAAGGAAGAACAACTGGAACATGCCGGCGTAGACGTTGGCGGCGAAGCCCATCTCCCCGGCCTGCCGGGCCGGTAGGGGCAGGATGGCCCGCGCGCCGAACAGCAGCACCGGGGCCAGGGCCAGGAAGTACATGGGGATGGCGCGCAATCCCCAGAAGTTCTTTCGCAGCTCCAGGCGCAGGATGGTCAGGATCTGGCGGCCCCAGAGTGGCCAGCGCTGGTCCATCAGATTCCTCCTCCGCTGGGGCCGATCAGGTACTCGTAGACGGAGCGCACATTGTCGTCAGCCGGGGCGACGGCTTCCACGTCCAGGCCGCCCTCGGTCACCAGCCGGTTCAGCAGCAGGTAGAAGGCTTCGGCGTTGCGGGTTCTCACCAGCAGTCCCTGCCCGTCCTCGTGGATCTTGACCTCGACGGCGTGATTCTGCTCGAAGACCCGCGCCGCCAGCCGCTCCGGATGGGTGCAGCGCACCAAAATCTGCAGGGGATGATCGGGCACCTCCTCGCGAACGCCGTGGATATCGCCCTCCGCCACCACGTAACCGTTGTTGATCAGGACCACGCGGTCCGAAATGGCGTCGACCTCGTGCAGGATGTGGCTGGAAATGATGACGTGGCGGCCTGCGGCGGCCTGCTCGCGGAACAGCGCGATGGCCTCGGCCCGGGCCATCGGGTCCAGGCCGTTCAACGGCTCGTCCAGCACCAGCACGGACGGTCCGTGGCTGATCGACTGGGCCAGCTTGACCCTTTGGCGCATGCCCTTGCTGTATGCGGCGACTTTCTGGTGAGCGGCATCCACTAACTGGACGCGCTCCAGGCCCGTCCAGGCGAGCCGCTCGGCCTGCTCGGAACCGTAGCCATGGAGGCGCAGAGACGTCTCCAAGAACTCGAACCCGGTTAGTCCCCGGGGGAACGCGTCATACTGGGTGCAATACCCGACCTTGCGAAACAGCGCTTCCGGCTCGGCCGTCGACAGGCCGAGGATCCGGACAGTTCCCTGAGTCGGCTGCAACAGTCCGGTCATCAGGTTCATCAGCGTCGTCTTGCCGGAGCCGTTGGGACCCACCAGGCTGGTGATCCCGGGCGGGATGGTGAGATTCACGCCGTTGACGCCCAGAACCTCGCCGTAGAACTTGGAGACGTCCTCGAGGAGGATGTCGCTCACCGCGCCACCTCGTAGGCCCGCACCCGCCGGGCCAGCAGGGAAATGCATCCGGCGCAGATGCCCAGCAGGGCCGACCAGGCGCTGGTGATCGGCACTTTGGCCTGCAAGGGAACCCCGAAGAGCCAGGCCCAGACCGTCTTGATCAGCTCGCCTATGTTGATGACATAGCCCAGGTCGGTTTCGAAGATGCTGTTGATGGCCTCCCCGAATCCGGCGGTGACGAAGAAGACCCCCATCAGCAGAGCGCCGGCAGCCAGCTTCCATTTCACCCAGGCCGACAGCGCCAGGCTCAGCAGCGAAATGACCAGGATCCAGATCCAGGAGCCGAGCAGGATAGCGGGTCCGATCCGCCAGTATTCGGAGAACCACTCCGCCCTGGCCAGGCTCCATTGCAGCAGGAAGAGCAGCAGGCAGGGAATCCAGGTGACCAGGGACAGCAGACCCGCCAGCACCGACATCTTGCCCAAAACGTACTCGGCCCGGGAGAAGGGACGGCACAGGTACAACGGGAGCCCGTTATTGGCCAGATCGGCCGAGATCAAGCCCGGTCCCACGAAGACGGTCAGCAGGAAGGCGAACGTCCCCTGCGCGGTCAGCACGACCAGGAAGAACTCGGTATTTATCAGCACTAGCTGCAGGGCCGACAGGTTCAGGAAATCCAGCGCCCGCAGGTTGTGGTGCAGATAGATGATCACCGCCGCGCCCAGCGGCCAGAGAAAGCAGGCCACGAAAAATGCGGTCAACAGCTTCGAGCTGAAGACGCGCTGCCAGGCGTATCGCGGCAGGATCAGAAACCGGGACCAGGTGGGGGTCAGGTCCCCGGTGTAGGGCCGGTAGGTGTTTCGAAAGACGGACATGGCTCAGCCAGCCTCGCTCTCCTCCATCGCCCGGAGGAAGATGTCCTCGAGCGAGTCCCGGCGGTAACTGAGGCGGCGGATCTGCACCTGCTGCTCGGCCGCGTGGCGGTAGAGGTCCCTGATCTCCAGGCTCTCGGGCAGGACCACCTTCAGCCGCCGTCCGCTCAGGGCGCACTCGCAGCCCATCTTCTCGACCGCCTCGACGAACGAGCCGTTGCCCCCGTAGATCTCCAGCTCCAGAAACTTCTTGTTGGCGCGTCTCTCCTCCTCCAGGTTCGAGTAGTGGACGATGCGGCCGCCTTTCAGAATGAGGACCTCCTCGCAGCACTCCTCGACGTCCCGCAGCAGATGGGAGGAAAGGATCAGGCGCAGGTCGCCGTTATCGCGGATATCGCGAATCAACTGCAGCATGCGCTGGCGAGCCGGGGGGTCCAGACCATTGGTGGGCTCGTCGAGAAACAGCAGCTTCGGGCCGTGCACGATGGCCTGGGCCAGCTTGGCGAGCTGCTTCATGCCCAGGGAATAAGTTTCCACGGCCCGGTAGCGGGCCTCCCCGAGCCCGACGTTGAAAAGGGCTTCGTGGGCGCGCTCCAGGGCGTCTCGGGGAGCGAGGCCGGAAAGCTCGGCCATTAGGCGGACCATGCGGATGGCGCTCATGCCGGCGATGTAGCAGTCGTTCTCCGGCATGTAGCCGACCAGGCCGCGAATCTGCTTGATCTCTCGGCGGATGTCGTGTCCGAAGACGCGGGCGGTTCCCTGGAAGGGCGGATGGAAGCCGAGCAGGGCGTGGATCAGGGTCGTCTTGCCGGCGCCGTTCGGTCCCAGCAGGCCGATGGCGCGGCCGGAGAGTGAGGCGCGCAATCCCTTCAGGATGGGCCGCTCTCCGAAGCGAACCTCCAGGCCGTCCAGCTCGATGACCGATTCAGGCATTCTTACCAGAACCGCTCCCTCACGGTCGCGGCTCAGAAACCGGCGTCACTTGCCGCCGCCCAACGCTCCGCCCAGAACCTGGCGCAAGCCCCCCGGGCCGACCAACGCCGCCAAGTTGCTCAAGCTCAGGCCGCCGGAGTCGGCGTTAGCCAGCACGATCCGGTCTTCGCCGGCATAGGCATAGAGCAGCGTCGGCTTCAGCACGCCGGTCAAGGCCTGCTGCTGGTCGCGGTTCAGGCTGCCGCCCGCTTTCTCGGCTAGGGCGCCCAATACCGGCGCCAGGTTCAGGTAGGTGAAGGCCGAGAAGTTGGGCTGCCCGTCCTGAGGCAGCAACGAGACGAAGCCGGCCGAGCGGGCCAGCTCATAGCCCGTCTCCCGATATTGTAGCGCCCGCAGAAGCAGGGCCTGACTGGGAGCAGCCACCCAGTAGCCGTTGGCGAAGACATAGTGCATGGCGAAACTCTCATCCGGCGACGTCAGCTTGTAGAAGATCTGCTCGACCACCGGGCTGAGACCGCGGCGCGAGCGAACCTGGTCGCGGTCCAGGCGCATCGGCTGGCGGCCCCTCTTGGCCGCCTCCTGATTGGCCCGATCGACGAGCCGCTCCAACGTCTGCTGGAACCGCGCCGGGTCGTACACTTCGAGCACCACCTTCCACGACGGGGTGGGGATCGCCGGGCCGTCCACCGCAAAGACGAATTCACCTCCCAGAGGGGCGGCCAGATCGGATCGCACCGAAACACCCAGCTCCGATTCGAGCTGCGCCAGCTCCTTCCAGACCACCTGCAGCGATTCCAGCAACTGGAAGAGGTCCTCGACCATCAGCGACGGGCTCTTGACCACGAAGGCGGCGACGAAATTGGCCTCTGGGGAGATGAACTGCAGCGCCCCCATGGGGGCCGGCGGCGCCAGCCAGGAGGCCACGCTGCGGCGCGGCTGGCTGAAGGCCAGCACCGCGCGGTTCTCGGTCTTGTCGCCGCTGCCTTTCCGCTCGATCACCAAGTGCTTCACATCCAGCAGTCCCGTCCGCCGCATCGCCTGCTGCCGGCGCTCGTCCCCGGCTTCGACCGTGAGGGAGCCGATGATCCGTTCCAGATCCGCGCAGAAAAGCCAGTCCGCGCCTTCCCGGTAAGACTCGGCGATTCGGGAGTGGAACGGCGTGGGGGAAAAGCCGCCCGCCGCCGCCGAGGCCTGTCTGGCTACCACCCGCTGCAGGGCCGTCAGGTCCGGCGAGACCGCCAGCAGGTCGTTGCGGACCAGCACAAAGACCGCCCCCTGGCTGTTTCCCTCGGTTTCCACGGCCGTGGCGGTCTCGTTCAACAGGCGGAGGGCCTGCCCGTCGCCGGAACTGCTCAGCCGCGCCATCTCCTGCTCCACGAACGATCGCAATCCGGACCGCCTTACCTCAGCCAGGAACACAGGCTCCCGCGGCTCGCCCCGCGCATCCGCGGGCACGGCCACGACGATCTCGTCCCCCAGGTGATCTCCAAAGGCCCGGATTCTCTCCAGGATCTCCTCCAGGCCCGGCCCTCCCCGGGAGGGCTCCGCGTGCTGCCGCCACCATTGACGGAGTACGGGGTTCTCCTCGATTCGTTCCCGGAAAAGGCGGTGCGCCTCGGCCAGGGTAGCGCTGAGGTTGGGGAAGGCCGCATACAGGACGGTGGATTCCGGGACCAGCTCCAGCAGCCGCGTCGAGTATCGCAAGCCGGGACGCCGGAAGGCAGCCAACTTCTTTTCGACGTCGGCGATGGCGGCCAGCAGGGCCAGGTGCGCCTCCACATCGCGGCTCCAGCTAATCTCGTCGCGCACCGGGACCCGCGCCAGGCTGGAATGGGTCGAGAACTGGTCACCGGCCTGGAGCATCTGGTTCTCCCGACCTTGGGCGACTTCGACCTGCCCCTCGAGGACCGAGACCCGCGAGCCCTTCGTACCGCGGTTGACGGCGAAGGTGGTCCCGGTTACCGACACCAGGCAGTCGTCGGTCGCCACCCGAAGATGGCCGGCGCGGCGCTTGGCGGCCTGCACGATGACGCTGCCGCGAGCGAGATGGAGCCGCGTTTCCTTCCTCTTGGCGATCACCGAGAACTCGGAACGCTCTCGCAGTTCCACCAGCGAGCCGTCCAGGAGCCGGAGCACGGCGCGGGACCCGCGGGCGGTGCGGATCGCCTCCTTCTCCCCCACCGGGTCGCCGGAAGCCAGCGGCGTCACCCGGCCGTCGATCACCCGGTAGAGTGCTCCATCGGCAAGCTGGAC
>Ga0247727_10011523_pt1 | contig 15409 bp, 8 predicted proteins | sample WisWelCaveWW1625_FD_202498 | JGI IMG/M metagenome (GOLD analysis project Ga0247727, IMG submission 202498) | Biofilm microbial communities from Wishing Well Cave, Virginia, United States - WW16-25 | ecosystem: Environmental > Aquatic > Deep subsurface > Groundwater > Cave microbial mat | place... | reverse complement strand
CTCGATCTCGAAGAACACCGAGCCGCTTCCCAACAGCTCGCCTCGGTACACGAGAAGGCGTCCGCGATTGGGGAACGCCGAAGCGGCCTGGCTGAGCTCGTGCTGCATGCGAACGGCGTGCAGCCACCTCGGATGCGCCTCCGAGAAGAACGCCTCGCTGTCGCCTTCCCTGAGCGCGGTCCACGGAAGTTCGTCATTGGCGGTGCTGTCGTCGTACCAGCGCATCGCAAAGCTCATGTGGACGAGATCGCGAGCGCTCGGGAACTCGAGGCTCTTCTTGTCGGTCAGGAGAAACTCGGCCCATGGGATCAGCGAGCGACATTCGGGCACGGCACCCGGATTCCAGACGCCGTCATGGATCAGCTTTGGCTCCAGCTCGATCGCCATCCTCTGGGTGAACAACGAAGCGTGGTCGCAGCGAAATCGGTGCAGGTGCTCGACGGCCGCCGTGCACGCCTCCAACGTCGGCCGGCCCGAGATCTGGCTCCAGTCGCTCTCGTGATCGCTGGCCATCGACTCGGCGATCCTGCGGATCTCGAGGTCAAGCGCGTGCATGACCCGATCCACCCGCGAGAGGCGTTGCGGCTCACGTTCGTTGTCGATGGAGAGCTCGATCCACTCCTGCGCGAGGGTCGCGAAGTCTTCCCGGAGCGCTCGCGCATCCGCGAGCCGCGCGGAAGCCTCCTCGAAGTCGCTGGCGCGATCCGGGTCCTGGACGGACCGCCGGCGCAGACTCTTCAGCGCGGATGCGCTCGAGGTCAGGGATTCGAGGAACTCCTTTCCGGGCAGCGCACGCTTCAGGAAGACCTCCTCGCCGGACAGCTCGTCGAGCCGCTTGTGCGCCTCGTCGCCCAGGCCCTCCTCCAGGCGCAGGAGGATCGCATCCATTCCCTGAGCTGCACGGAAGACAGGGTCAAGGCGCGCCTCCTGCCCCTTGATCTTCTGCTGCAGGTCGTCGATGAGACGCTGCTTCTCGGTTCGATCCTCGTCCAGCATCGCGACCTGCTTCTTCAGCTCATGACTCTCCTTCTTGGCCTCCTCTCTCTCCGTCCGTGCCGATTCACCCTCGCGCTCCAGGCGAGCTACCTTCTCCGTGAGATTGTCCTCCTGTGACTCGCGGGCGACGGATTCGATCTTCTTGCCTTGTCGAGAATCTCGAAGTTCCGCGTTCTCCTGGACGAGGTCCTGGTTCCTGCCGAGGAGAGTCTGGCTCTCGCCGAGCAACTTGATCCGTTCCTCGTTCAGCTTGACCGACATCGCGACACCACCGGCCGTGGTGATGAACAGCAGCGCCATCAACCCCGACGCCCACGCCGGCAGCACTCGGGGGGCCTTGTAGGCCTTCGACTGCTCGATCGCGTCGATGAACTCCGAGGCGCTCTGAAAACGGTCCTCGCGCTTCTTCTCGAGGACGCGCCGCAGGATCTTCTGCACGGGTTTCGAGAGCTGGTCGAGCTCCTCGATCAGGGGCCTCACGTCGGTCTCGATGACCGAGGTGATGATCTTCTCGACGGTCTTGCCGTGGAACGGCCGGGTGCCGGAGATCATCTCGTACAGGATCACTCCGACGGCGAACAGGTCCGAGCGTGCGTCGAGCTTCTGGCCCTGCGCCTGCTCCGGGGACATGTACATCGGCGTGCCGGCGATTCCCTTTCCTCCGACCTCCTGCGCCAGTCCGGCGAGGCCGAAGTCGAGCAGGCGCACGCCGACGCCGTACGGATTGTCCTCGGTCTTGGGCACGCGCGCGGCGAGCATGACGTTCTCGGGCTTGACGTCGCGGTGGATCAATCCCTTCTCGTGACCGCTCTGCAGCCCGAGCAGCGCCTGGCGCGCGATCTCGAGGGCATGACGCTCGTGGAGCGAGTTCTCGCGCTTGAGCAGCCCGCGAAGGCTCTCGCCGCGGACGTAATCCATCGTGAGGTAGAGGAGACCTTCCTCGGTCTTGCCGGTGTCCCGCACCTGGTTGACGTACTCGCTGACGAAGGCCTGGGCGGAACGGATCTCCTGCAGGAACAGCTCCCGGAACTTCTGTTGCAGGGAAAGCCTGGAATTGATGATCTTGAGCGCGAGCTGGCGGTCGGGGATCTGATGATCACGGACGAAATACACCTCGCCCATCGCGCCCGCGCCCAGCTTCATCAGGGGCTCGAAGCGCTGGCCGATCAGTCGCCGTGGCAGGCGGCCCTCGGTGGCGCGTGCCTCGGCCTCGTCGAACAGCGTCGTGATGCCTTTCTTCTGGTCGAACTCGAGATCGGCGGTCGGAGCCTGGGGCCCGATCCCTTCCTCCTCCTCGGGAAGAGTGACCTGAGTGGTCAGCACCGGCGTCTGAGGATCCCCGCCGCCCGTCGCCGGGTCACGCTGCACACGCGCAGCAGCCGGCCGATCGTCCGGCTGCGTGGATGACTCCTTGCCTTGATTCATCGTTGGTCTCCGCGGTCGCTTACGAGGTGATTCGAGGCCTCGGTCCTGCAGGTCCCGGACAGAGTAAGACCCAAAGGTTCACTGTCCGTAACAGAGCTCGAGGAAAGTGATCGGTCGAGCCTCCGGTGGATTCTCAAGCACCATCATGTACAGACGTTGATACTCATCCTGGGGCAGGGATTCCCCGTCCGCCGAGGCCTCGACGCGGGATGGGTTTCCGCCAAGCTCACGGACGAGGCGGGGGAGGGTGTTGGAATGGCCGCAGACCACGGCAATCGAACCGGCAGGCAGATCGCGCAGGGCCTGGACCTGTTGGTCGAGGCCCCGAGCCGAGATGATCGTGATCGCCTTCGAGGTGCTGCGTGCGAGAGGTTCAAGGGTCTTCTGCGTTCGCCGGAACTCACTCGAGAACAGGTGAGTCACCCCGGCCTCAGCGAGCAGCCTTGCAAGTCGCTCGGCGCGCTCAACACCCTGGAGGCTGAGGTCGGGATCTCTCTCGACCTCGGAGATCTTCTCCGCATGCCGCAGAAGAAAGACCACCTTCGCGGCGGTCTCCACCGGGGCCCCGGCTGGAACTGAATTGAACCAAGGTGCGACGATCGAGAGAACCGCCGCGCAGCCGGCGGTCCTGCGTATATCCACGTCTCGTTTGTGGTTCATCCTTCACCTCGGCGGGTTCACCGGACATGAACATCGTCCGGAGGCGGCGCAAACCCGGAGGAAAGGGAGAGTAGCAGAGCCCCAGATGGAGCGGCTCGGCCAGTCTCTTGCAGATCGACGGGAGGACCCGCGATGAGTGGTCTGGATCGGACGTAAGTCGTTTTTGTCCATTGACTTATCGGGCCTGATCCGGCCCTGGTCGATGCCATTGTGACAGCCGGCGCCAGAAGGAGGCCTCTGCCCCCACAGAATCATCAGAGAGCCTTGGTTCTCCGAAAGCTCGTGGGCCGAACCACCTTTCAGATTTTGTCGATTCCCAGTCGACCATATCCAACAGAGCGCGCAGGAGCTAAAAAACCTGCACAAAGGAACCCCGGGAGGCCCCACAACCATATCTCGACAGGCTCGCCGCGCTCGCCGCGGCGGGCGCGTGTGGCCATCTGCTCGCAACCAGGAGATTCTTGTATGTCAGGAGTTCAGTCGTGGTCCCGCCCATCCGCCTTGTGCGTTTGCCTTCTTGTTGCGGCAGGTTGCAGTGGTGGGGGCGGGGGAGGAAGCGGCGGATTCGACAATCGCGCGACACTGCTCGAGCTGAGGTTCCCCGATCCCGGAGCCCAGAACACCGAGCCGAACACTGAGCCGCCGACCAATGCCTCGCTCGTCCAGCAGGTGAGCTTCCGATTCTCGGGACGTCCCGATCCGGCAGAGATCAGCAGCGCGACGATCGAGGTGCGGGACAGCGCCGGCGTGCTGGTCGCGGGCTCCTTTGACGTTCATGACCTCGAGGTGGTGTTCACGCCGCTCCTTCCCACGAAGCCCGTCGTCGAGCTGGGGCCGGGAATCTACGACACGGGAGGAACCAGCCTTCAGCCCGGACAGAGCTACTCCTACAAGCTCGGTCCGTCGACCTGGAGGTTCATCGGCGGAATCTCCGCAGACCTGCTGGCGCAGTTCGCGGATCCCAACGATTCGGGAGACATCAAGTTCTTCGTGCGCACGACCACCGATCCGACCCTGTTCCTGACCGGTCTTCCTCCGAAGAAGCCGGAGCTGGTCTCGACGGATCCGAGGGATGGGGCCTCGGGGATCTCTCCGAATCTCTTCAGCGACCCGGATGGACTCTTCCCTGAGCCGCAGAGCTACACGCTGGTGTTCCACAAACCGGTCAACCCGTCGACCGCCAATCTGACCGGCTTTCGCCTGATCGACCTCGACGACCCGACTTCCGATTTTCCGGACGGCGTTCCGCTCTCGGTCGACATCGAGCTGTTGTCGAACGAGCTCAACCTCTGCGTGGTCGAGATCGCTCCGAGCGGAATCCTTCCGTTCGGTCATCTGATCGCGCTCGAGTACCCCGAGGACCTCAAGGGCCTCTCCGAAGGCGACACCTCGGGCGCGGACAGCGCCGTGGCCTGCATGTTCACGACCGCCGACGTCGAGCCCGGGATCGACGTGGTCAACGACCGCATCGTGGAGGTTTTTGACGACACCTCGCGCAGGGCGGACAACGAGGAAGTCTCCAAGGGATTCGTCCCCGCGTCCTGGGACCTTGACGGCTCCAATCTCCTCCAGGCCGCCGCTGCTTTTCAGGGCGACGGAGAGCTCGGTCGTTTCGTGCCGCCGCCGCCCCTGGCCGGGGAAACGACGACGATCTTCCTCGACACCAGCGAGCAGCCGTTTCCGCTGTTCGACGGCTCGACGCCGGACGCTCCGGTCAGTCTCGTGTCCGGCGGAGTCTTCTCCTTCACGTCGATCGACATCCCCGCAGGCGTGCTCATCATTCCCCAGGGCCCCAACCCTCTCGTCCTGCTCGCGACCGGCACCGTTCGCATCGCCGGTGAGATCCGCGCGAATGCGATGGACGGCATCAACGAGAGCTCCTACGACTCCGCGGTCACGTCGACTCCCGGCGGTGCTGGAGGGCCGGGTGGCGGGCGCGGAGGCGTCGGGCATCCGATCGTGTTCTGGCCGCCGGACTCGCAGTCGATCCTTTCGATGGTCAGTCCGGTGCGCGGCGGGCGAGGATACGGCGCCGGTGACCTGGGACAGATCGGCGGAGAGGGTGGCGAGACCGGAATCATGGATCACAAGCCGGTCGGAGTGAACTACGAGCTCGACAACCGCGGTTGCGGCGAGCTGTACGACGAGCACGGAAACGGCGGGCGCACACCTGGCGGCGGCGGCGGGTCCTTTCTCACGATGGGCAACGGCAACCTCGTCCCGGATCGGCACAACGGCATCGGCAATGTTCGGGCCGATGGCCAGGGCGGCTACATCATTCCCCCGAAGGAGCAGCCGGACGATCTGTTCTACGGCAGTCCGGGAGTGTCGCCTTTTGCGGATGGAAGCAGGGCGAACGACTACATCGGCGTGACCGGCGAGGTGCAAGAGATCATTGGTGGCCAGGGCGGAGGTGGCGGCGGCTCGCGCCTCGAGTCCTACTATTGCGGTGCCTGGTGCCTCTTCAACGAGAGGACCGAGGATGACAAGCTGTGCCTTGGAGGCGAGTTCCCGCTGGGCGATCCGCTGAATCAGACGTTTTCGGCATCGGTCGGCGACGGGAAAGGCGGCGGCGGCGGAGGAGGCGGCGGGGCGATCGCCGTCCGTTCGCTCGGACCGATCACGCTCGAAGTCACCGGCATCCTCACCGCCAAGGGTGGCATCGGCGGCGGCGGAGAAGCGCTTGGCTGCGGCAACTGGGGGGGCGGTGCCGGCGGCGGCACCGGCGGAACGATCATTCTGGAATCCGCCGAAAGTGTCCTGGTCAGGACGGGATCACGGATCGACGTGCTTGCGGGCCTGGGGGCCAAGGCCGTCACCAACGACAACTACTACTCCGGTTGCAGTCCCAGCGGCGACACTCACGGCATCGGTGGCCACGGCAGCTTCGGACTGATCCAGCTCCAGGTGCCGTTCGGAAAGACTGCCACGGTTCAGGACAACGGCAGCATCAAGCCGCTGGCGTCCTGGGTGGACAAGGACAACGTCAAGAATCCGGCGGCGTTCACGGCGTTGAGCCAGGCCGTGTCAAGCTGGTACGACGCAGGGCGCATGATCGCGCGCGAGCCCGCGGGAACTTCTCCCTCCTTCCGATTCCGGGTCGCGGGCGCGGACGCGGCTCCGGGCGGCACCGGCCAGATTCTGGTCGATGCGCTCGGCTACGTCGTCGACCCGGAGGACACCGACATCGTCTGCGACTACCTCGGCCAGTTCAATGAGGATCACACCGGGTACGACGATCCTCCGCGGGAGGATTTCATCCCGACCAACGCCAGGACCTACGTCGAGTTCCAGGGCGCCGACGCGATGGCGGAGGGTTCCAAGGAGGTCGACCCCTTGTCGCTGACGGACTGGAGCTCCTCACCGGTGATCGCCAATGGCCATCAGTTCATTCGCTTTCGGATCTCAATCGACATCGCGGCCGGCGGGGCGCAGCTCTCGTCCGATCTGCCGCTGCCTGCGGTACAGGCCATCGAGATCCGCGCGGAGTACTGAGCTCGGAGGACGCGGAATCTGCGCCCCAGAGATCGGTGCCGCAACCGGCCGGCATCCGTCGCGGCTGGCGAACGATGGATGAGAATCGAGGAGATGCGGGCTCCTGGGACGTCGTGTTCCAGAGCGCGGCGCGCAAAGCCTGCGAAGAGCGCGCCCTGGTCGTTCAGACGATCGGCATCGCAGCGTTCGTCGCCGCGGGATCGGGCGACGGTTGGAGCCTGTTCGTGCCGCGGGCGATGGTCGACCCTGCGCGAACCGAGATCGAGCAGTATGAGCAGGACCGAACGGTTCATGACTCCTCAGGCGCGCCCCGAGCGGCATCGGCCAATCCTCACGGCATCGCGGCAACGTTGAGCTTCGCGATCGCCCTGGCGGTCGTCTTCCAGATCCAGAGCTACGACTACTACGGGCTCGACTGGACGCGGATCGGCCACCTGCGCGGAGGAGCCCGCCTGTTCTCTCATGGCTGGTCGGTCATCACCAGCATCTTTCTCCACGCCGACTTCGAGCACCTGATCTCGAACCTGTTCTTCGGTGGCCTGTTCGCCTTCTTCCTGGGTCGCGAAGTCGGGGCCGGCTGTGCTCTCCTGTTCGCGATCCTGTGCGCCATGGTCGCCGGGACGATGGACGCGCTGCTCCACGGGAATCAGTTTCGCGCGCTCGGCGCGTCGATGGCGGTGTTTGCCATGGTCGGGATGCTCGGGGGACTTGCGATGCGCCGCCAGCCGCGCGCGGGCCTCAGGCGCTACAGCCCGCTGGTTGCGGCGCTGATGCTCCTCGGGCTCTACGGGACGAGCGAGAACTCCGACGTCGTGGGCCATTCCCTCGGCTGGAGCGCGGGCGCGTTCGCCGGAGCGTGGTGGGGAAGGCGTCCTAGCCTGCGCCTCGGTCCCGCACATCAATGGCTGTGCGCCGGAGCGGCGTTCGTGCTCAGCGTGTCCGCCTGGGCCATCGCCCTGGCGCGCTTGTGACGCGCGGCTTCATGCGTTGCGGTGTTCGAGGGCCTCCGTCGCCGCGCGGATCCCGGTTTCATAGGCGCCGTTCATGTACCCTTGGAAGTCGAGGCTGGTGTGCTCTCCCGCGAACAGGAGCCGGCCTTCGAGCTCCGGTTCATGGGCCGCGCCCCAGATGCTCGTGTACTGACCCGGCATCAGACAGCCGAACGAACCCTTGGCGTACGGCATCTTGCTCCAGTTCATCACGACCTTGACGTCGTCGTACTGCTCCTTGACCATCGATCCCGGATACAGCCGGCCCAGGGACTGAAGCGCCTGACCGACGGAGTCCGAGTCGGCATCGAGGCCCGCCGCTCCGCCGAGAAACGCCGTCAGGATCCCCTGATTCCCCGGCTGCAGCCGGCTCGTTTCCCAGAGGTTCTGGCTCGGGAAGTCTCCGTAGACCGAGCCGGTGTTCGCGGGCACGCCGGAGTGGGGTTTGCGCCAGAATCGGGTCTTGAAGGCGATCATGACTTTGGTGTTCGTGCCGTAGCCGAGCCTGTTGATGCACTCGAGCTTGACCGCCGAGAGACCCAGCTCGCCGAGGCCCTCGACCTCGCGCAAGGTCGTGAACGGAATCGTGCAGATCACCTGTGCCGATTTCTGCTCGACGGTCTTGCCGCGATGGTCGAACACGCACAGGATCGAGTCCCCGGCGCGGCGCACGGCCCGAAGGACGTGCTCCATGCGCACGATCTTCTCCTCCGGGGTCCTGCCCTGGTCTTTCAAGGCGTCGAACATCCGCTGCGTCAGCCGGCTGTTGCCGCCCTTGACGCGCATCGCCTCGTCGCTGTCGCCGAACATCGAGAACCCGTCGCTCACGTCGAGGTCGATCAGGTCGATCAGGTTGATCGCGGACTGCTCGGTCGTCTCGCGCCCGAACTCTCCCAGGTAGGCCGTCTCGACCGCCTGCCGGATCCATGGCTCGACCTCGGACGAGATCGAATCGAGATACTCGCGTAACGTCATGTGATCGTACCGGGCGGCGTTGGGCAGGGCCTCGCGGGTGCGGTACAGGATGGACTCGTCACTTTCGCCGTAGATCTCCTCGCTCGACGCCTTGATGCGCTCGATCAGCGGGCCCACGCCGGCGACGAACTCCTCCTCCGTGTGCAGCTTGCCGCCGAAGTGGTACAGCGTCGGGACCGGACCTTCATCACCGCTCGCAAACGTCTCGAGCTCCAGCCCGAGCTCCGCGGCGAGCTCCATCAGCACGGTGTGGTTGCTGTCGACCAGCTCCGCGCCGCGCTCGATGAACTGCAGATCCGTGTTGAACTTCTGCTCGGTGGCGATGCGTCCGCCGACTCTCCTGGTCGCCTCGACCAGGAGGAACGGCACTGCGTTCTTCGTGAGCTGATACGCGGCGGCGAGCCCGGCCGCGCCCGCCCCCAGGATCAGCACCGGCTCGTCCGAGCGCCGGGGCGCTGGAAAGACCAGCGACCAGGGCGATCCCGGCGCCGCCGCCAGCGCCAGCGCCGATGTCTTGAGGAACTCTCTGCGGCCGGGCAGCATGCGACGGTGCCTTGCCTGCGCCTCGTGCCATTGTTCCGGGCCGATTCGAAGCTCCTGCATCGCCCATGCCCGCGCAAGCAATGTCTTGAGCCGGCGAAAGCCGATCGTCCGCGCCATCGTCCTCCTCCTTGCGGCCGGCTCCGCCCAAAGGAGTGCCGGCCCGTCTCCGTCGATCCGTCGAGTCGTGCGGGGCAATCGGGCGCCCCGGGACCATCGCTCGTCCAACATATTCATCGGCGTCGTTGCTCTGAACCTCGTCGTTTCCGAAGATGTCGCCCGGCACGCGCTCTCGGGCGAGCCCGGCAGCGCAGCGGACGTGGGTGCCGCGAAGCGGGTAGCCGTCATTCCCGCGAAAGCGGGAATCCAGTTTCATGGACGGCGGGCGCGCGCAAAGTGACAGCATTGGGGCTAGATCGCCCTGCGGGCATTCGTTGAGGGAGACTCACATGACGGATCCTTCGACCGAGAACAACAAGAGTCTGCCCGCCTGGAAGATCGCTCTGGCCGTGGTCTCCCTCGTGTGCGTGGCCGCCGGCTTCGGCCTGCGCGTCATGAGCGAGGGCGCATCGTCCTCGGAAGGCATGGGCGCGGGCGAGGATGCTTCGGATCAGGCCTTGGTCGAGGGCCAGGGAGGTTCCGGATCCTCGGGGATCCTCCGGGGATCCGATGCGACCTCCTCCGACTACTCGCAGCTCCTGGTCAAGGGCGGCTTCAGCTTTTTCGTGGCGTTCTGCGTCGGCTACGCGCTGCGCACGTTCTTCAAGATCAGCCTGGTGGCGCTGGGCTTCCTGTTCCTCGTCCTGTTTGCGCTGTCCTACTTCAAGTTGATCCAGGTCGACTGGAATCTCCTCGAGCAGCGCTACGATCAGCTCGGCGCGCGTCTCACCGAGCAGCTCCAGGCGTTCAAGTCGTTCATCGAGGGCAGCCTGCCCGCGGCCGGGCTCGCCGCCGTCGGCCTGGTGATCGGCTTCAAGAGGAAGTGAGCCAATCCTCTGGACACGTTCCCTCCATCCAGATGGATCGAGGTCACCGTCGGCGACGTCGACGGCGAGATCGCCGAGTCGCTCTGCGAGGCGATGGCGCCTTACGGTGAAGGCGGCGCGGTGCTCGAAGCGTTTCCCGCGCGGCGGGCGCTGGAGGAGGAGGGCGTAGACCTGACCGGTGCACGCTATCGCGTGAAGGTCGTCCTGCGATCGGGCCTCGATGCCGAGGAGAAGCTCGCGGCGCTGCGCCGATCGTTGTGGCATCTGTGCTTCATCCGGAAATTCGCGGATCCACAGGTCCGGATGGTGGAGGACGTGGACTGGTCGGAGGAGTGGCGCAAGTCTCACGGACGGATCAAGCCAGGACGAAGAATCGTGGTCGTGCCGCCTTGGGATGATGCGGGGCTCGAGAACGACGAGCGGGCGGTCATCGTCGAGCCGGGGTCGGCGTTCGGTGGAGGTGCGCACCCGACGACCCAGCTCTGCATCGTCCTGCTCGAGCGCTGGCTTGCCCCGAACGATCGGGTCGTCGACGTCGGCTGCGGCAGCGGGATCCTCTCGGTGACTGCGGCGCGCCTGGGAGCTGCCCGCATCTTCGCCTGCGACATCGATCCCCGGGCAGTTGCGGCGACGGTCCAGTGCGCCGCGATCAACTCGGCGGCGGATTCCATCGACTGCCGCCAGGGATCGCTGGATTCCTTCGACGGCAAGTGTGAGCTGCTCGTGATCAACATCGTCGCATCGGTCATCGACCGGTTGCTTCCTTTGGTGCCGGCGCGACTTGTTCCCGGCGGTCGATTCGTCTTCTCTGGAATCCTTGCAGATGCCGAGGCCGCCCTTCTGAGCGCGATGGAATCCGTCGGTCTCAACGCTCGCGAACGCATTTCGCACGGCGACTGGATCGGACTCGCCGGAGTGTCCAACGACCCGCCGTGCGCCGCGTAGGATCAAGGACCTTTGAAAGGACTTGACCCGAATGCCATTCACTTTGGGGCCTTCACACCATCTTCGTTCTCTCCGCAATCAGCGAATTCCAGAGCGTATCGACCAAGACGCCTGCGGATTCATGAAACCGGATTCCCGCTTTCGCGGGAATGACGGCAGATCAGATGCGAAACGACGCCCCGGTTTCTTCACGGGTTCCAAGGGGCGTAACGACCGACGGCCGCGGACGCTCTACTCTGCGAGGCACCGAACAGGCGACGGCAGGGCACCATGTCCACTCGTGAAGACATTGACGGCAACGCGGAAGACGAGCCCTATCTCGACGACGTCGAGAGAGTGATCGCCGAGTGCCTCGAGCTTCCTGAGGAACGCTGGGAAGAGGCTCTGTCGCGCGCCTGTGACAGCAGGCCGGAACTCTCTTCTCGAATCCGCAGGCGCTTCGGGCTGCTGGTGAAGGCCGGCGTGGCGGAGTCGAGCTCGGCCGTGCTCAAGGTCGACGCCGAGCTGCCCGATCGACTGGGTGAGTTTCGTCTGCTCGGGCGCCAGGGCGGGGGCGGCATGGGACTGGTGTTCCTGGCCGAGCAGGAGTCGACCGGCCGGCGAGTCGCGCTCAAGATCGCCCGACCCGATCAGCTCCTGCTGCCGCATACTCGCGAGAGATTCCGGCGCGAGGTCGAGACGATCGCGACGCTCGATCATCCCTCGATCGTCAAGATCGTTGCCGTCGGCGAAGACACCGGCATCCCCTGGTTCGCGATGGAGCACGTCGACGGCGCGACCCTCGCGGAGGTCTTGCGCGAAGTCCGGGGCAAGGACCCGGACCGGTTGCGCGGCCAGGATCTCTTGAGGATCATCCGCACGCACAGCTCGTCCGCAGAGGATGCCGCGGCCGCGCCGGCCGATGAGCTGTTCGGCGGCTCCTGGACGAGGGCGATCGTCCGCATCATGCTCGAGGTCGCAAATGCCTTGCAGCATGCTCATGACTGCGGGATCCTGCACCGTGACCTCAAGCCCTCCAACGTCCTCGTCGGCGGCGACGGCCGGGTGCTGCTGATCGACTTTGGCCTGGCGCTGGGCAAGAGCTCGTCGCCCCTCACTCAGACGGGAGTGCAGGTCGGCTCGCTCCCCTACCTCTCTCCGGAGCAGATCCGTCTGCCGTCGCGCGGTGATGTGAGCACCGACGTGTACTCCTTCGGCGTCAGCCTGTACGAGCTGCTCACGCTGAGATCGCCGTTTCTCGACGGCGACTCGGAACGCACGCGCCAGCGAATCCTCGCCGCTGATCCGGAGCCGGTTCGTCGTTTGAACCCCGGCGTTTCAATCGACCTCGCGACCCTGGTCGAGGTCGCCATGGAGCGCGACCCCCTCCGGCGCTACCCGACCGCCGCGGCACTGGCCGAGGACCTGGCGCGCGTCGTCCACGGCCGGAAGGTCGTGGCGCGGAGACCTTCGGGATGGACGCGCACACGGCGCTTCATCGAGCGCCATCCGGTGGGCATGTCGGCCGCCTTGCTCGTCATGGCGCAGGTGATCACTGCGCAGGCCTGGCTTGGGCTGCAATGGAAGAGCGGCCGCAGGCACAGCGAGGAGACTCTGCAGAAGACCCAGAGCGCTCTCGAACAGGCGATGATTGCGCGCAACGACGCCGAGACGGCGAAGGAAAGCGCCGAGCAGATTCTCGAGCAGACCAAGAAGCTGCTCGACCAGCAGTCGTTGAGAGTCCTGCCCGCGGAGGCGGACGAGCTTTTCCCGTTGACGGAGCAGGTTCTTCCCGGCATCGAGATCTGGCTCAAGCGTGCAGAGGAGCAGATCGCGCGCAAGCCGGTGCTCGACAAGAGGCTCCTGGATCTGGAGGCGGCGCTGCGCGCGCTCGACCCGTCGGCGCTGCGCGCGCTCGACCCGTCGGCGGCGCAAAGCGAGACCTTGCGGGCAGAGATCGAGGCCGTCCGTCGCGAGCTGCGTTCGATCGAGCGCCTGGAGCGCAAAAAGTCGCAAGTGCTCGAGCAGCGCCGCGTCGCCGAAGGGATGCGCGAACGGTCGATCGACGGTGAGGAGGCGGCGGCGGCGTGGAAGGCGGCGGTCGAGGAGATCTTCCTGTCCGAGATCTACGGCGGCCTGGAGGTCGAGCCGCAGCTCGGCCTCGTGCCGCTCGGCCCTGACCCGGTCAGTGGTCTGTTCGAGTTCTGGCACGTCCAGAGCGGCGAGCGACCCGAACCGAACGAGGATCCGTCGCTGCCGAGTCGCTGGAAGATCAAGCCCGAGACAGGGATGGTTCTGGTGCTCGTTCCGGGCCAGCGCTTCATGCTGGGGGCGAGGCAGCCGAACGGAGATCGGAAGAGCGGGCCGAACATCGACCCGATGGCGGCGCGGTACGAAGGGCCTCCGCAGGAGATCGACCTCGACCCCTTCTTCATCTCCAAGTACGAGGCGACTCTCGGCCAGTGGTTTCGTCACGCGGACGTGGAGATGGGTTTCCCGATGAGCGACACCAGGGGCCTGGCTTTTCCCACCGGCTTCATCGATCACCAGGAGGCCGTCCAGTGGGCTGAGAGAAACGGGCTGTCGCTCCCGACCGAGGCGCAGTGGGAATGCGCGGCGCGCGGCGGAACTCGCTCGGTGTACTTCACCGGCGACGAGTTTGAGTCTCTCGAGGGCTGCGTCAACCTGTGCGGAAGGGAGCGAGCGCGCCTGTCCGACGCCGTGGTCATCGAGGACTACCGGGACGCGTTCGTGGACGATGCGCCGGTCTGCACGCTGCGGCCCAATCCCTACGGGCTGTTCCACGTCATCGGCAACGTCGCCGAGTGGTGCCTCGACGGATTCCTGCCGTATGAGGCCCTGGGAACGAAAGTAGAGGTGCGAGACGGGGATGGGCTGCGTTTCTCGGACCTGCCGGTGATGTCCGCGGTCCTGCGCGGCGGCAGCTTCATGAGCACCGCCCTCCAGGCGCGCAGCGCGGCGCGCGCCGACCACTGGATCATGGTGCGCACGTTGAGCATTGGTCTGCGGCCCGCGCGCATGCTCGAGCGCTGAAAGGCGTGATTCCTCAGGACCGGGCGGGAATGACGGCCGACGCCCGCCACTCACTGCGGGTGGTCGGAACGGGGCTCGTCGTCGAGCAGCGTGGCGAGCCGCGCGAGAGCTCGCGACAGGAGAACACGAACCGCACCTTCGCTGCGATCCATCCGGCGGGCGATCTCCCGATGGGGAAGTCCCTGAATGCGAGCGAGCTGGATGATCGTGCGGTGGTCGGCGCTGAGCGTCGTGAGCATCGACTCGAGCCGGCCCTTCTCCTCGCGGCCGATCACGTGGCGGCTGGGAGTCAGCGAGTCGAGAGCCTCCGGCGCGGCCTGCCGGCCGGCGGCGGGGCCGGTCGACGGTTGCTCCCGCTTGCTCGCATGGTAGTAGCGGGCACGGTCGACGATCTTGTGCAGCGCGGTGGCGTACAGCCATTTCTTGAAGGCGTGCTCGCCGCGGAACTCGAATCGCGGCAGGTCGCTCAGGATCTCGCGGCAGGTCGACTGGACCAGATCCGAGCTGTCCTCCATCGACAGGATCAACCGGCCGGCGCGACGCCGGACGAACTGGTGGAGCCCCGGGAGGTGTTTCTGCAGCAGGGCCTCGACGGCCTTCGAGTCCCCGGGGGCCCCCTTGTTCAGCTTGTTCTGCTCGGCATCGGACATCGCACTGGATCGAAAAGACTGGAACCGGCGGCTCGAGATCGTAGCTCTTTTGCGAGATCGGCCGGGAGGGTACGTTGCTTGAGGCTTCCAGTTTGACGAGCACGGGAATGACCGACCTAAGCAGTCCGACACTGGCCGAGATCGCACAAGTCCGGCGGCGGATCGGCGATCGCATTCATGCGACGCCGGTGTGGCGCTGGAGGGCCGATGCCCTCGAATCGATCCTGGGCGCCGACACCCAGGTGTGGCTCAAGCTCGAGCTTTTTCAGGTCACGGGCAGCTTCAAGCCGCGGGGGGCTCTGGCGACGATGCTGGCCTTGAGCGAGCAGGAAATCTCCCGGGGTGTGACGGCGGTCAGCGCCGGCAACCACGCGATGGCCGTGGCCTATGCCGCGCGCTGCCTGCGCTCGAGCGCCAAGGTCGTGATGCCCAGGTCCGCCAATCCGGTGCGCGTCGAAGGCTGCCGGCGTCTCGGAGCCGAGGTCGTTCTCGTCGACGACGTGCAAGCCGCATTCGAGGAGACACGGCGCATCGAGCGCGACGAGGGTCGTTTCTTCGTCCATCCGTTCGAGGGGCGGCAGGTGGCCCTGGGCACGGCGACGCTCGGGCTCGAGCTCCACCAGCAATGCGCGGGCCTCCAGGCGGTGATCGTGCCGATCGGCGGCGGAGGTCTGTGTGCGGGGGTGGCCTCGGCGCTCAAGCAGCTCGACCCGAC
>Ga0247727_10011522_pt1 | contig 15409 bp, 22 predicted proteins | sample WisWelCaveWW1625_FD_202498 | JGI IMG/M metagenome (GOLD analysis project Ga0247727, IMG submission 202498) | Biofilm microbial communities from Wishing Well Cave, Virginia, United States - WW16-25 | ecosystem: Environmental > Aquatic > Deep subsurface > Groundwater > Cave microbial mat | place... | reverse complement strand
TGAATTTGCCTCTGTCTCCCGTCGCATTCTACTCAGCAATCAACATCTTCGCATTGGTATCGTGAACTTTCACATTCGCTACTGATTCCTGCAACGAATATGCCATGATTCTGCCCGCCAGACTCTTTATCGTACAATCGATTTAAAAACAATATCTTTTGAGGGGAATGGAAGAAAACGGTTGGGGTGTGTCGGAGTGAAGATGTGGTAAATCGACGCGGGAGTGACTATATGCTTTTCAACAGGTGTGAGGGGCTGCGGGAATTGTTTAGAAACTATAATTGCTGCGGAAATACACGCGTTTGAATCCCATCGCCTCGAAGTTGCGATAGCCATCGTGATCCATCGCCGCAGCAACTTTTTCAATATCGGCGACAAAAAATTCAAGTTGGCGGACGAATGCCGGAGTTATATTTTCAGTCAACATGGTTGTTCCTTTGTCAATGGGTGAAGTCAGACCTGGGCAACGAGATTTTGCAATTTTGAAAAGTCGTCATGCCAGGTCGGACTTCACTTGCCGGAATTTGCGGCGCGCCAAATTTATTTTATTGCTTCGGGTGTTCCTTCGAATGTTCCTGTGTTTTTTTCTTCGTCGCCTGCCGGCATAAAACCGAATGAAATCGTGCCCAATGCGAGGACGGCAAACAAGACGGCAAAACTTTTTTTGCGGTGCGATATGATAAAACTCCTCAGCAGTTAAAATTTTCCGTCATCCTGCCCTGACAGAGAATGAACAGATCCGAAGCAGGTCGGAGTCATTTTGCTTAACAAGCTTGATCAAATTGAGTTTCTCGCTTTACGCCAATCACGCCGGTGGCTTGATGTGCCCAAGCTGCATCGCCAGTCCCATGCCATCGGAATAGTTGTGACCCTCGTCTGCCTCGCCATTCGCATTGAAGTGCCACACTTCGCAGACATCGAGCGAGAACGGTTTGTTGCTGGCCGGGAACGGTCCCATCGGTCCGTTCTGCGTGCCGACGCCGCGGAATTGGGCCGTGACCCATTCGCCGCCATCAATGTAGCGCACGTCGACCAGCTTGATATCCGAGGCCATTTGGAAAAATCCTTCCATCCAGCCGCGAAACTCTTCGCGGGAGTTTAGGGTTATGTTACGACCGTGATCGACAACTTTGGTTTTGGGCGCGACCAGCTTCATCGCTTGATCAAAGTTTTTGGCGTTGAACTCCTGGTGCCGCTGGCGCAATGTTTCAACGTTTCGACTTGCCATGGGTTGATCCTTTCTGTTCAGTTTTTTTAATGTCAGGCGAAGTCCGACCTGGGCAGCAGGATTTTATAAGAATTGCAAAGTCGCCAGGCCCGGTCGGACTTCATGCAATTTCATTATTTCCGAAACGCTTCTTCGACGATTGCGGAGTCAAAGAAGTGGTGAAATTTTTTCACTTTGCCGTTTTGCAAATGCCATTTCATCGCCCAATCAGATTCATAGCTTTTGCCGGTGGCTTTGCTGCGGCCTTTGATATAACCGAATACCGCTACCGTCTCGCCCTGCGCCACGAACTCACGCGGTTCGAAGGCCAGAGTATCCTGATGCTCGACCAACTTTTGAAAGAAAGAGCCAACCTGTTGTGTCCCCCGATAAGTGCCCGCGAATGGAATGCCTTCGGCAGCGGTATGAATCCATTCCACATCGCTCGCCAGCGCGTTCAAAATCGCCGGGATGTTGCCTTGCCCAAAAGCGGCGTAGATGTTTTGGATGATTTGGGTATTCTCTTGTGCAGTCATGATCGTTACTCCTTGATGTTGAAGGTAGAAAATTTTGAAATGATCGGCGTCTTTCATAATACGAATCAGGCGGGAAATCGGATTCTTGCGAAGGGGGAAGAGCGAAAGGCGAAAGGTGAAGAGCGAAGGTGAGGTGCGCGTCCTTCGCCCCTCACTTTTCACCCATCGCCCCTCACAATCCCCAACTTCTCCATCTTGTAGCGGAGCGTACGCTCGGAAATTTTCAGCATGCGCGCGGCGCGGGATTGGTTCCAGTCGTTTTTCACAAAAACATTTTCCAACACATGTTTGGAATTGGCAGAGCCGGCTTGCGGCAAAAAAGTGCAGGCATTGATAAGGCTTCTCAACGCGCTTGGGCAGAAATAGGTATGCGATCATCGGCTGCTGATGCACGCTCGCAAAAGTTAGCTTTTGTCGAATCCGATCCGGAGTATCCTTCGCGCTCGAAGAATAGAAACCTGAAAAAACGCCATAACGCGCAAATATGTAGGGTGAATCTTCCCGGGAACCGCTGGTCGTGAGATAGCCCGCAGTCGCTTCGTTCAAACACCATTCTTTGACATTGCCGGCCATAGGGCATGACCACGTCTTCAAAACGCGTGATGGCGCCATCCCGCGCCGCTTTCTCCCATTGAAAAATGGCCGGTAAACATTTGCCAACAAACTCCGCATAAGCCGCGGCTTCGTACCACGTGACATCCGCGACCGGATGATTCGCTTTGCCGGCAGGGTATTCCTGATTGATCCGACTCCGCGGCGCCGGAACCGGCATTCGCCGCCTCATCCGTCTGGTGCGCGAAGCGACCGGCCGCGACGTGGAGATTGCCGTTCGCGACTTTGAGGTGCTGTTGACGATCCCGCGCAAAAGTTAATTTGATTGAAGATACGTTCGCCCATAACCTCCGTATCCATATTTCCCGCCGCTCGCCGATGCTCTCCGTTTCTCGCCGATTTCGTTGAATCTTTTATTTTTGCGCTCGTATCTTAAGGCGTGAAAAAAATTCGCCGCTTATTGAAACAACAAACCCCAACCATGCGCCGAATCCAGATTTTTATCTTTGGCTGCCTGTTGCCGCTCTCGGCACTGGCGCAACAACAATCCGCCTTCGTCGCCGGCAGAGTTGTCGACGAAAACGGCGCGTCGCTCGCGTTTGTCAATCTACACCTTGTGGACAGCTTCGACGGTGAAGTTTCAAATGCCGCCGGAAAATTTTTTATTGCCACGCGCAAAACTGGTGAAGCCAGAATCCGTGCGAGTCTCATCGGCCATGAAACCGCCGAGCAGTCAATCCGGCTTGCCGCCGGTGATACGGCGTACGCTGATTTTATTTTAAAGGAAACCCTCGTCAATTTGCAGGACGTCGTCGTCATCGCGAGCGCGTTTGCGACGGGCGACGAAGGCAAAGGCGTGACGCTGCGTCGCATGGAAGTCGTCACCACGCCCGGCGCCGCAGCGGATATTTTTCTCGCCATCAAAACTTTTCCCGGCCTGGCGATGGTGGATGAAGGCTCCGGCCTGTTCGTGCGCGGCGGCGATGTGAGCGAAACCGTGACGCTGCTCGATCAGGCCACCGTCGTGCATCCGTACAAATATGAATCGCCCACCGGCGGCGTGTTCGGCACGATCAATCCGTTTCTCGTCAGCGGCACCTTTTTCAGCAGCGGAGGATTCCCGGCGCGTTATGGCAATGCGCTCTCCGGCGTGCTCGCGATGGAGAGCCAAAACCTTCCGGCAGGATCAGCGTATACGTTGAATGTCGGCCTGGCCGCGGCTTCGGCCTCTTTGCAGATCCCGTTATTTCAAAATAAGCTCGGCGTGCGATTTTCCGGCAATCGCAGCTCGACCGGCGCGATGTTTCGGCTCAATGGCCTGCGCGATGAATTTGTCGAGCCGCCCAGCGGCAACGACGCTAATCTGAGCCTGATTTGCCAATACTCGCCAACGGGTCGTCTCAAATTTTTTAATTTTGCTTCAAATGATCGCATCGGCGTGAACGCGCCTCAGCCATCATTTGCGGCGGTGTATCGCGGCAAAGAGAGCAATCAACTGCACAATCTGCAATGGTCGGATATTTGGCGGGACTGGCTGATGAAAATGAGTTTATCATTGAACCGCTATGACACAAAGAGAAATCTCGGCAATTTGGATTTTGCTCAGCGTGATGACACGTACAAATGGCGTCTCGACGTTGAACGCGAATTGAGCAAACGCGCGCGGCTTTCATGGGGAAGCGAGCTCGAGCGCGTCAACAATAATTTTCGCGGCGCTGTGCCGGAGAATGAAGATGTGCTCGATCCTGACGCGGACGTGAAACGTCTGCATGAAGCTTACTCCGCGCAACGTTGGGGCGCTTATGCAGAGATGGAAACGCAATTGGGCCGGCGTGTCACCGGCGGCGCCGGCGTTCGCATCGATCACCACAATTTCGCCAATGAGACAACGGTTGATCCGCGTCTGTCGCTGCGCTATGATTTTTCCAAACAAACGAATCTGCGGTTGGCGTGGGGAATTTATCACCAGTTTCCCGAAGCGTATTTGTTCAATCCGGCCAGCGGCAATTCTCTGCTTGCTTCGCAGCGCGCGCAGCATTATATTATTGGTCTCGAACATCAGCGCGAGCAGCTCATGATGCGCGTCGAAACTTATTACAAGCCGTATCAGGATTTGGTGATTCGCGACAACGAACGCCATTACGCCAATCGCGGCGACGGCGAAGCGCACGGGATTGATGTGTTTGTAAAATACGGTGCGTTTCTGCAAACGCGCTTCAACGGCTGGCTGGCTTACAGCTATTTGCATGCGGAGCGGCTGCTGCCGCGAAATATCGGCAAACGCTATTTTTACGAGCGCGCTCCCTCTCCATTTGACGTCACCCACAATTTAACGCTTGTCGGCAAGCTCAGATTGATTCAATTTTTCAGCGGCGGCCTGACGTATCGTATCGCCACCGGTCGCCCGGTCACGCCGATTGCCGGCGCGATTCGCAACGAAGAATTTTTATTTTACATCCCCATCGAAGGCCCGGTCAACTCAGAACGTTTGCCTTCGTTTCAACGCCTGGATGCGAGTCTGAGTTATTATCTTCCTTATGGCAACGGCAATTCAACAACGTTTTATTTTGCGGTTTCCAATTTACTCAATCGGTCGAATGTGTTGGATTATGATTATTCACTCGACTACTCATATCGCACGCCGCGCCAGACGAATTATCGACGTTTCATTTATTTTGGTGCAACGACGACGTTGGCGAAGTAGTGTGTGATGTCCGGCGTGCGTATGAAAGCTTTTCATTTCAACGAAAGGAGTTGGATGAATCATGAAACGAGCCCAATGGTTAATCATCACTGGAAGTATCATACTTTTTGGCACGGCGCTCTTCCATGCTTCCGGCTATCGTAGTGTTTCAGAGGCCATTGCAGCCTCTGCAGCCCAACCATTTCTCGTCAGTGCCGTAAAGGGGCTGTGGTTGATGTTCTCAAGTCATCTCATCATTTTGAGTTTGGTATTCGTCGTGGCGAGCAGAAGCTCGAGTGGAAAATGGCTTGTTCTGGCTTGTACGCTCATGCCTGCATTTGACACGTTACTGCTGTTGCGTTTTGTTGGAGTTTTTCCGGGCAGTATTCTGATTGCGACGGCTACGATGCTTTTTCTGATCGGCGGTTTGCTGTTTCCGCGAAGCGTTTAACGAAAAACATATTCGTTTTTGAATTTTTAAGCGAAAGGAGGAATCAATGATCAAAGGCGTCCACACCATGTTCTACACCTCCGAACCCGAAGCGTTGCGAGCGTTCATTCGTGACAAGCTCGGATTTTCTTACACCGATGTCGGCGATGGTTGGCTTATCTTCAATCTTTCAGAAGCGGACATGGGCTGTCATCCCACAGAAATAGGCGAGGGCAACCCGCCTTCCGGCACGCATTACATTTCATTTTATTGCGACGATATCAAAAAGACCGTCGCCGAGCTGAAGAATCGCGGCGTGGAATTCACCGACGAGATTTCCGACGCCGGCTACGGGCTGACCGTCCGCAGGAATCCTTTTTTATTACGAGCACCGTGTTAGTTGGGAAAAGGATTCCCTGGCCTGCCTGGAGCCTTTGGCAGGGCAGGCTTGCAGAATGACACGTGAGAGTAGGCTGAATAGTTACTGGTTCAAATCACAAATCCAGAGGAAGGAAAAATATGCGTTTGCTTTTACTTATTCTTGCTTTCGCTGTCGAAGGCTTTGGCCAGGACTTGCTCTTGCAAAACGCCCAAATCGTCGACCCTGCGGCGGAAAAAATTCATCGCGGCGCGATCTTGATTCGCGACGGCAGGATCGCGGAAATTCTTGCGGCGGTTCCGAAAAATTTCAAAGGCGAACAAATCGATCTCGCCGGCAAATGGGTGCTTCCCGGACTCAACGACATGCACGTGCATTCGTATGGCAATTTAGCCCCGGCCAATAATATGCAGTTGCTCATGACGCCCGGCGTGGCAAAGATGATGCTCTACTGCGGCGTCACCGGCTTTCTCGATTTGTTTTCCGCCGAGAGCGAGATTCTTCGGCTGCGCGACCAGCAGCGCCAAAGCGGCTTGCCCGGCGCGACGCTCATTTCCAACTCGGCAGATTTTCAAGAGCTCAAATTGCCCTTCGCGCAATTTAAGCAATTCTGGTCAGCGCCCCTTGCGTGGACCGGCAAAGATGTGCGCGGTGTGGCCTTCTGGGTGAGCGGTTTCCAGCCGGCGGATTTTGAGTTTGTGATTGATCAAATTGAGTTTTATTAAAAATTGGATTGGTGGATCAATGGATTGCTGGATCGTTGGGCCCATTAATCCAACAATCCGTTGGAAAATGTGCAATACACAAAGGAGAAAGTTTATAATGATTCAACTGAACCGATTTCTGCTGGCAGTGGAGTTGTTCTGCTACTGGTGGTTTTTATCGTCGGGCTTTGAGCCTGTATTCGGCAAGATCGCTCATTTCATCGGCACCGTCGCGTGCGCGTGTTCAATCTATAACGGAATTATATGGCATTATAAAAACAAAGATGGCGAGGGACTCGCATGGGCCGTCATTGGCAGTTTGGTTTTCGCAGGATTCAGCGCCAGATGGCTCGTCGCCGTTTCGTGATGCGAAGCTTGAATTGCAAACACGTTACACGTTACACGTGTAACGTGCTTAACCTGGAGATACACATGACAGGCAAAACGGTTATTCAAGTCGATCACCTGCGCAAAGTTTACGGCGCGACGGTCGCGGTGGAAGATATATCGTTTGAAATCTACGCCGGCGAAATCTTCGGCATGGTCGGGCCGAACGGCGCGGGCAAAACCACGACGACGGAGTGCATCGAAGGCTTGCGCCATCCCGACGGCGGCGCAATCCAGGTGTTCGGCATGAGTCCGCAAAAAGATGCTTACCCGCTGCGCGAGCGCATCGGCGTGCAGTTGCAAACTTCCGCGTTGCAGGATCGCCTCAAAGTCTGGGAAGCGCTCGATCTCTTTGCCTCGTTTTATGCGAATCCGGTTGACGCCAAACAGTTGCTTGAGCAAATGGGATTAACCGAAAAACGCAACGATAGATTTGCCAAAATCTCGGGCGGCCAAAAGCAGCGCCTGTTTATTGCACTCGCGTTGATCAATAATCCCGAGCTGGTTTTTCTCGACGAATTAACAACCGGCCTTGATCCGCAGGCGCGGCATGCAATGTGGGACATGGTGCGCGGCATTCGCGACCGCGGCAAAACGGTTTTTCTCACGACGCATTTTATGGAAGAAGCCGAACGCCTGTGCGACCGCGTCGCGATTTTGGATCACGGCAAAATCGTCGCGCTCGATACGCCGCAAAATCTCATTCGCAAACTCGGTTCGGAAAGCCGTTTGATCTTTTCGATTGACGGCAAACTGGATTTGCAAAAACTGCAGCGTGTCGAAGGCGTCACGCGCGTCGAGCCGGAGAATGACGAATTCGTCGTCAGCGGCCACGGTGAGCGCCTCGTCGGCGACGTTGTGCACGCAATTACAACCAACGGCATGCGGTTGCGCACCCTGCGCACCGAGCAGCCGACGCTGGAAGATGTGTTTTTGAAATTGACCGGAAGAAAGATGAGAGAATGACAGCGCATAGAGCAGAGGGCATAGCGCATAGCGTATTTTTCACGCCATGCGCTTTGCGCTCTGTCAACAAAAGGAGTAACGACATGAAGGGCTTATGGAAGTTGACTTTCACCGAGATGAAACTTTTTATGCGTGAGCCGGCGGCGGCTTTTTTCACATTGGTTTTTCCGTTGATGGTCTTGTTGATTTTCGGCAGCATTTACGGCAACGAGCCGACGCCGTTTTTTGGCGGCTACGGCTCCGTCGATGTTTCCGTGCCGGCCTACACGGGGATGATCATCGGTTCCAGCGGCCTGATCGGCCTCACTATCGTTATGTCGATGTATCGCGAGCGCGGCATCCTGCGGCGGTTGAACGCCACACCGGTGCGTCCGCAAATTGTTTTAGGCGCTAACGTGATCGTGAGTTTTCTTATGACGGCGCTGGGCATGGCTTTGTTGATCGTCGTCGGCAAAACAGTGTATGGTTTGCGTTTTGCCGGAAATCCTTTGAGCATCTTCGCCGGTTTTACGTTGAGCAGCCTCAGTTTCTTTGCGCTCGGCTTTGTGCTGGCCGGCTTGATCCCCACGGCGCGCACGGCGCAAGTCGTCGGGATGATGCTCTTTTATCCGATGCTTTTTCTTTCCGGCGCTGCGGTGCCGCTGGAAGTGTTGCCGGAAAAAGTTCGCCAGTATACTTCCGTGTTGCCTTTAACGCAAGTCGTCAAATTGCTGCGCGGCCTGTGGATCGGTGAGAGCTGGAGCCAGCATTGGACCGAAGCCGGCATGCTCGCGGCCATGCTTGTGATCGGTGTGGTCGTATCGGCAAAAACGTTTCGCTGGGAGTGAGAGCAGTTGTCGGTTCACCCATCCGTTGGGGAAATTTGTTTTTTAAACCTGTTTGGTTGCGGCTTTGTCCGCGTTGTGTTAATGACGATTACCCAACCCCGTAAAAAGGGGAGGAATGTTTATAGCAACGTAAATTGGGTAATCTTTGAAAACCCTTGGAACCAATCGCCTGATTCTCCGTCAAATGGATATGCCCTCAATAAAAGGAAAACCCCGATGATTGAACCAAAAGTCTGGACGTTCTTCTACGGCTCATATATGAATTTTGCGGTTTGCAAGAAATGAATTACGTTCCCGAAGAGTGGGAAGTGGCGAAACTCAGCGGCTTCGACATCGTCATTCGCCCGCGCGCCAATTTGCTTCGCTCCGATCAACATTGTGTTTATGGTATCGTCGCCACCGCGACGCATCAAGAGCTGGGCCGTTTGTATGCGCACGCCAAAGATGTACTGGGAGAAATTTATCCGCCAGAAGCCGTGCTCATGGAAACGTTGGACGGCAAATGGCAACCGGCATTGTGTTACATTTGCCCTGAAATGAAACCGCAACTCGCCGCGCAAGATTACGTTGATCGCATTGTGAAACCGGCATTCGATCCGGTCATTGGCCTCAGCCGACCAGTCTTTTTTGTGGGAAATGTGCTAATAAACAAAATGTGCGTATGAACGGAAAAACGTTGCTCACGCTCGGCGCGTGGCTAAATTTCGGGATTGCGCTGCTGCACGCGATTATCATCTTCGTCGGCGCGCCGGGCTATGCTTATTTTGGCGCGGCGGAATTAGCGCCATTGGCCGAGCGAGGCTCGCCCATCCCTGCGGCCATCACGGCGGTGCTCGTGCTTATATTTATTGCATTCGGCCTTTATGCTCTCTCCGGCGCCGGTCGCTTCCGCCGCTTGCCGTTGCTCAAAACCGCGCTGATTTTTATCGGCGCGATTTTTACGCTGCGCGGCCTGGCGGTTATTTTTGAAATCATTTATCTCGCGCGCGGCCTTGAATATCCTTTGCGATACGCCGTCTTTTCCGCGGTCGCGCTTATCATCGGCCTGCTCTATCTTATTGGCACAGCGCAGCGATGGAATGACTTGAAATTTAAGCCATAGAACATGCATCCGCTTTTGCAAAAACTCGCTGGTACTGATCGCCGCTCGATTGGAAAATCCAACTGGAAGAATTGACGCGTGCTGGTAGTCCCGCGATGAAAGTGCGCGGCAGGAAGTTGTTGGCAAAACTGAAAGGGAACCATGACGGCTCGCCTTAAGCTCTCGCTTAATTTATATTGGCCGCTCTTCATTGCTCTGGCGGTATCTATTTGCGCCGTCGAAATCTGGGTTGTCAGCTCCATATTTTTCATGCAAAACCCCAATGCTCTGGCATTTGGCATGACGGCCGATATTGTTATCGTCATTCCCTCCTTATATTGCTTTTTCGTCGTGCGCAGGAAACAAGCGCCGGTGATCACGCTTGTTCCTGTTATTGTTTTATCGCTCGCAGTCGCCAGTTTCATTCTTCCTGTTGAACAACAAAACTATCTCGAGATTGTTAAAAAAGCCGTTCCCTTGCTTGAGCTGATCGCGTTGGGTTATATCGCCGCCAGGATTCGGGCAATCATAAAAAATTTCCACGAAGTAAAACAAAGCGAGATCTACTTCATCGACGCGCTTGCAGAGAGCTGCAAACGCGTTCTCGGCAGGCTGCCGGTTCTCGGTTTCGTTTTAACCGAGTTCACTTTAGTCTATTTCGCTTTTGGCGGCTGGTTCAGGAAATTTGTCAACCTTGATTCAAACAACCTTCCGTTTTCATACCATCGCAAAAGCGGCTATGCCGCAATTCTCGGCATCATCATGATGGTTCTGCTCGCGGAGACGGCGGCGTTGCACCTGTTGCTACAGGTCTGGAGCAAAGTCGCGGCATGGATTTTTACTGGCCTCAGTATGTACAGCTTGTTTTGGCTGCTCGGTGATTACCATGCCATGCGTCTGCATCCGATTGTTTTGGGCCAAAATGTTTTATTTATTCGCACCGGCCTGCGCTGGCGCGCAACTCTGCCGCTCGCCGACATCGCTGCGATTCAAAAATTCAACGCGCGCGCGAAACGCGCCAAAGATTATTTGGGCCTGGCGGTTTTTGGCGACCCACGTTTAATCATTCACTGCAAACAGCCCGTGCTGGTGCAGGGATCATTCGGAATAAAACGCAAAGTAAACCGGCTCGGGATGACGGTCGATGATGAAAAGCTCTTTCTGGAAACCTTGCACCAGCGCCTCAGTATTGAAAATCATTAATGCAATTTAGGGATGATCGCCGCCCTTCACCGATAACTTCCGCTCCTCGCCGAATTTGCCGTATCTTTTCGGCGGCGTGTCGTATTATTTGTTGAATGTGAAGTCGGACTTGCGCTCGACGCTTTTTCTAATTGAGCAAACTCCTGCAGCGCAAGTCCGACTTCGCTTTTTTCTCTAAAAAGGAGCGACTATGCTGAACATTCTGCGAAATTCCCTTCCGGCAGTCATGCTACTGCTCGCCATAAACTCCGGCGCGCAAACTGTCGACAGTCTGATCATTCAAGGCAAAAAACTCATCAATGACGGCTGCAATCAATGGGAGGCGACATTGATGCAAAAAGCGCGCGCCCAATTCGAGCGCTTGCGCACCGACAAAAAGCACGAGGCGCTGGTGCGCTATTACATCGGCTATTGCAATTATCGCCTTGCAACTTTCCACCAGCAAAATCCGAATAAAGATATGGTGAGCAAACATCTCGAAGAAGCGATTACCCAGCTCGAAGCGACGGTAAGATTGAACAACAAGTTTGCCGAGGCGTATGCGCTGCTGTCGAGTTGTTACGGGCAAAAAATCGGGCTGGCGCCGATGCTGGGCATGACGCTCGGCCCGCGTGCGGGAATGACGATGCAATCGGCGTTGCAGTTGGAGCCGAACAACCCGCGCGTGATTCTGCTCGATGCGATTGGCAACTACTACAAACCACCGATGTTTGGTGGCAGCAAAGAGAGCGCATTGGCCGGATTCAAACATGCCGCGGAGTTGTTTGAAAAAGAACAACTCCAGGACCCCTTGCTGCCGGATTGGGGCAAACCCGAGGCGTATGCCTGGATTGGCGTCGCGTATCTCGACAAGAATGATCATGCCAATGCGCGCGCGGCTCTTGAAAAAGCGCTGGCGCTTGTGCCGGATTATGGCTGGGTGAAAAATCATCTTTATCCGAAAACCATTGAAGCAAAAAAATAATTTTAAGGAGAAAAGAACATGAATCCATCTGCGCAAACGTCGCAGCAAAACTATTCGGTTATGGCCGGTCTCGCCTTGATCTTGATCGGCGGCATTTTTATGCTGCGCAATTTCGACGTCATTGACATCGGCCACAACTGGTGGGCGCTGTTTATGCTCATTCCGCTTGCTTATGCGCTTTCGTCGGCCTTCAAGCGACGCCGCGAAAACGGCGGAACGTTTCCGGCAGAAGCCCGTGGCGCGCTGATTGGCGCCGCCGTGCTTGCTCTCGTCATGTGCATTTTTTTGTTCGATCTCAACTGGGGCGCAATGTGGCCGGTGTTTCTGATTCTCGGCGGTTTGTCGGTTATTCTGGGCGCGCGCTCGTGAGTTGATTGCGTCGTTAAAATGAAATCCTCTTTGCAACGGCTAACGCAACATGCCGATTGGGCAAACCGGCGCGTGTTGGATTTGCTGAATGCCGCGAATATCACGGAACAACGAACCGTGCTCCTGTTCGCGCATGTATTGACCACGGAACGCATTTATCTCGAACGCCTGCGCGGTCTCGATCCGTGGCCGCAAAATTTCTGGCCGGAATTATCGCTGGCTGAATGCGCCGCGCTAGTTGCAGAAAACCGTCGACAGTATGAAAAGTTTTTTGAAGTGCTTGCGGAGGCCGATCTCGATCGCGCGGTAAAATATCGCAACAGCAAAGGCGTCGAATTTCACACGCCAATCAAAGATTTGCTCATGCACGTAGCGCTGCACGGCGCGTATCATCGCGGCCAGATCGCCGCGGCGCTGCGAGTGACCGGTAATGAGCCGGTGAATACCGATTTTGTTACATTTGTTCGGGAAGGTTATTAAAGCAAAATAATGCCTCAAGTAAAATGGAAGCCGTTCTGGCTGCAGACAAGATGTCTGCGCTACCCATTGTTTTAACAAATCAAATTATGCCGATCGCAAAACCTCCTTTATTTCCCAACACGCGGCCCCAATTTTCTCGCGATCTGAGCCTCAAACAATTTTCGGCGTATTACTGGTATAAAGACGAGTTGGCGGCGATCTGTCGACAGGCCGGCCTGGAAGCTTCCGGCACCAAAGCCGAGCTGCAAAATCGGATCACAGATTTTTTGCGCACGGGCAAAATTTCAAAACGCAGCCGGCGCGGGCATTTTTCGCAAATCAGAAAAACCACAGCGGCCAATACGGCCATCTCGCTTTCGAGCCGGTTGATTCCCGAAGGCTTCAAATTCAACCGGACGGCGCGCGAGTTTTTTGCGAAATATTTCAACGTTAAAAAATTCTCTTTCACCAAAGAAATGGCGGCAGCCCTGCGCGACGCGGAAAAACGCGGCGATCTTGCAATGACGGTGGCCGGCCTCGTTGCGGTTTATGAGAAAAATAAACGTTCAAAAACGAAACCCGCGCGACAATCGGCGGAAGAAAAAACGGCGCAATGGAACAATTTTGTCCGCGATTTTAATCGCGATGCGCGGACCCGCGGCATGGCGAACCGCATGCAGGTCGCAGTGCTGTTGTGGCGGCAGGTACGCGATCGTGCGGGCGCAAAAACTTATTCGCCGCAACTGCTGGATGAATTTGCCGCTCAAATAAAAAAAGTGTCACAGTATAAAACTTGAGGAATGCGTGATGAATAAAAATGCAAAACCCTTCGGCGTCTGGATCGCGGTGGGAGCCGGAATCGGCGCCGCCCTTGGCGTGGCGATGAAAAACATTCCCGTTGGTGTTGCGGTCGGTATTGCGCTGGGCGTGGTGATTGGCATCTTACGCAGCCGCAGGCAGCGATGAAGATCGGCCTGATTCCGGAAAATATTTTTGAGCGCCTCGCGCTGGCGGCGGGAATGGTGCCAACGCCGTTGAAACCAATTTGATGCGAGCGGGCGAAGTCGGACCTGATCACGGCAATTTTGCAAATTTAAAAATTTTCCTGACTAAGTAAGTCCGACTTCACTTTTAACCGAGGAGAATAATCATGAACCTCAACATTGATCGCGATTATCTCATCAAAGTTTTATCTGATCTCATTCACCTCAATTCCATCAATCCGCAGCTCGTGCCCGAAGGCCGTGGCGAGGCAGAGATTGCCGCGTACATTGCCGAAGCTTTGCGCCGTCTTGATCTCGACGTGATGACCCACGAGCCGCAAGCCGGCCGAGTGAGCGTGGTTGGACGCTTGCAGGGAGAAACAAGTGGCCGTTCGCTCATGTTAAATGGGCACCTCGACACGGTTGGCATCGAAGGCATGCCCGAGCCATTTTCCGCCGCCATTCGCAACGGCAAAATGTATGGCCGCGGCGCGTATGATATGAAAGGAAGTATTGCGGCGTGCATGGCGGCCATCAAAGCGCTGGTTGATGCGAAGGCTGCTTTCAACGGCGAAGTTTTACTGGCTGCAGTTGCCGATGAGGAATATTTCAGCCTCGGAACCGCCGACCTCGTGTCGCGCTACAAAGTAGACGGCGCGATTGTTACCGAAGCGACGGAGATGGATATCTGCCGCGCACACAAAGGTTTTGTCTGGCTGGAAGTTGAAACGTTCGGTCGCGCGGCGCACGGGAGTCGCTTTGATGAGGGCGTGGATGCGAATATGATGATGGGCCGTTTTCTCGCGGAGCTGGATAAATTGGAGAAAGATTTGCGCGCGCGTCCGCCCCATCCGCTCGTCGGGCCGCCGTCGCTTCATGCGGCGCTGATCAACGGCGGCTCGGGATTGAGCACGTACGCGGCAAATTGCAAATTAAAAATCGAGCGCCGCACGATTCCCGGCGAGACGGAAGCGCAGGTTGTAAGCGAGTTGCAAAAATTATCACACTCTTGACGACCGCGGATTCCAATTTTAAAGCGACGGCCAGCGCGTTTTGTACACGCGAACCTTTTGAAGTTGCGGAGAGTGCCGAGATTGTTCGCGCGGTAGAAAAAGCCACAACGCACGTGCGTGGCATCTCGCCGCGTCACATCGGCCAAACTTATTGGATGGATTCGGCGCTGCTCGCCGCGGCCGGCGTCGAAACCGTGGTGATCGGCCCGATTGGGGCCGGCGCGCACGCGGATGAAGAATGGGTCGATTTGCAGTCGCTTGTGGAACTGGCGCAGATTCTGGCGGAAGCGGCGCTGGATTACTGCATGTGAATCGTGTAAGATAGAAGATACTACTTGATTTTTCGCTTTAAAAAGATTAGTTTTTAGTGAGAAAATTTGGAGAAAAATATTATGGAAATTGATGAACTCCGGCAGGTCGTTCAAAATCGTCCATTTAGAGCTTTTGAAATTCACGTTGACAACGGTGAGAAGTACTTGATTGAACATCCGGAAAATATTTTTATTACACCGCAACTCGTTGTCACTGTCGACAAAAGCGGACGAACGATACTTGTACCTCGCGTGAACCGAAAAAGTATCGAGCTTAGTCGGTGAAAATCCGGCCTGTGCGCTGCCGTAGGCGTACAGAAATCGCATCTCGAATCCCGCAAGGGAGTACGCAGCC